>Ga0208266_100414_pt1 | contig 14687 bp, 12 predicted proteins | sample LakWasMet67_HOW9_2_FD_183897 | JGI IMG/M metagenome (GOLD analysis project Ga0208266, IMG submission 183897) | Freshwater sediment methanotrophic microbial communities from Lake Washington under simulated oxygen tension - Sediment Metagenome... | ecosystem: Environmental > Aquatic > Freshwater >...
ACGGCGTCGCCGGGGTTGACGTTGACCACACCGTCGGGCGTGCCGGTCAGGATCACGTCGCCGGGCTGCAGGGTCATGAAGCTGCTCAGGTAGGCGATCAGCGCTGGTATGCGGTTGACCATGTGGGCTGTGCTGCCCTGCTGCGTGCACTGGCCGTTGACGAGGGTGCGCAGCGCCAGCGCATGCGGATCCGGCACCGCCGCAGCGGGCACGAACCACGGGCCCAGCACGGTGCCGCCGTCGCGGTTCTTGGTGCGCAGATTGGGCCGGTACCAGTTCTCCAGGTAGTCGCGCACCGCGTAGTCGTTGCAGACGGTGTAGCCGGCCACATGGGCCATGGCGTCGGCCGCCGGCACACCGCGAGCGGTGCGGCCGATCACCACCGCCAGCTCGCACTCGTAGTGCATGAAGCTGGCGTCGGCCGGGCGCCGGGTGTGGCCGCGGTGGCCGACCAGCGAGCCCGGGCCCTTGAGGAACACCAGCGGCTCGTCCTGTGCGGTGAGGGTCAGCTCCTTGGACAGCTCCTTCACATGGTCGGCGTAGTTCAGACCCAGCGCGATGATGGTGCCCACCTCGAATGGTGGCAACCAGCTCACCTGGTGTTCGGCCAGCACGCGGCCGTCGGCCAGTTGCAAGCCCGCCGGGTGCGGCGTGGCGCTGTGCACCGCGCCGTCGTAGGCGACACGGGCGGTGGGCGTGGCATCGCCCGCCTGCGGCAGCGCTGCCATGGGGGCGGTGGCCACGTCGGCGCCCGCGGCGGGCTCGGCTACCAGCGGGGTTTCCAGCGCGCCCAGGCCGTCGATCTCCACCCGCACCGTCTGCCCGGCACGGGCCAGCGGCGCGCCGGCAGCCACCCCCAGCATCAGCACGTCGCCGGGCGACAGGGTCATGAACTCACTGACCTCGGCCAGCAGCCGTGCGGCGCTGCGGATGCGCTCGCCGGTGCTGCTGCTGTGCACCAGTGCACCGTCGACGAAGACACGCACCCCCAGCGCGTCCACCGGCGCTGGCAGTGCGGCCAGCGGCAGCACGCGGCCACCCAGCGGGCAGCTGCCGTCGCGCGCCTTGAACCGCACGCTGGGGCGGTAGAAGCTGTCGTGCGGCACGCTCAGGTCGTTGACGATCAGGACGCCGGCGACATGGGCCAGCGCGTCGGCCTCGCTGACGCGGCAGGCCGTGCGGCCTATCACCAGGCCCAGCGTGGCGCCGACCTGTAGCGCCGGCACCTCGGCCGGCACGGCCACCGCCTGGCCGGGGGTGGCCAGCGTATTGCGCGGCTTGATGTACAGCACCGGCGCCTTAGGCGGCGCCTTGTAGGGGGGCTGGTGCACCGCGTCGCCCAGCGCGGCCAGCGCCGGTGCGTGGTTCAGCAGGCAGCCGTAGACCACGCCGGACAGGCGGTGCGGTGCGGCGGCAAAGTCAGGGCAAGGCAAGGACACGGCGGCGGCCTGGGTTGAATCACTAAGAAGTTAGCAATATAGTCGCCGACATGCAAACCCGTCAAGACGACGCCCCCAGTGCCCCTTTGGCCCACCGCAACCTGCCGCTGCTGCTGCTGCAGGCCCGCGAGAGCGTGATCGCGCATTTCCGGCCGATCCTCAACGCGCATGGGCTGACCGAGCAGCAGTGGCGCATCGTGCGTGCGCTGGTCGACGCCGGGCCGCTGGAGCCGCGGCAGATCGTCGAGCTGTGCCGCATCTCCAGCCCCAGCCTGGCGGGTGTGCTGGCGCGCATGGACGACCTGGGTCTGGTCAGCCGCGAGCGGGTGGCGCACGACGCGCGGCGGGTGCGGGTGTCGCTGACCGAGCGCAGCCGGGCGCTGGCCGCGGCGATGGCGCCCGAGATCGAGGCCACCTATGCGGCCATCGAGGCGCGCATCGGCGGCGAGTTCATCCAGGGTTTCTACCGCACGCTGGACGAGCTGATCCAGCTGCTGGGCACGCCGGACGCGGCGGCCGATTGAGACCGCGGGCGGTTCGGGATGGCCAACGGGCCGGCCGGCGTATACCGTCAGGCCGAGCCTGGCCCGGCCGGCAAGCCGTGCCGGCCGCCGACCTTGACCTTGATCCTGACCCCCTGGAGGACGCCGACGATGAACCGCAAGACCCTGCTCCTGGCCACCGTGGCCGCATCCCTGCTGGCGGCCTGTTCGGCCTGGAGCCCGCGTGGCGGCGGCATGGGCTTTTTTGTCACCAGCGTCGGCTCTGGCCGGGGCGGTGATCTGGGCGGCCTGGCCGGCGCGGATGCCCATTGCCAGCAGCTGGCCACCGCCGTGGGCGCCGGCGCACGGCGGTGGCATGCCTACCTCGGCACCCAGCCCAGCGCCAGCCAGCCCCAGGGCGGCAATGCCCGTGACCGCATCGGCCAGGGGCCGTGGACCAACGCCAAGGGTGAGCTCATCGCGCGCAACCTGGCCGAGTTGCACGGTGATAACCGGCTGACCAAGCAGACCGCACTGAACGAGCGCGGCGAGGTCATCAATGGGCGGGGCGACACGCCCAATGTGCACGACATCCTGACCGGTTCGCAGCCCGATGGCACCTTCATCGCCGGCCCGCAGAACTCGACCTGTGCCAACTGGACCCAGGGCGACCAGGGCTCGGCCATGGTCGGCCACCACGACCGCCAAGGTCTGAACACCAGCCCGCCGATGTTGTCCTGGAACTCGTCGCACCCCTCGCGGGGCTGCAGCGTGCCGCAGCTGCAGGCCAGCGGCGGTGCGGGCCTGTTCTACTGCTTCGCGGTGGACTGACCGCTCACCGCGTCGGCCAGACCGGGGCATGGCTGCCCGGCGGCATGGCCGGGCGCCGCCACCGCGCAGGCGTTGCCGAAAACTCGGCCGCGTGGCGCATGGCGCGCAGCACCGCCTGGCCGCCGGGACCGAAGCCGCAGGTACTGTCTTCCAGCAATGGCTGAACGTCCGGCGCCCGGGCGGCCAGGCCATCGGGCACCCGGCCCAGGCCACGCAACCAGCGTCCCACGCCCGCCAACGACACCTGTACCTGCCAGCTGCCGCCCTGGGTCGCCTGGTGCCACAGTGCGGCCTGGATGCCGAAGGCCAGCAAGTGGCCGGCGGCGTAGTCGAGGATTTGCATCGGCATGGCCTTGGGGGCGGTGTCGCCCGCGGCCTCGGCTTCGGCCATATTGAAGCCGGTGGCGGTCTGCACCAGCGAGTCGAAGCCGCGGCGCCCGGACCACGGACCGAATGGGCCGTAGGCCGACAGCGACGCCACCACGATGCCTGGCCGGCGAGCGGCCAGTGCCTCGGCGCTGAAGCCGCGGTCGGCCAGCGTGCCCGGGCGGTAGCCTTGCAGAAACACCTGGGCCTCGTCGGCCAGCCGGCCCAGCTGGGCCCGGTCGTCAGGGGTACGCAGATCGAGCCAGGTCGACAACTTGCCCCGGCTGGTGTCGGCAATGGCCTCGATATTGGGCAGGTGCGGGCCGTTGACCAGCATGACGTCGGCACCGTAGGCAGCCAGGCAGCGGCCGGCCACCGGGCCGGCCAGGATGCGCGTCAGGTCCAGCACCCGCAGACCTGACAGCGGTGGGCCGCCAGCGGCCAGGGCCGTCCAGGCCACTGCGGGCGCGTCGCCGATGCGCTGCATGGCCACCACCGGCCGGTCTGCCAGCGCCAGGGACTGGGGGTGGATGTCCCACTGCGCAAAGCGGCGGGCGGCCGCCACGACCAGCCCGGCATCGGCCGCGGCCTGTTCGAAGGACTCGGCCGCCCAGCCACGCAGCGCCTGGCTGACGGCCTGCCGCTCGGTCGCCGGGCCGGTCGGCAGGCCGAGCAGGGCGAGTGCGCCGTCCCGATGGTGGGCGAAGTTGGCATGGATGCGCACCCAGCCCGGCTGGCCGATGTCCGCCCCGCAGGCGTACAAGCCGGACAACTTGTCCCACAGCGCCGGCACCTGGCCGTCGAGCGCGAAATGGCCCGTGCATTCCAGCGCGGCATGCGCACGGTCCACCCGGACACGCTGGCGCTGGCCGGTGCGCAGCTGCCACAGTTCGGCCGCCGCCAGGGCTGCGGCGCCCAGGCTGGCCTGCGCCGCTGTGCTGACGTCGAATGAAGACGGCAACACGGGCTCACGCCCCTGCACGCTGACCTGGGCCAGCGCAGCGGCCGGCAGCCCTGCTGCACGCCAGAGATCGGCCAAGGCTGCGGCGGACGGCGAGGCGGGATCCTGGGGGCGATCAACGGGCATCAGGCCTCCGTGCGAGGTGAGTTGCAGTTGGGGTTGATCAACGCATTCTGCGCCAGCTAAAAATGAACTAACACCAGAAAGTAGAGGACCATCTTCGGACGCCCCGCACAGAGCGCCAGGGGCCGCCAAGACTCCGATTTTCTGTGGCGTTAGTTCGTTTTATAGTCCGACGGCCATGCCGACCCCACCACCCCACGCACTCGCCTCCTGGCACCAGGCCTTTGAGGACTGGTGTGCTCATCAGCGTCGGTCTGGGCGGCTACGCCGGGGGGCGTCAGAGGCGGTCTACCGGGCCATGTGGCAGTCACTGGCGGCTTGGTGCGCATCGCAGGCACCACCGGTGCTGCTGCGTGCGCTGGACGCCCCGGCGCTGCAGGCCTATGTGGCCAGCCGCCATGGCAGTGCCGGGCCGGACGAAGCGCTGACCCCGCGTTACCACTGGCGCCTGCTGCGGCTGGTACAGCGGGTGCAGGAACACCGCCCGACCCCGGGTGGCCGGCGGCCGGCCGCCGCCATGGCAGCGGCCTCGCTGATCGCCGGTCAGCCCGTGCTGCGCCGGGCCAATGCCGCGGACGACCGCGATCTGCCCACCCACCTGTCGGCAGCCCAGGCTGGCCAACTGCTGCGCTGGCTCAGTGGCCGTGGCCAGCCGATCACGACGGCCGACCGCGCCAGCGCCGGTGCGGCGGCCACGGGCCGTTGGCAGGCCCAGCGTGACGGCTGTGCGGTGGCGCTGCAGCTGGGTGCCGGCCTGGGCCCGGGCGACCTGCGCGCCCTGCGCCTGCGCGATGTGGTGCGCGGCGGCAGTGGCAGCGGCTTCCTGCCGGCGGAGCTGCGTGTGCCGGCCAGTGGCAGCGCACCGGCCCATGTCACGCCGTTGGCAACGTGGGCTGCCCGCCTGCTGGCCGCCTGGCTGCAGCGGCGTCAGGATGAGGCGCTGGGCGGCGACTGGCTGTTCCCGTCAACCCGCAGCGGCAAGCCCTGGGGCAAGGTGGCGCAGTACGAGTCGGCCCAGCGGGTGATGGCCGCCGCCGGGCTGAACGTCGGTGCGGGTGGTTCGTTCCGGCTACGCCACACCTTCGCGCTGCGCCAGCTGCGCCGGGGCAAACCGGCGGATGAGGTGGCGCGCTGGCTGGGGGTGGTCGATCCGGCGGTGATGGCCCGCTACCAACGCCTGCTGGGCTTGCCCACCACCGCAGCGGCCGATGCCCTGCCGCCGCTCGACAGCGCCACCCGCAGGCCACCGAGCCAACCGGTCTGATCAGCGGCCAAAATGCGGCTTCAGCGCCGAATATAGGCCTTGGAAGCGTGCATGGCGCAGCAGCAGTGCCGCACGTTCGGCGGCGTCGGGCTCAAAGCGCCGGGCCACCGGCGGCGGCAGGCAGACCTGGGCAATGGCCGCCTCGCTGTCCACACCCTGTCCGCCCAGGTCGGCCAGCCAGGCCAGCCGCGCCGCCCCCAGGGCACCGCCGGCCTCGCTGCCGGCATGGGTGTGCAGCGCCACGCCCAGCGCACTGGCCAGCAGTTGGGCCCACAGCGCACTGCGCGCACCGCCGCCCACGAGTGACAAGGCCGGCACGCTGCCCGGGTCGGCGCACAGGGCCAACCAGCCGTCCAGCAGGCCGAAGGCGACGCCTTCGATCACCGCGTGGCCCAGCGCAGCCGCGTCGTGCGTGCTGTCGAGGCCGAAGAACACCCCCTGGGCCTGCGGGTTGTTGTGCGGCGTGCGCTCGCCGCTGAGATAGGGCAGGAACAGCGGCGCACGGGCGCGCTGCGTGGCGTCCAGACGCGCCACCTGGGCCAGCAGCGTGGCCTCGTCGGGCTGGCCCAGCAGCTGCGTCACCCAGCGCAGGCTGCTGGCGGCACTGAGCATCACGCTCATCTGGTGCCAGCGCCCGGGCAGCGCATGGCAGAAGGCATGCACCGCCTGCGCCGGGTTGGGCCGGAAGCGGTCACTGGCCAGGAAGATCACGCCCGAGGTGCCCAGCGACAGAAACCCCTCGCCCGGTCGCACCACCCCCATGCCCACGGCGCTGGCAGCGTTGTCGCCACCACCACCGGCGATCAGCACACCGTCCGGCAGGCCCCAGCGCCGGGCCAGTGCCGGCAGCAACGTGCCCGCGGCGGCGCTGCCCTCGACCAGCCGCGGCATCTGCGATTCACGCAGGCCGCAGGCACCCAGCAGCTCGGCGCTCCAGCGCCGCGCCGCCACGTCCAGCCACAGCGTGCCAGCGGCGTCGCTCATCTCGCCGATGCGCTCACCGCACAGCTGCAGGCGCAGCCAATCCTTGGGCAACAGCACGCCGTCGATCCGGGCAAATACCGCCGGCTCGTGCCGTGCCACCCACAGCAGCTTGGGCGCGGTGAAACCGGGCATGGCCAGGTTGCCGGCCAGCGCGTGCAGGCGTGGCACACGGCGCTCCAGCTCAGCACATTCATCACCGCTGCGGCCGTCGTTCCACAGGATGGCCGGGCGCAGCACGGTGTTGTGGGCATCCACCAGCACCGCGCCGTGCATCTGGCCCGACAGGCCGATGCCACGCACCCGGGCCATCGCCGCGGGCTGCTCGCTGGCCAGGCGTTGCAGCGCGCGGTCGCAGGCGGCCCACCAGTCAGCCGGGTGCTGCTCGCTACACAGCGGCTGGGGCCGTTGCAAGGTGAGCGGCTCACCGGCGGTGGCGACGATCTGGTGCTGCTCGTTCAGCAGCAGCGCTTTGAGTTCGGACGTGCCGAGGTCGAGGCCGAGATACATGGTGGTGGTTGGGGGCTCTGCGGGTAGAGCGGCCGCAGCAGCGTCAGTCTGGCGCGCCGCTGAAGCGGCTCGCGGCCTGGCGGCGGAACTCGGTCGGCGTCATGCCCTTGATCTCGAGGAAGCGCCGGTTGAAGTTCGCCAAGTTGTTGAAGCCGACCTCATAGCAGATGTCGCCGACCTTGCGGTCGCTTTCCATCAGCAGCTGGCAGGCGCGGTTGATGCGCACCCGGTTGACGAAGTCGGTGAAGTTGTTGCCGGTGGTGCGTCGGAAGAAGCGCGAGAAGCGGCTCTCGCTCATGCCCAGTTCGGCCGCCACCTCGGCGGCCACCAGGGGCTGGGCCACGTCGGCGGTGAGGCGGTTGACGATGGTGTTGATCTGGTCGATGCCGGCGTCGTCGTCCTCGGCCTGCATCTGCACCGCCGACAGCAGCCGGTAGTCGGTGCAGCGCGTCAGGTCGGCCAGGAAGTCGCAGAAGGCCGCCAGGCGGCGCAGGCCACGCGCCTGCTTGACCCGCTGCCAATGCACCTCACCCCGCTCGGCCAGGCCGAAGAACTCCACCCCGTGGCGGGCACGCTCCAGCAGGGGCAGCGCCTCGGCCAGTTCGGGCAGGTGCTGCGCCGCGGCGATGATCGGTGCGTGCTGGAACTGGATCACCAGGTCGCGCCGCGCGACACCGCCTTCAGGCAGATCCATCGACACCCAGTTGTGCGGCAGCCGCGGCCCGGTCAGCACCAGGTGGCCGGGCTCGAAGGGGCCGATCCAGTCGCCGACAAAGGCCTTGCCCGAGGTGGCCACGATCAGGTGCAGCTCGTACTCGTCGTGGTGGTGCCAGCGGGCCAGCGGCGTGGGGAAACCATGCGCCAGGCAGCGGATGACGCCAGTGTCCTCGGGCGCCTCGTAGCCCAGCGCCGGGCTGCGCGCATAGTCGTGCTCCAGCTCCGGCTGGCGCTGGCGGGGCAAGGTGGGTCGGGTGGCCATTTCAGTCCCGCCCGGCCGTTCCGAAGGGACTGAACGCCCCCTTGGGGGGCCGCGAACGGCGTTTGCGTGGGGGCATCATGACCGGGATTGTCGAGGCCGCGGATCAACCCCTGCCAGCGGCGGTGGCCGGGTGCGCCGCGACGAAGCGCGCCACCCGCGCTGCGGCCGCGCGCACCGCATCGACCAGGCGCGTTTCGCCGGCAAGCGGCCCCCACAGGGACCGGTCGGCACAAAAGGCGGCCACCGGGTCGGCCGCCTCGCAGATGGCGTGGGCCACGGCCGGGTCCATGGCCTGGTCCTGGTAGACATAGGGGATGCCACCCGCGTGCCAGCGCTGCAGGTAGGCCAGGAACAGCGCCGGCAGCATGGCCACGCTGGCGATGGCCTCGCCGCGGGCCAGGCACGCCGCAATCGTCGGCGCGATGAAGCCGGGAATCTTGCTGAAACCGTCCATCGCCACACGCTGGTTGGTGTCGGCGATCGCCGGGTTGCCGAAGCGGTCGAGCACCACGTCACGGTAGGCCGCCAGGTCGATCGGGCTGGGTTGCAGCACCGGAATGGCGTCGTCGGTGACGTAGTCGTAGGCCATCTGGCGGATCACCGGGTCGTGTGTGCCCTCGTGGATGTAGGTGTGGCCCACCAGCGTGCCGGCCCAGGCAATGCAGCTGTGGGTGGCATTGAGCAGACGGATCTTGGCCTCCTCGTAGGCGTCCACCGAATCGACCATCTGCACGCCCACCGTCTCCCAGGCCGGGCGGCCGGCCACGAAGCGGTCTTCGATCACCCACTGGATGAAGTGCTCGCCCATCAGCGCGGCCGGGTCGTCGACACCGGTGGCGGCCAGCACCCGCGCCCGCACCTCGGGCGTGGGCCGCGGCGTGATGCGGTCGACCATCGCGTTGGGGCTGCTGGTGTGGGCGTCCACCCAGGCCAGCAGGTCGGCATCGCCGGCCAGCCCGATGAACTGCAGCAGGCCGGTGCGGGACCGGTCGCCGTTGTGGCGCAGGTTGTCGCAGCTCAGCAGCGTCACCGGGCCGGCGCCGGCGGCGCGGCGTGCGCGCAGGATGGCGGTCAACGCGGCGTAGATCGTGCCACCGGGCCGGCCTTGCCGCGCGCCTTCCAGGTCGGCCGCCAGGTCGGCAAAACCCAGGTCGAGCCGGTTCTTCGCGTCCAGGTAGTAGCCGGCCTCGGTGACGGTGAAGGAGATGATCTGGGTCTCTGGCCGAGCGCCTTCGGCGATCAGCCCGGCCAGGTCGGGCGTGTACGGGATCACGCGCCGGATCGCGGTGATGCGCTCGTAGTGGTGCTCCCCGGCCGGCGAAATCGTCTCCAGCGTGTAGGCGCCGCCCTGGGCGGCGAGCGCGGCCATCGTCTCGGCCATGTCCGGCCGGGTGTTGCCGCCGGCCAGCAGCCAGGTGGTGTCGCCGGCCTGGTGCAAGGCGTTCAGGTAGACGGCCTGGTGGGCGCGGTGGAACGAGCCGAGGCCAAGGTGAAGCATGAGGTTCATGGTGGGGGGCTCCAGCGCTGCCGCGGTGCAGAGTGGGTGCAGCGGCTACAGGTCAAAGTTGGTGGGCAGCATCACCACGTCGCGGATGGTCATGCCGCGCGGGCGCGTCAGCATGAACATCACCACGTTGGCCACCTCGGTGGGCTCGATCAGGCTGCCCGATGCGCGGGCTTCCTGCAGTTTTTCGGCCGGCCAGTCGGCCAGCAGCGCGGTGACCACCGGCCCGGGCGAGATCGCGCCGACCCGGATGCCGTGCTTGAACACCTGCCGGCGCGTGGTCTGCACGAAGCAGTTGATGGCCCATTTGGACGACGCGTAGACCGGCTCCCACGGCGTGGGGTAGTGCGCGGCCAGCGAGCTGGTGACGATGATGTCGCCGCGGCCACGAGCGATCATGTGCGGCAGCACGTCGTGCACGTTCTTCATCACGACGTTGACGTTGAGGTTCAGCATGCGGTCGATCGCCGCCGACTCGGCGTCGACCAGATCGCCGCCGACATACAGCCCGGCGTTGGCGTGCAGGATGTCGATCTGGCCGGTCAGCGCCAGGATGCGCGGCACCATGGCCGCGCAGGCGGCCGCGTCCAGCAAATCGATCGCCAGCGGGATCAGCGCATCACCGTGGCGCGCCTGCAGCGCCGCGAGTGCCGCCGCGTCGCGGTCGACCACCACCACGCGCGCGCCGGCCGCCAGCATGGCCTCGGTGCTGGCCAGGCCGATGCCCGAGGCACCGCCGGTGACCGCAGCGACCTGGCCGCTCAGTTCAGATGTCATGTTGATTCCTTCAAGCCAGTTGCGCCACGGCGGGAGCCGCCACGCGCGACGAACGACGCAGACGAACCAAGCGAACGCCGCGGAACCGGCTTGGCCGGGCCGCTGGCGTTGCCCCCTTGAGGGGGCGCGCGAAGCGCGTAGGGGGTGGGCTCATGCACTGCGGCCCTGGGCGTCGAAGCGGTGGGCGTTGGCCGCCACCACGAACACGCCGACACGGTCGCCGTTGTTCAGCGCCGAGCGCGACGCCTGGCGCGCGACCAGGTGGGCGCCGCTGTCGATCGTGACGTGGATCAGCGTTTCCGAGCCCAGTGCCTCGACCAAGTCGACGCGGCCCGGCAACCCGCCCTGTCCGGCCGGCTGCAGCGTCACGTCCTCCGGCCGCAGGCCGACAAAACCGCCCGGCGGCACGCCGGCGACATCGGGCACCTGCTTGGCCTCGATCACGTTCATCTGCGGTGACCCGATGAACTGGGCCACGAACTGGTTGGCCGGCCGGTCGTACAGCTCCAGCGGCGTGCCGACCTGTTCGATCTCGCCGTCGCGCAGCACGACGATGCGGTCGGCCAGCGTCATCGCCTCCACCTGGTCGTGGGTGACGTAGATGGTGGTGGCCCCCAGGTCGCGGTGCAGCTGGGCGATCTCGACCCGGGTCTGGCCACGCAACGCGGCGTCCAGGTTGGACAGCGGCTCGTCGAACAGGAACACCTTGGGTGCACGCACGATGGCGCGGCCGATGGCCACCCGCTGGCGCTGGCCACCCGACAGCTCCTTGGGCGTGCGGTGCAGGTAGGGCACCAGGTTGAGAATCTTCGCCGCGCGCTGCACCTTGTCCTCGATCGTCTGCTTGTCGGCATGGGCCAGCCGCAGCGCAAACGACATGTTGTCGTACACGCTCATGTGTGGGTACAGCGCATAGCTCTGGAACACCATCGCCAGGTCGCGCTTGGACGACGGCAGCTTGGTGATGTCGCGGCCGTCCAGGTGCAGGCTGCCGCCGTCGATCTCGGTCAGCCCGGCGATCATGCGCAGCAGCGTGGACTTGCCGCAGCCGGAGGGCCCGACGAAGACGATGAACTCGCCCTTCTCGATGGCCAGGTTCACGCCCTTGATGGCGCGCAGGTTGCCGAAGAACTTCTCGACGCCCTTGAGTTCGAGGAATGCCATGCGATCTCTCCTGTTCAAAGTGCGGCAGCGCGATGCAGTGCGCCTTGCCATCCAGCGAACGCCGCGGATCCGGCTCCGCCGGGCCGCTGGCGGTGCCTCCTTGAGGGGGAAGCGGCGCAGCCGCTGCGGGGTTGGGTCATTTCACGGCGCCGAAGGTAAGGCCTTGGACGAGTTGTTTCTGGCTGAACCAGCCGACGACGACGATGGGCGCGATGGCCATCAGCGAGGCGGCCGACAGCTTGGCCCAGAACAGGCCCTCGGGGCTGGAATAACTGGCTATCAGAGTGGCCAGCGTGCCGGCCTTGGCCGAGCTGAGGTTGAGCGACCAGAAGGCCTCGTTCCAGCTCATCACCAGGCACAGCAGGCCGGTGGAGGCCAGCGTGCCCATGGCCAGCGGCCGGATCACGTGCAGGAACTCGCCCCAGACATTGGCACCGTCCATGCGCGCGGCCTCCAGGATGTCGGGCGGGATGTCCTTGAAGCCCGAGTACAGCATCCACACCATGATCGGCAGGTTGGACAGCGTGAAGACGATGATCAGCGCCGTCAGCGAATCCAGCAGGCCGGCGGTCTGCGCCATCACGTAGACCGGCACCAGCGCGCCCACCGCCGGCATCATCTTGGTGGACAGCATCCACATCAGGATGTCGCGTGTCTTGCGGGTGCGGAAGAAGGCCATCGAGTAGGCGGCCGGTGCAGCGATGGCCAGGCCGAGGATCGTCGAGACGAAGCTGGTGATCACCGAGTTACGGGCGAACAGCAGGTAGTCGCTGCGCAGGTTGACCTCGGCAAAACTCTCCAGCGTCGGGCTGAAGAACAGCTGCGGCGGGATCGCGATGGCCTGCTGCTCGGTCTTGAAGGCGGTGAGCACCAGCCAGATCAGCGGGAAGACCACCAGCAGCGTGACGGCCCAGGCCGCCAGGGTGCGCAGGATCAGGGCAAGGTTCTTCATCGTGGGGTCCTCGCCTTCAGTCCAGGTTCTTGCCGATCAGGCGGATCAGGAAGATGGCCGCGATGTTGGCCAGCACCACCGCAAACAGCGCGCCGGCCGAGGCCACGCCGACGTCGAAGTTCATCAGCGCCTGCTTGAAGATCAGGAAGGCGACATTGGTGCTCTCGTTGCCAGGCCCACCACCGGTGGTGGTGAAGATCTCGGCGAACACGCTCATCAGGAAGATCATCTCGATCATGATCACCACCGCGATCGGCCGGCCCAGGTGCGGCAGCGTCAGGTACCAGAACTTCTGCAACGCATTGGCGCCGTCCATGCCGGCGGCCTCCATCTGGTCACGGTCCAGGCTCTGCAGGCTGGTGATGAAGATCAGGCAGGCAAAGGGCAACCACTGCCAGGCCACCATCACGATGACCGAAAACAGCGGGTGGTCGGTGAGCCAGTCCACCGGCGTGGCGCCGAAGAACAGGGCCACCTGGGCCAGCACGCCGTACACCGGGTTCATCATCATGTGCTTCCACAGCAGCGCATTGGCTGTGGGCATGACGAAGAAGGGCGAGATCAGCAGCACACGCACCAGGCCGCGGCCGGGGAAGTCCTCGTTGACCAGCAGCGCCAGCGCCACGCCCAGCACCACGGTGATGGCGATCACCGAGCCCAGCAGCAGCAGGGTGTTGCTCACCGATGGACCGAAATCGGGGTCGGTGACGAAATACTCGAAGTTGGCCAGGCCGATGAAGTCCTTGTCACCGGGCTGCATCAGGTTGTAGCGCACGGCCGAGAAGTACAGCGTCATCAGCAGCGGCACGATCATCCACAGGAAGAGCGTGACCACCGCCGGCGCCATCAGCGCACGGGGCAGAAGTCGGTTCATCACAAGGCTCCAGCAGGCCGGGGACGAGATCAAGCGGTCGCCGTGGATCCGGCTTGGCCGGTCCACTGGCGACGCCCCCCTGACGGGGAGCGCCGCAGGCGCTTCGGGGGGTTACTTGTAGTACCCGCCCTTGCGCATCTCCCGGTCCGCCGCGGTCTGCGCCGTCTTCAGCGCCGCGTCCACCGTGGTCTTGCCGGCCAGCGCCGAGCTCATCTGCTGGCCCACCGCGATGCCGATGGCCTGGAACTCCGGGATCGCCGCGAACTGCACGCCCACATACGGGCTCTTGGGCAGGGTGCTGTCGTTCGGGTTGGCGCTGTCGATGGCGGCCTTCTCGGCAGCGGCGAACTTGGCGGCCTTGGTGAACTCGGGGTTGGCATAGGTCGACTTGCGCGTGCCGGTGGGCACCGCCGCCCAGCCCTTTTCCTTGGCCACCAGGTTGATGTAGTCCTTGGAGGTGGCCCAGGTGATGAACTTCTGCGCCGCGTCGGCGTTCTTGGTGCCGGCGGGGATGGCCAGCGCCCAGGCCCACAGCCAGTTGGCGCCCTTGGTCGTGGCGCTGTACGGGCCCTGGGCGAAGGCCACCTTGTCGGCCACCTTGCTCTGCTTCGGGTCGGTGATGAAGGACGCGGCGATCGTCGCGTCGATCCACATGCCGCACTTGCCCTCGTTGTACAGCGCCAGGATCTCGTTGAAGCTGTTGGCGCTGGACCCGGGCGGGCCGTACTTCTTCAGCAGGTCAACGTAGAAGGTGATGGCGTCCTTCCAGGGCTTGCTCTCCAGCTGCGGCTTCCACGACATGTCGAACCACTGGCCGCCGAAGCTGTTGACCATGGTGGTGATGAAGGCCATGTTGTCGCCCCAGCCCGGCTTGCCGCGCAGGCAGATGCCGTACACGCCGTTCTTCGGGTCGTGGATCTTGGCGGCCGCGTCGCGCACCTGCTCCCAGGTCGGGCGCTCGGCAAAGGTGACGCCGGCCTTGTCGGTCAGGTCCTTGCGGTACATCAGCATCGAGCTTTCGCCGTAGAACGGCGCCGCAAACAGCTTGCCGTCGGCCGACAGGCCGTTGCGCATGGCCGGCAGCAGATCGTCCACGTCGTAAGCCGCGTCGGGCTTGATCTCCTTGAGCCAGCCCTTCTTGCCCCAGATCGGCGTCTCGTACATGCCGATGGTCATCACGTCGAACTGGCCACCCTTGGTGGCGATGTCGGTGGTCACCCGCGAGCGCAGCGTGCCTTCTTCCAGCGTCACCCACTTCAGCTTGATGTCGGGATAGGCCTTCTCGAAGTGCGGCGTCAGCTTCTGCATCTCGATCATGTGGCCGTTGTTCACGGTCGCGATCACGATTTCGGTCGCGGCGTGGGTCAGGCCCGAAGCCAGGGCTGCGCTCAGGCCAAAAGCCAGGGCCAGGGATGCCTTGAGTGTCGTCATGCGGTGTCTCCTCGCGGGGTTCTGCGGTGGTTCAGCGTGCGATGCATTC
>Ga0208266_100416_pt1 | contig 14657 bp, 12 predicted proteins | sample LakWasMet67_HOW9_2_FD_183897 | JGI IMG/M metagenome (GOLD analysis project Ga0208266, IMG submission 183897) | Freshwater sediment methanotrophic microbial communities from Lake Washington under simulated oxygen tension - Sediment Metagenome... | ecosystem: Environmental > Aquatic > Freshwater >...
TCGACCCGGATGCCCGGGCCGGCCGGCGGCTGCCACAGCGCCACGTCGCCGCTTTGCGGCAGGAAGCCGGCGCAAGGGTCTTCGGCGTACAGGCGCACCTCGATCGCATGGCCTTGCAGGTGCACCTGATCCTGCGTCAGCGGCAACACTTCGCCTCGCGCCACGGCCAGTTGCCAGGCCACCAGGTCCAGGCCGGTGATGCACTCGGTGACCGGGTGCTCGACCTGCAGCCGGGTGTTCATTTCCAGGAAATAGAAGCGACCTTCGCGGTCGAGCAGGAATTCGACCGTGCCGGCGCCCACGTAGTCCACCGCGCGCGCCGCAGCCACCGCCGCAGCGCCCATGCGCGCGCGCAGCGCGGCATCGACGGCAGGCGAGGGCGCCTCCTCGAACACCTTCTGGTGTCGGCGCTGGATCGAGCAATCACGCTCACCCAGGTGGATGACATGGCCGTGCCGGTCGGCGAAGATCTGCACCTCGACATGGCGCGGCTCGACCACCGCGCGCTCCAGGATCAATTCGTCGGAGCCGAAGGCGCCGGCGGCTTCCGAGCGTGCGGCAACCAGCGCCGCGGGCAACTCGGCCAGGTTGGTCACCAGCCGCATGCCACGCCCGCCGCCACCGGCCGCGGCCTTGACCATGATCGGCACGCCGATCTCGTGTGCCTGGGCGAGCAGGGTCTGGTCGAACTGGTCGGCGCCCTGGTAGCCGGGCACGCAGGGCACGCCGGCGGCCAGCATCAGACGTTTGGCGGCGGCCTTGTTGCCCATCTGGTCTATGGCATGCGGGTCGGGGCCGATGAACACCAGCCCGGCGGCCTGCACGGCGCGCGCGAAGGCGGCGTTCTCCGACAGGAAGCCGTAACCGGGGTGGATGGCGTCGGCACCGCTGGCGGCGGCGGCGCGCAGCACGGCTTCAACGCTGAGGTAGCTCTCGCGCACCGGCGCCGGGCCGATGCACAGCGCCTCGTCGGCTTGCTGCACATGCAGCGCGCCAACATCGGCTTCGCTGTAGACGGCCACCGTGCGATAGCCCTCTGCGCGCGCCGTGCGGATGACGCGGCAGGCGATCTCGCCGCGGTTGGCGATGAGGATCTTCGTAAAGCGGGTCTTGGTCATCGCGCGCTCACATCCGGGCCACGCCGAAGCTGCTCGGCCGCAGGGTTCGTGCACGGCCTTCGCGACACACCGCCAAGGCCGAGGCCAGCACCTGGCGCGTGTCGCGCGGGTCGATGAGGCCGTCGTCCCACAGCCGCGCGGTGGCGAACAGCGCGTGCGATTCCATGTCGAAGCGCTTCAGGATCTCGGCCTTCATCGCGTCCATCATCGCCGGCTCGGGTGCTTTGCCGGCGCGCGCCATCTTCTCTTCGGTGACGATGCGCATCACGGTCGAGGCCTGCTCGCCGCCCATCACCGCCACGCGGGCGTTGGGCCAGGCGAAGACAAACTGCGGGTCGTAAGCCCGGCCGCACATGCCGTAGTTCCCGGCGCCGAACGAGGCGCCGATCATCAGCGTGATGCGCGGCACCGTGCAGTTGGTGACGGCCTGGATCATCTTCGAGCCGTGCTTGATCATGCCGACCTGCTCGACGTCCTTGCCGACCATGAAGCCGGTAGTGTTCTGCAGGTACACCAGCGGTGTGCCCGACTGGTTGCACAGCTGCATGAACTGCGTCGCCTTGTTCGCGCCCTGCGGGTCGATCGGGCCGTTGTTGCCGATGAAGCCGCAGGGCTGGCCTTCGATGGCGCCGTGGCCGCAGACGGTGGCGGCGCCGAACTCGGGCTTGAAGTCGAGGAAGTCGGAATCGTCGATCAGCCGGGCCAGCAGTTCGCGCACGTCGTAAGGCTGGCGGTAGTCGGGCGGCACCAGGCCGGCGATGTCGTCGACGGCGTAACGCGGCGGCTTCCAGGCGCGCAGCGGCGCGGCCGGCAGGTTGTGATTCCAGGGCAGGCGGGCCAGCAGATCGCGTGCGATGCGGATGCCGTCGGCGTCGTCCTCGGCCAGGTATTCGGCCACGCCCGATATGCGGGTGTGCATCTCGGCGCCGCCCAGTTCCTCGTCGGTGGCGATCTCGCCGGTGGCGGCCTTCAGAAGCGGCGGGCCGGCGAGGAAGGCCTTGGCGCGGCCGCGCACCATGATCACGTAATCGGACATGCCGGGCAGGTAGGCGCCGCCGGCGGTGGAGTGGCCGTGCATCACGCAGACCTGCGGGATGCCGGCCGCGGACAGCCGCGCCTGGTTGGCGAAGCCGCGCCCACCTTCGATGAAGACCTCGCCGACGTGCATCAGGTTGGCGCCGCCGGATTCGACGAGCCGCACCACCGGCAGCCGGTTCTCCAGCGCGATGGCCTCGGCGCGCAGGCTCTTCTTCATGCCCATCGGCGTGATGGTGCCGCCCTTGATGGCGCTGTCGGAGGCGAAGACCATGCAGCGCACGCCCGAGACGATGCCGATGCCGGTGACGATGCCGCCGCCGAGTACGTTCTTTTCGCCGTCGTCGTCGTGCATGCGAAAGCCGGCCAGCGTGGACAACTCAAGCCAGGGCGAGCCGCGGTCGAGCAGCCGCGCCACGCGCTCGCGCGGCAGCAACTGCTTGCGGGCGCGGAACTTGGCTTCCATTGCGTTGGAGGTGTCGCGCACGCGACCTTCGAGAGTGCGAAAACCGTCGGTCAGGGCGAGCATCTGTGCCCGGTGGCGGGCGAACGGCTCCGAGCCGGGGTCGATCTGGGTCTGCAGGACGGGCATGGGTCGCAGTGCTTCTTTTGGGGGCAGGATGAAGAGGGACTAGGCCAAGCGGCAAAGCGGGCAAAGCGCACCATCGGCAGGCCCCTGATCAAACCTGAAGCCCAAGACCGTATGTCCGTCCGCAGTACCGCTCAATTGACCTAACAAACGTTAGAACCATCGATGTTACATGAAAAGGGCACTGCGCGGCTGGACTGGGTAGCGTCGAAGGAGATGGCAGGGAGCGCGGGTTGGGTTCGATCAGAACCAGCCTGCGGGCGACGTCGACCAAGCATGCCTTGCCAGTTTTGGCGCCGAAGCGAAGGCGAAATCTGAAATCGACTAGAAATTGCGAAGGATGGAGAGAGTTCTCGGAGCCGTCGCCGACTGTTGGATACGGCAGTCCGGCCGGCGGGGAACCAACCGTGCCGGGCAAGGGGATGGCCAGGACCTCGGTGTTGCGGCTTCGCAGTGCCGGGTACGACTGCGCCAGTTGGTCAAGCCGAGCGCGCGATCCGGGCCAGGAATAGAAGACCAGCAGCACCGTCTGGCGATCACGATAGTCCTTGAGCGCCTCCGGCGACCCCGTGGTGGTACTGAAGTCGAAGTCCGGCGGCCCCAGCCAGGGCTTGCCGGGCTCGACGGCCGTCGTCAGGATCCGCGCCTGGAATCCAGCGGAGAACGCACGCAGGAAGTTGACGGCGTCCCACCGGTCGTCTGTCGACATCTGCAATTCGAAACCGGGCATGCGGCCCTCGGGCACGCCGCGGGTGAGCCACCAGAACATGTCGCCGGCGGTGTGCAGCGCGGTGTGCGGTTTGTCGCGGCCTACCTCAAGGACGTGCTTACCCGACTGCCGACGCAGTTGAACAGTCGGATCGAGGAACTGCTGCCCCATCGGTGGCAGCCTACCAGCTGAGGTCGATCGGGTCGACCCCAGGCGCCGCGCCGACGCCGCTGCCACTCGACCGAGAATGAACACGACCAACACGACGACGCCGAGCCAGCGCGAGACAAACACGATTCCCTTCGCCAAAACCGCATCCACCATGTTCGCCATGGATGCGATGCTCAACTGCTGGCCGGATCAACTCAAGATGCCACGGCAAGACGCATGCGATCAAACGAACACTTGGTAGGCTACAATCCCAAGAGTTTCAGAAGGATATCCCATGACCATTCCAGCATCCGGAGCCCGTGCGCGCCAGCGCAGCATTCGAGGCCAGGCCGCCATCGTTGGCGCGGGCCGATCAGAGGTCGGGCGCGTGCCCGGCAAGAGCGTGATGGCGCTGGCCTCGCTGGCCGCCAAGGCCGCACTGGCCGATGCCGGTATCGAGCGCTCGCAGATCGACGGTGTGCTGACCAGCGTGGCCTTCGCGGCGCCGTTTCATCGCTTCAGCGTGGCGTTCAGTGAGTACTTCGGCATCGTGCCGACGTTTTCGAACACGCTGCAGGTGTCGGGCGCGACGGCAGCCACGATGTTCAACATTGCTGCGGCGGCCGTCGCCGGCGGCTTGGCCGAGAATGTCCTCGTGCTCGGCGCCGACAGCTTGCTCACAGGCTTGTCACCCGACCTGGCCTTGCGTTCAATGACCGAGAGCCGCGACCAGCAGTACGAGATGCCGTTCGGCATCCCCGTGGCCAACACCTTCGCGATGACGGCGCACCGCCACATGAAGGACTTCGGCACCACTGCCGAACAGTTCGCCAAGGTGGCGGTGATTCACCGTGAACACGCGATGCGCACGCCCGGCGCGCAGATGACTGCGCCGATCACGGTGGACGATGTGCTCAATTCCGGTTGGGTCACCACGCCCTATCACAAGCTCGACTGTTCGTTGATCTCGGATGGCGCGGTGGCCTTCGTGGTCAGCTCAGCTGACCGCGTGGGAGCCTTCAAGGCCAAGCCGATTTACATCCTGGGCGGTGGGGAGTGCTACACCCACGAACACATCTTCTTGATGCCATCGGTGACGACGACCGGCGCCGTGCAGTCCAGCGGCAAGGCCTATGCGATGGCTGGCTGCTCGCCCAAGGAGATCGACGTTGCCGGCGTCTATGACTGCTTCACAGGCACCGTGATCATGATGCTGGAAGACCTGGGCTTTTGTCCCAAAGGCGAGGGTGGGCGCTTTGTCGATGACCGGGAGATCACCTATGGCGGCAGCATTCCGTGCAACACCCACGGTGGGCTGTTGTCCTATGCCCATCCGGGCATGCCGGGCTCGCTGCTGCACTTCCTGGAAGTGGTGCAGCAGCTGCGCGGCGACTGCGGCGAGCGCCAGGTGCCAGGCGCCGAACTGGGCCTGGTGCACAGCCTGGGTGCCGGTTTCGCGACCCAGGCAACAACCATACTCGGCACGGAGGCCACACTGTGAGACGCATTGACCCCAAGGAAGCGCACATCAAGCCCCTTCCCACGCCCGATTCGGATTCGCAGGCTTACTGGCAGGGGTTGAAGGACGGACAACTGCTGCTGCAACACTGCACGGCCTGCGGCCATGTGCAGTTCTACCAGCAGGCGATCTGCCGTCACTGCGGCAGTGAGTCCATCGAACATCGTGCTGCCAGCGGACGCGGCACGGTGCACTCGTTCAGCGTGGTGCACCGTGCGCCGGGGCCTGCCTTCAAACAGGACACGCCTTACGCAGTGCTGCTGGTCGAGTTGGCCGAAGGGCCGCGAATGATCAGTTCGCTGGTTGACGCCGATCCGATGGCCGTGCAGTTCGACATGCCCGTGGAACTGGCCTGCGAGGCGGTCAACGACCAGGTCGTGTTGCCGCGATTCCGGCCGATTCGCCGCTGACGACTAGGAACAAAAAAACGGCGGGAGTTGCCTGCCCGCCGTGTGAATGGTGCCTCCGCTGAGGGGGCAACCTAGGAAACATCAGAAGCTGTGTCGCATGCCCATGGCAAGGCCATTGCTCTTGGCGTTGGCCACGATGACGTTGCCGGCCCCGGAGAAGTTCTGATTGCCCCACAGGGGCGCGAGCCCGAGGTCCTTGTTGTCGACGTGTCCGAACATGACGTAGAGGGCGCTCCGCTTGGAAAGCAGGTAGTCGGCATTCAGCACCAGCAGCTTGCTCGACGTGGCCTTGCCGACCTTTTCATTGACCGTCCAGTACTGCACCGCCAGCGTCAGCAAGTCGGTTGCCTTGTAGCTGCCGCCGACTGTCCAGAGATTCGAGTTGACAAAACCCACCACGCCGTCGCTGTTGTCAACCTTGTCGGCCCCCGCGTGGAGCTTGAAGCTGCCGAAGTCGTAAGTGCCCGACAGGATCGTCCAGGTCACGCTTTTGCCGGCAAGGTTTTCGTCCTTCTGTGCGCTCAGTGAAACGGCGACCGGTCCCTGCAGGAAGCGCGCGTTGCCGCCGTAGCTCTTGCCAGTGACCCCTTCGCCCGCAGCAACGTGCACGGCGAAGTCAACAGGGCCCAGGCGCGGACTGTCGTAGCGAATCTGGTTGCTGTTCCAGAAGTCGTTGCTGATGCCTTGGGACAGCAGCGTCAGGCCCATGCCGGTATTGATCCCGGAAGGGGTGGCGCTGAGTGTGGGCGCTTGCTTGATGACGGCTGCGGTGTAGTTGCGGCCCAGCGTGACCTCGCCGTACGATCCTTTGAGTCCGACATAGGAATTTCGGCGCCAGAAGGCTGCACCGGTTGCCGCGGCACATCCTGCGGCGGCGTTGCATGCGCCCGAACTTGCACCCCCGGCGGCCGTGCCGTTCTTCGGGTCGATCGGCGACTCGAGGTTGAAGAATGCCAACAGACCGCCGCCGAGGTCTTCGGTGCCTCGCACGCCCCACCGCGAAGAACTTCCGGTATCGGAGTTGAGCTTGGTCATGCGATCGGTCGATGTCGCCGTTCTGCTGAACGCCGCGGGGGCGACGTCAAGCAATCCGTACAGCGTGACTGTGGATTGCCCGTGTGCCACTGCTGCGGCAGATGCGCCCACGGCGCCTAGCAAAAGCCTTCGATAGTTCACTGTGTTTTCTCCTTGGTGGACTAAGAGCTGCTCCGCATAGCGGGGCGAAGGTAACTCACTGCATCGATTGGGCCGAAAGGCAGGGCGACCCTGTACCGCAATCGTTAACCGCAAACTACCTAACGAACGATAGTTTTATCAGGTCGAGTTGGTCCACGGTAGATACCCGATGGGCGTGAGGTAGGAATACCCGAGTGCGCCCCGTATGAATGGCAAGAGGTGGCGGTCGATTGGACGCGTTGAAGTCGCGTGGGCGAGTGCAAGCCCACGCCGCAAGGAATCGCCCGCTGGCGAGCGTGCGAGGCGCTGACTTCGCTGGCGCAGGTCCGACTCGGATCAGGGCCGAGTCGGACCAGGTTCACTCGCGTTTGATACCGGCTGCCGCGGCAGCGGCGGCATAGCGCCGAGTTTCGGCCTCGACAAAGGCGCCGAAGTCTTCCGGGCTGCCACCAATGGGCTCGACGCCCTGGGCGAGCAGTCGCTGGCGCGTCGTGCTCTCTCGCAGCCCCTGGGTCACGACGGCGCTGAGTTTGTCGAGCACGGACTTCGGCGTGCCGGCGCGCCCGACCAGACCGAGCCAGGAGTTGCCATTGAAGCCGGTGACCCCGGACTCGTTCAGCGTCGGAATGTCGGGCGCCGAAGTCGAACGCTGCAGGCCTGTGGCCGCGAGGGCGCGCAGCTTGCTTGCCTTCACATGCGGCGTGGCTGACAGCAAGTCAACGAACATCATCGAGATGTGGCCGGCCAGCACATCGTTCATCGCCGCCGCGCTTCCCTTGTAGGGTACATGCACGATGTCGATGCCGGCGGCCGCCTTGAGCATCTCGCCCGACAGGTGGTTGGACTGCCCGATGCCGGCCGAACCGAAGGTGATGCTGCCTGGCTTGGCCTTGGCCAGCGCGATCAGTTCCCGCAGGTTTCTGGCCGGCACGGAGGGATTCGTGACCAGCACGTTGGTCAGGTTGACGGTGTGCGTGACCGGCGCCAAGTCGCGAGCCGTGTCATAGGGCATCTTCGCGTACACGCTGGGGTTGATGGCGTGGCTGGTCGCGACCACGGCGATCGTGTAGCCGTCAGGCGCCGACTTGGCAACGACGTCCGTCCCCAGGATGCTGCCGGCGCCAGGCACGTTCTGGATGACGACGGTCTGGCCCATCGTTTCCAGGATGCGGCCGACCGTGCGCCCGATCGTGTCGAGGATGCCGCCCGCCACCGAGGGGATGACCAGCGTGATCGGCCGCGTGGGGTAGTTCTCTTGTGCGGCCAGGGAGCCGGCGGCGAGAAGGGGCGTCGTCAGGAGCAAGCGTCGTACGGGGTCCATGGGTGTCTCCAGAATTCTCTTGGGCGAAAAATGATCTCTAAGGCGAAAAAGTGTAGACGTGCGGCGTGTCCCATGTCAACATTGAGGGACTGGCAAAGTCAAGCCGCGACGGCTTTCTCATGGACACTACCGCACCGCCGGACAAACCTGTAGGGGCCCTGATCAGTGGGCTGGCCGTTGTGCGATATCTGTCGACGGCCGCTGCACCCGTTGGCGTCAGTCGCATCGCGCGTGACCTGGGCCTGAATTCCAGTACTTGTTTCAACCTGCTCAAGACGCTGGTGCACGAGCGATTGGCCACGTTCGACGAGGCCACCAAGACCTACCGGGTCGGGCTGGGGCTGGTCGAACTGGCCAAGGGTGCCCTCGAGACGGCGTCCTATGCGCGCCTGGTGCATCCGCACCTCGAATTGATCGCTGCCGCGCACCGCGTCACGGCCACGCTGTGGCACTGTGCATCCGATGACCGCGTGGTGCTGGTCGACCGCGCCGACAACAACGCGACGATGCGGGTCCACATGAACGTCGGCCAGCGCCTGCCGATGTATATCTCCGCGCTCGGTCGCAGCTTGGCAGCCCATTCGGGCCTTTCGCGCAGCGCGCTGCGGGAGCGTGTCGACGTCCTGCGCTGGGACGATCCGCCCAGCTTCGAGGCCTACATGCGCAGTGTGAACGATGCGCTCAGCAAGGGCTACGCGGTGGATGCCGGTGGTTATGTCAAGGGCGTGACCAGCGTTTCCTCGGCCGTGCTCGATGCGGCCGGCGTACCCGTGATGGCGATCAGCGGCACCGGGTTCAGCGCCCAGCTGACGCGACCCGCCATCAAGGCGCTGGGCGAAGACCTGCGCGACCGGGCCGCGCTGGTGTCGCGCGCCTTGTCCGGCCCCGTACCCAAAGAAGAGGCTGAGCGATGAGTCTGGATTTCCGTTTTTCCCCCGAACACGAAGCCGTGCGCGAGACCGTTCGCCGCATGTGCCGTGAAGAGCTGGCGCCGCTGGTCACGCAGGCCGAAGAAGAAGAGTCTTTCCCTTGCCAGGTGTTCCGCCGCTGGGGTGAGCTGGGTCTGCTTGGCGTGCGATACCCGGAAGCCGACGGCGGCAGTGGCATGGACAAGGTCAGCGACTGCATCGTGCGCGAGGAGCTGAGCTTCTGCAGCCAGGCCTTTGCGTCAAGCTGGTCGGCACATTCGCATCTGGGCATCTGGCCGATCTGGCGCGCCGGCACGCCCGAGCAGCGCGCGCGCTGCTTCGTGCCGGCGCTGGCGGGGCAGAAGATTGCCGCCTTCGCCTTGAGCGAGCCCGATGGTGGCTCGAACGTGCGCGCCTTGCGCACCAAGGCCACGCGCACGCCCGGAGGCTGGCGGCTGGACGGCAGCAAGCTCTACATCACCAACGCGCCCATCGCCGATTTCATGCTGGTGGCGGCGCGCACGCGGCCCGAGCTCACACCCGAGGCGATCAGCCTGTTCATCGTCGAACTGCCGAACCCGGGCGTGGCCATGTCCAAGCTGCGCAAGGAAGGCATACGCGGCTCGGAGACGGCGCTGATCCACCTCGACAATGTGCTCGTGCCCGACGAGGCCCTGCTCGGCGGGCGCGAGGGCACCTACCCGGTGATCCTCGACTCGTTGAGCGAGAACCGCGTCGGCGTGGCCGCCAATGCGTTGGGCATGGCGCGTGCGGCCTACGAGGCGGCACTGGCCTTTGCGCGCGACCGCATCGTGGCCGGCAAGCGCATCGGTGACTACCAAGCCGTCGGCCACCGGCTGGCCGAGATGGCCGCGCAAATCGAGGCCGCGCGCTGGCTGGTCTATTACGGCGCCTGGCGCGTCGACCAGGGCACCCTGGATGCGGCCACCGCGGCCAAGGTCAAGCTGGTGGCCAGCGAGGCGGCGGTGTCCGTCAGCGAAGCCGCCATCCGCATTCACGGCGGCGCCGGGATCATGCGCGAATACCCGGTCGGCCGCATCCACCGCGATGCCCTGGTCTACGTGATCGGCGAGGGCACCAGCGACATCCAGCGCAACATCATTGCGCGCGACCTGGGGTTCAAGACATGACAATCGCACCTTCCGTCCTGCGCGAGCGCCACGGCGCCACGCTCGTCATCCGGCTCAACAAGCCCGAAGCGCGCAATGCCTTCGACCTGGAAATGCGCCAGGGTATCGCCGAGGCCGTGTTCGAGGCCCGCGACAATCCCGAAGTGCGCGCCGTCGTCATCACCGGCTCGGGCAAGGCCTTCTGCGCCGGTGGCGACCTGAAGTCGCTGTCGGCCGAGAAGCGCCCCGTGTTCGCAGACCGTGACCGCATCCGTCGCCTTCATGTCTGGTTCCGCGAGCTGACCAACCTGGAAAAGCCGGTGATTGCCGCGGTGCATGGGCCGGCATTCGGCGCCGGTTTCATCCTGGCGCTGGCCTGCGACTTCGTTCTCGCAGCGCCCAGCGCCCGCTTCTGTGCGGTGTTCACGCGCATGGGCCTGGTGCCGGACCTGGGCGCGTTCTACCTGCTGCCGCGCGTGGTGGGCCTGATGCGTGCCAAGGAACTGGTGTTCTCGGCGCGCGAGGTGGATGTGGACGAAGCGCGCTCGCTGGGTATCGTCTACGACGTGGTGCCCGAGGAGCGCCTGCTCGACGAAGCGCTGACCATGGCAGCGCGCTTCCACAGCGCGGCAACGCAGGCCATCGGCATCTCCAAGAACATCCTCAACCGCTCCTTCAACCTCGACCAGGACACGCTCGCCGAACTCGAGGCGGCAGCGCAGGCGATGGTGATGAAGACCGACTACCACCACGACGCCGTGTCGCGCTTCGTCAACAAGCAGCCGCTGGCTTTCCAGTGGCCGGCCAAGCGCGTGCCCGGCGGCGGCAAGTGAGCATGGCGACATCGAAGAGCAGCGAACGCCTGTTCGCGCTATACCAAACCATGCTGCTCGTTCGCCAGGCCGAGATGGCGCTGACGAAGTTGTTCGCCGACGGCGAGGTGCCGGGTTTCATCCACCTGAGCATCGGCCAGGAAGCGATTGCCGCCGGCGTGGCATCGGCGCTGGCGCCCGGTGACACGCTGGCCACCACGCACCGCGGCCACGGTCATGTGCTGGCGCGCGGGCTGGCGCTGGACGGCTTCTTCAAGGAGATCATGGGCCGCGCTGGCGGCATCTGCCAGGGCCGTGGCGGATCGATGCATGTGGCCGATACCAGCCTGGGCATCCTGGGCGCCAACGGCATCGTCGGCGCCGGCATCCCGATCGCCTTGGGCAGCGCCATCGCGCAGTCCGTGCTCGGCACCGGCAAGCTGGCGGTCAGCTTCTTCGGCGACGGTGCGATGGCCGAGGGTGTGCTGCACGAGACGCTGAACATGGCCGCGCTGTGGAAGTCGCCGCTTCTGATGGTGTGCGAGAACAACGGCTGGAGCGAGTTCTCGCCCACCGCGCGCCAGTTCGCGGCGCGCCTGGAAGGCCTGGCGGCGGCATTCGGCATCGTGCATGAACTTGTCGACGGCAACGACGCGCTGGCCGTGGCCGACGCCGCGGCGCGCGCCACGGTGGCCATCCGCAGCGGCAACGGCCCGCGCCTGCTGGAATGCAAGACCCACCGTGTGCGCGGTCATTTCGAGGGCGACCCGCAAAAGTACCGCAGCGCCGACGAACTGCAGGCCGGTGCGAAGATCGATCCGCTGGAGCGCGCGAAGGCCGCGCTGCTCGAAGGCGGGATGAGCGCGGCGGCGCTCGCCGCGGCGGCGCAGGAGGTCGCGCAGCGCATCGAGGCGGCGATCGACGCCGCACGCGCAGACGGCCTGCCGGACTACGCACGCGCATTGGCCGACGTTTACACCCCGGTGCCCGCATGAGACACCCTGTGTCAACCCCCCGCCGTTTTGAGTACGAGCTGGGCGGCGCCATGGCGCGCCGGGTCGTAGGGTTTGCGATCCGTCCAGGCGCGCCAGATGACACGCAGCCAAGCCCTCGAGAGGATGCGTACGGCATGTGGGTGGTCGCACCCTCGGGCTCTGGCCTTGGCGTAGACGGCGGCGGCCCAAGCGTTGGCGTGACGCGAGTTGTCGGCCATGCAGGTCAGCGCGGCGCGAAGCCGGTGGTTGCAGGCCCAGCGGAACGTGACAGCCTTGGACTTGCCCGAGGCGTAGGTGACGGGTGCGACGCCGGCCTCGGCGGCCAGGTGCTCGTCGCTGTCGAAGCGCTCGCGCACGCTGCCCAACTCGGCCAGGATCTGGGCGGCGCAGATGCGTCCGGCGCGCGGGAAGCTCATCAGGATGCGGCCATCGTCGATGGAGCTGACGTGGTGCTCGATGCGGCTGGTCAGCAGGCGGATTTGCTCGACCAGACGATCCAGGTTGCGCGTCAGACCAAGCGCCAACTCGCCCTTGGCCTCCATCTCCAGTTCGCCCACAGCGACGGCCGGTGCCTGGTGCAGCCGATCCAGCAGTTCCTGGGCACTGCGTCGGCCGCTGTAGGCGTGCTGGGCGCAGAAGGCGGCCATGCGCTTGGGACCCAGGCGGGCCGCGGACTCCGGCGTGGGGTAGCGCAGGAGGAAGGCCAGTGCGATGGGCGAGTCCACATCAGCGAAGACCTCTGCAGCACCCGGCCAGAAGGACTGCAGCAAGCTGCGCAACTGATTGGCCAGCTGCACGCGGGCGGCGACCAGGTCGTCACGCCCCCGCACCAGGGCGCGCAGCGCGCGGATGTCGTCGCTCTGCGGCGCCAGCGGCTTGAAGCGGTGTCCGTCGGTGCGCAGCAGATCGGCCAGCAAGTAGGCGTCAGAGGCGTCGCTCTTGCCGCCGTGGCTGCGGTAGCGCGGACGGGTGGCCTTGACCACATTGGGGTGGATCGGCACGACCGAGAAGCCGGCCTCCAGAAGCGCGTCGACGATCAAGCCCGAGGGGCGCTCGATGGCCACGGCCGTGACCCCTGCGCCGCGCAGGCGACGACACAGCTCGGCCAGGCCGGCGGCATCGTGATTGACCTCGAACTGCAAATGCACGCTGCCGTGCTCGTCGATGATGCAAGCAGCGTGGGTTCGGCTGGCCCAGTCCAGCCCGGCGAAGCGATTGCTCATGGACAGACTCCTGCAAGTTGCGGTATGACTTGCCGTGTCGGAAGGCCCGGCGGGACGCTCACTGGTCGGCGCTCCTGGCTGCACACCTTGGCGCTACACCCTGTAGCCCGTCTGGGTCTTCCGGCACCCCGAGGGCTGCGGGTCTCATGCGGGCCGTCGAGCGGCCAGCGCGCGGGGCAGTCACCTCGGGGGCACGGAAGTCGGAACGAAACATCGGCGCAACGTGTGCGCCTCGTCAAGAACGAAGCCGGCCAGCGCCTGGGCGTCGAACACGGGTTGCCCACCGCGGCGGGCGGTCGGTTCGTCGCAGGCGCCGACCGCCCGCCGCCGTGGACAACCCTGCATCGCGGTACTCGAACGGCCTTCATGGACCGTGAGGTTGCCTTATGAGCCCGCACGGCCGCCCCAAGGGCGAATTCCGGAGTGTGCAGCACGAAGGTACTCCAGTGAGCGCTTCGATGACCGAGATGAAGTACATGGCCAGCGTGGCGCAGGCCCTGCGCGACAGCATGGCCGAGGACCCGCGCGTCATCGTGATGGGCGAGGACATCGGTGCCCCCGGTGGCTCGTTCAAGGCCACGCGCGGTCTTCTCGACGAGTTCGGGTCTCAGCGCGTGATCGACACGCCGATCTCCGAGGCCAGCATCGTGTCGGCCGCCGTCGGCGCCGCGCTGTCGGGCCTGCGCCCGGTGGTCGAGATCATGTTCATGGATTTCGTCACCCTGGCGATGGACGCGCTGGTCAACCAGGCGGCCAAGGCGCGGTTCATGTTCGGCGGCCAATGCAGCGTGCCGATGGTGCTGCGCACGCCGCATGGTGGCGGGCTGAACGCCGGGCCGCAGCACTCGCAATGCCTGGAAGCCTGGCTGGCCCACATTCCCGGCCTGAAGGTGGTGTGTGCCGCCACGCCCGGCGACGCCTACGGGCTGCTGCGCGCGGCCATCGCCGACCCCGACCCGGTGATCTTCATCGAGCACAAGGGCTTGTACGGCAGCAAGGGGCCGGTAGACCGTTCGACGGCGGACGCGATCGGCAAGGCCCGCACCGTGCGGCCGGGGCGCGACGCCACCGTGGTGACCTACGGCGCCACGGTACACACGTCATTGGCGGCGGCGCGGCATCTGGCTGGCGAGGGCGTGGAGGTCGAGGTGATCGACCTGCGCAGCCTGCAACCCTGGGACCGCGCCACCGTGCTGGCGTCGGTGGCGCGCACGCACCGCGTGGTAGTCGTGCACGAGGCGGTACAGGCCTTTGGTGTCGGCGCCGAGATCGCAGCCACGCTGGCCGACGAAGGCTTCGACGACCTCGACGCGCCGGTGGTGCGCGTCGGTGCGCCCTTCATGCCCGTGCCCTTTGGCAAGTCGCTGGAGCAGGGCTACAACATCGGAGTGGCCGGCATCGTGGCCGCGCTGCGGCGCACGCTGGACTGACACCGCGAACAGACACTGGAGACAAGTATGTCCAACATCCTGAGCGAAAAGCGTGGCCCGGTCGGGCTGCTGACCATCAACCGGCCGAAGACGCTGAACGCCATCGACGTGGCGACGATGCACGAGCTCGAT
>Ga0208266_100418_pt1 | contig 14657 bp, 10 predicted proteins | sample LakWasMet67_HOW9_2_FD_183897 | JGI IMG/M metagenome (GOLD analysis project Ga0208266, IMG submission 183897) | Freshwater sediment methanotrophic microbial communities from Lake Washington under simulated oxygen tension - Sediment Metagenome... | ecosystem: Environmental > Aquatic > Freshwater >...
CGTTCGAAAAACAAAAGAAACAGATATTTCTATTGAACTCAATTTAGATGGCACCGGAAAATCTACAATTTCTACAGGCATTTCTTTTTTTGATCATATGTTAGAACAAATATCCAAACACGGTAATATTGATTTAAATATTAACGCTAAAGGAGACCTGCATATTGATGAGCACCATACTATCGAAGATGTTGGAATAACTTTAGGCGAGGCTTTTTTAAATGCATTGGGCGATAAAAAAGGCATTGAACGCTATGGATTTTGCCTACCTATGGATGATTGTTTAGCACAAGTAGCTTTGGATTTTGGAGGAAGAAATTGGATTGTTTGGGAGACTGAATTTAAACGTGAAAAAATTGGCGAAATGCCAACAGAAATGTTTTTTCACTTTTTTAAATCGTTTAGCGATGCTGCAAAATGTAATTTAAATATTAAAGCAGAAGGGCAAAACGAACACCATAAAATTGAAGCAATTTTTAAAGCCTTTGCTAAGGCAATAAAAATTGCTATTAAAAGAGATGTTAATAATATGAGCTTGCCAAGCACAAAGGGCTTATTGTAAAAAGACTTTCTCCGCTAATGATTATTAAATTTGAAAACAAAAACTATAAAATTCTTAACGAAACCATTAAAATCTGTCATTGCGAACGGAGTGAAGCAATCTTACATTGAGACTGCTTCGTTCCTCGCAGTGACGGTAATCTTTTCGGAAACTAAACATCTTTCACTAAAACTTCATATTTAGCTACCTTAATGCAAGGCCTCAAATATTAATCTAAACCAATGAAACTAGTAATCATAAAATATAATGCAGGTAATACTCAATCCGTCTTCTTCGCACTAGAGCGTATTGGGATTACCCCAATAATTACTGACAATTTGCACGAAATAGAATCGGCAGATAAATTAATTTTACCCGGCGTTGGCGAAGCAAGCAGTGCAATGAAATATCTTAAGGATAAAAAATTAGACGTTGTAATTCGTTCTTTATCTCAACCCATTTTAGGAATTTGTTTGGGTATGCAGTTAATGTGTAATTACTCGGAAGAAGGAAATACAAAATGTTTAGGAATTTTTAATCAAGATATTAAACTTTTTCCCTCAACATTAAAAGTTCCTCAAATTGGATGGAATACTATTTTCGATTTAAAAACAAACTTATTTAATTCTGTTATGGAAAATGAATATCAATATTTAGTGCACAGTTATTCTGCTGAATTAGGGACTAACACAATTGCTAAAACAAATTATGGCATTGATTATAGCACAGCATTAAATAAAAATAATTTTTACGGTGTTCAGTTTCACCCAGAGAAATCTGGTATAAGCGGGCAAACAATATTAGAAAATTTTATAAAATTATAACTATGGAAATTATTCCGGCAATTGATATTATTGATGGTAAATGTATTCGCTTAACCCAAGGCGATTACTCCCAAAAAAAAATATATAATAATAATCCATTAGAAGTGGCGCTTGAATTTGAAGATATTGGAATAAAAAGATTACACCTTGTAGACTTAGATGGCGCAAAACAAGGAAAAATTGTGAATTATAAAGTTCTTGAAACCATTGCCAATAAAACAAAACTAATAATTGATTTTGGTGGTGGTATAAAAACCAATGAAGATATTAAAAGTGTTTTTGAATCGGGCGCAAATATTGCAACAATTGGAAGTATAGCTGTTAAAAATGAAACATTGTTTTTTTCATGGATAAAAAAATACGGACAAGATAAAATTCTATTAGGTGCCGATGTAAAAGATGAAAAAATTGCAATTAATGGCTGGTTTGAAACAACAGAATTATTGGTGACTGATTTTATTAAAAAAAATATGGCTGAAGGTATTACAACTATTTTCTGCACCGATATTGCAAAGGACGGATTATTACAAGGACCCTCAATTGATTTATATAAAAAAATATTACTAGCCTTTCCAAAACTTAATTTAATTGCAAGTGGAGGAGTTTCAAATAATAAAGATTTAGAAATATTAAAAGAAATTGGGTGTTCCGGAGCTATTGTTGGTAAAGCAATTTACGAAGGGTTAATTACAATAACAGAATTAAAAAAAATTATTTATGCTGGCTAAAAGAATCATTCCATGTTTAGACATAAAAGACGGCCGCACTGTTAAGGGTATAAATTTTGAAAACATACAAGATGCGGGAGACCCTGTTGAGTTAGCAATAGAGTATTCAAAACAAGGCGCTGATGAACTAGTATTTTTAGATATTACCGCAACAAACGAAAAAAGAAAAACGCTTTCAGAATTGGTTACACGCATAGCTAAACAAATTAATATTCCGTTTACTGTTGGAGGTGGCATTAGCTCTATAGAAGATGTTTCAATTTTATTAAATGCAGGAGCAGATAAAATTTCAATAAACTCTGCGGCAATAAAAAATCCTAAACTAATTAACGATTTATCAAATCAATTCGGTAGTCAGTGTATTGTTTTGGCCATAGATACAAAATTTGAAAATAATAGTTGGTGGGTTTATTTAAACGGTGGAAGAATAAAAACAGAACTAAAAACTTTAGATTGGGCAATAGAGGCCGTTAAACTCGGGGCAGGAGAAATTTTATTAACCTCAATGAATAACGATGGCACTAAAAAAGGATTCGCCGTTGACATTACCCGCCAGGTTTCTGAATCGGTTAATGTACCGGTAATTGCCAGTGGTGGCGCAGGTACCATGGAACATTTTGAAAATATTTTTACAGATGGAAAAGCTGATGCAGCATTAGCAGCGAGCATTTTTCATTTTAAAGAAATTAAGGTTTTAGAACTAAAAAAATACTTATCTTCAAAAAATATACCAATTAGGTATTAAAACATTTAATGAAAAGGGTACTTAAAATAATTAAATATAGTTGTTTAGTAAAAAACAATTTAATGTTATTATTCATTTGCCTTTTTATATTTACCGGTAAAGCCCAACAAAATAAATTTGATAGTTTAAAAGTACTTTTAAAAACCACATCTGTTCCCGAAAAAAAAGCACAGCTTTTAATTGAAATTGCCAAAAGCATTTACATCTCTATCCCTGATTCGTCTATCACTTATTGCGAACAAGCAGAAGCCTTAAGCAAAAAATACAATTTAGAAGTTCAGTTAGCGTTTTCTCTACATTGCGAATCAAGATATTTTTTACTAAAAGGAGATTTAAATTCTTCTATAAAAAAACTAACGCAAGCAATTTCTCTCTTTGAAAAAAATAATGAGAAAAGAGGATTAGCAAAAGCTTATTCCTTAAATTCGGTTGCACTAGGGCGGTTAAATAAAAACAAAGAAGGCCTAGAATATTTAATTAAGGCAAAAAATATATTTACAGATTTACATGACACAGATGGAATTGCCAACGTATTAACAAATATGGCAAATAATTATTGTGATATTAATGAAACGCAAAAAGGATTAGAGGCACTTGAAGAATACAAAAAACTTGGCCAACCTAAATCAGACAGGGAATTTTTTTTAGAAATTAGTTATGGAAATATTTATTTTAAATTAAATCAATTTATTGAAGCTATAAACCATTATAAACAAGCCACTCAAGTTGCTCAAGAATACAATATGTTGGATAGTGAAATTACTGGATTAACTTTAATAGCAGAATGTTATAAAAAATTAAATAATCTAATTGCCGCTAAGAGTTTTTATTCAAATGCACTTGGATTATCTGTTAAAAATAAATTAATGGTTGAGGAGGCTGAGGCACTTAAAGGAATTACAAGCGTTTATGAGGTTGAACAAGATTTTAAAAATGCTTTTTACTCATTAAAACAATCTAAAACAATAGAAGACAGTATCTTTAATTTAGAAAAGATTAAAAGCATTAACGACATTGAAAATAAATTAAGTATTACCGAAAAAGAAAAAATTATCGCTGAACAAAATTTAAACATTGAAAAAAATAAAGTTGAACGCGCATCGCTAAAAAGCAGTTTATCAATTTTATTTGCGGGTTTAGCAGTGGTAATTATTGCCTTTATACTTTTATTTTACAATAACAGAAAAACAAAAAAATTATTTACACTTATTGAAAAACAAAAAGAAGAAGTTGAATTTCAAAAAGAAATTATTGAAATAAAAAACAAGGATCTTATGGACTCCATTGTTTACGCCCGCCATATTCAAGGAAGCATGTTGCCTTCGGACAAAACAATGCAAAATCTGTTTAAAGACTATTTTGTTTTATATAAACCTAAAGATGTTATTGCCGGAGATTTTTATTGGACCGAAACAATTGAAAACAAAGCACTTTTAGTAGTTGGCGATTGCACCGGCCATGGAGTTCCGGGTGCCTTAGTAAGTGTAGTAGCCTGCAATGCTTTAAGCAGAGCTGTAAAAGAATTTAAATTAACTAATCCTGCTCTTATATTTGATAAAGTAAATGAATTAATGCAGGAAACATTTTCTAAAAGTGATTACGAAGTAAATGATGGAATGGATGGCGCATTATGCTTATTTGATTATGAAAACATGAAGTTGCACATTGCAGCAGCACACAACCCTATTTGGATAACCACGCCCTCATTAAAAACAGAGTTTTGGGATGAAACATGGACGTTGTCGCAAATTAGTGCAGACAAACAACCCATTGGTAGATTTAATGAAAAAATAATTCCATTTACCTCTAAAACTATTTCCATTCAAAAAGGTGAAATGATTTATTTATTTACCGATGGATATGCTGATCAGTTTGGTGGACCAAAAGGAAAAAAATTTAAAAACAAACAATTTCAAGAAGTAATAACATCAATTTCAAAATTGCCTTTACAAAAACAAAAAGAGCAATTAGATCTTACCATCGAAAACTGGAAAGGAAAACTAGATCAGGTTGATGATATATTAGTGGTGGGAATAAGAATATAATTTTAACAAACATGACACCTAATTTTAATAAAGCAGAAGACGGATTAATTCCGGTTATTATACAAGACAATATAACCAATGTTGTTTTAATGCTTGGTTATATGAATGCAGAAGCATTTGAAAAAACAAAAAAAGAAAACCGTGTTACTTTTTTCTCGCGTTCAAAAAATAGATTATGGACAAAAGGCGAAGAAAGTAAAAACTATTTAAACGTAAATGCTATTTTATTAGATTGCGACGAGGATACACTCCTTATTAAGGCAACGCCAGAAGGTCCGGTTTGCCATACCGGTACTGATACTTGTTTTAATGAATCAAATTCTTCAAACGATTTTTTATACAATTTGGAAGCCACTATTCGTGATAGAAAAAACAATCCAACAGACATTTCTTACACCTCATCTTTATTTAAAAAAGGGATAAATAAAATTGCGCAAAAAGTTGGTGAAGAAGCGGTAGAATTAGTTATTGAATCAAAAGATGATAACAGATTGCTATTCTTAAATGAAGCTTCAGATTTATTATATCATTACCTTATATTATTACAAGCTAAAGATACCTCACTAAAAGATATTATTGCGGTGTTAAAAGAGAGAGATAAAAGTAAGAAATAAAATTACTTTGTTCCTGCTTTTGGTTTTGTTTTAGGCTGTGGTTTTTTTAATTTTTCGGTGCTTTCAACAGGCGGAACGTAACCAGGTTTAGCTTTTAACGTAAAGTTTCTGTTTTTTTCTATTTCAATTTTTCCGAAATCCGAAATAGTAATGTCTTCTTTATATTCAACATATCCAGGAGAATTAATAGCCAGATGATAAAAACCGGCAGGCAAACTCATTACAAATCTTCCTGTTTTAGAATGTGGTGTAAAATTATATTCTATTTTATTTTGAATGTTAGTAATGATCATTGAAACAGAATAAGCTTTTGGCTGTTTTTTAATTACAGTATCTCCTAAATATATTTGACCGGTAAAAATTTTTGTAATCTGGTCGTTATCATTAAACTTTATTCGATAAATATCAAGGTCGCCAAATCCACCCGGTCTGAACGCACTAATATAAGCCACTCTATCATCCGGTGTAACACAAATATTTCTATCATCATCTGTTGAATTAACCGGGTATCCTAAATTTTCAGGTTCAGTAAAGGTATTATCACCCACTGTCCACTCTGTTTTAAATAAATCGTAACCACCCATGCTATTGTGACCTTCACTTGCAAAATAAAGCGTAGCACAATCATTGGATAAATATGGAAAATCTTCGTTGTATTCTGTATTTATTGTTGGAGGCAATTTTTGCGAAGGACCCCATTTTCCATTAGGTAATTTTTTACAAACGTATAAATCGCTATTAGAATTCATCTTATCTCGTCTGGCAAAAACCATAATACTTCCATCTTCATTTAAACAACCGCTTGTTTCAATTTTTGCATTAATTAATGGGTCGCACAGTTTTGGTTTTGGAAATTCAGAAGATAAATCTTTTCGGGCAGAAACATATAAGTCTCCAAATTTATCAATATGATCAAGATACAAATACAACTCTAATCCATCTGGTCTTAATCCAACAACTTGCTCATCTAAAGCGCCGTTAATGGCTTTTCCGGCATTTACTGCTTTTGTCCAGTTTGAATTTTCAATCTTACTATAATAAACATCACTACTGTGGTAACCGTCCATTTCAACTTTTTTTCCGCCAATATTTTCTTTTCTTCTAGATGTAAAAGCTAAAGTAGTTTCATCGGCACTAACAAAAGGATAATAATCCGGCTCGTCACTATTAATTTCTTTTCCTAAATTTTGGAAGGTAACACGCGATGGTGTATCCATAAATTTTTGAGCATTAGCACAATTTTCTAAATAGCGTTTAACTTTATCTGCATCTTTAGGTTTTAAGCTTTTATATTTTTCAAATGAAGCAATAGCATCTTCAATTCTATTATTTAACATGTAAGCTCTTCCTAAATTAATCCAAACTTCTTCATCCCCTTTTGAATCTTTAGAATAATCTTCAAAATATTTTATAGCCTCTTCACGATTAATTTTCGTGTTCAAATAACAGATCCCAAGATTGTACTTTATTTTTTTATTGTCCTTGTCCTTTTTTAACTCGGCTTTATAAATAGGAATAGCCATTAAATAATTCTTATGACTAAAATGCTCATTTGCATCGTCTATATCTTTCTTTTTACTTCCACTTGATTGTGAAAATAAATTAAGACTTAAACACAAAGTAATTAATATGGCAGAAAATTTTTGTTTCATTTTGGGAGGACTAATATAATAAAATAATAAAACATCAATTCATAAAATACCAATATTCCGTCATTTTTTTTGAGACAACTTAAAAAGTTCGTCTTTTTCCTTTTTTGTTAGACTATCGTAGCCGCTTTTAGAAATTTTATCTAATATTTCATTCATAACTTGCTCAGAATTATGGCTTTTTCTGGATAAATCATTATCAAAAGAATTTTTACTTACAATTTTAAGCTTCTTTTTTTTACTCGTTAAAAAATTTAAGTTTAAAAAATCTACTCCTTTTGTTAAATTATACCCATATAATGCGCCAAATAAGGCTCCGCCAATATGAGATAATTTTCCACCTGTATTAACAGAAAGGTCTATAATGGTGCTAACTCCAAAAGTGATTAAATAAAAATATTTATAGGATAATTCTAAAACACCAAACAAATACACTTTGTAATTTGGAGAATAAACTGCCATAACAGCACCAACGCCCAAAACGGCAGCAGATGCGCCTAACAATAAAGAATGTGCAAAAGAGGCCGGAAACAATAAGCCTAAAATTAAAACAAGAGCCCCTCCCGAAAGGCCACTCATTACATAAACATAAAGCATTTTTTTTTGCCCGAGGATGTTAAAAAAAATTTGAGACGTAAAATAAAACAACACCATATTCCAAAAAATGTGTCCAAGATTTTCGTGGGCAAACATATAGGTAAAAATGGTCCAAAATTTAAACAGAAAATCATATCCTCCAATAGGGAGGGCAACATAAGGCGTTAAATTTAAATGAGAAAGGTTACCTACTAAGTTAAGTGTTAAAAAAATAGCCACATTGGCAATAATAATTTGAGCAAGGATGCCTTGTTGCTGAAAATTATACTTTATTTTTTGAGCGAAATTCATATCAATAAAAATGTTGTTTGTCTTTACGCCAGATTAATATAATGATAACTCCAACAAATAACCCTCCTAAATGTGCAAAATGTGCAACATTATCGGCAGCATCACTTCGTATGCCAGAAAATAATTCGATAGCGCCATAGGCAATAACCAGCCACTTGGCTTTTATTGGAAATAAAAAATACAGATAAAGCATTCGGTTTGGAAACAACATTCCAAAGCCGCCAAGTAAACCAAATAAAGAGCCCGAAGCGCCTACTATGACGTGTGAATTAAGATATTGATTTTTATAATCTAACAAAAATTGAGAAGCTAAACTTAATGCCCTAGGCGAATTTTCTTGGCTCGCTAAATTATACTGTTGCACAAAATCATTATAGCTATTAACGAATTCAAACGATACATTGTGTTGAAACTGAGGTGTACTTAATAAATTTTCAAATGCCTCTCTGGTTAAATTATCTTGCACCAATGCTATTGAATTTACAATTGGACTACTAGTAAAATAAATAACAACTAATTGGGCCAGCGCAGCGCCAAGACCGGTTAAAACATAAAAAATTAAAAAACGTTTAGGTCCCCATGTTTGTTCAAGTACTTGCCCAAAAATATAAAGCCCAAACATATTAAAGAAAATATGCTGAATATTACCATGCATAAATAAATAGGTATTAAGATCGATGTTTTGCGAACTCTGTAAAGCAACCGACAAAAGGTAAAACACCACATTAATAATAATAATGTTTTTTGTTACTACCGGCAAGCCGCCAAAAGCACCTGGTCTATATTGATTATTAAAACTCATTTATTTTTTAAAAAACTTTTCTATTTCTAAATAATCTACTTCCATCATAATTGATTTGCCGGAGGCTGTGTATAATGGATTTTCGCAATTTATTAAATGTTCTAATATCAATCGCATTTCTTCTTCTTCAAGTGGTTTTCCGTATTTTATGCAAGTATTATATGCAATTGCGCGGCATAAATTATCATGCTTTTCAATTTTACTATCAATAGTATTTAGCTTAAATGTTTCTAAAATACCTTCTACTGTTTCAATAATTTTAAAATCTTTTAAATCACTTGGCGTTCCGTTAATAACAATGCTATTTTTACCAAACACTTCAAAATCAAAACCCAGCAATTTAAATTCGTTGGTAAGATCTTTTATTAAAATAAAATCGTTGGCACTTAACTCCATTTGTTCAGGAAAAAGCAACTGTTGTGAGGCAATTTTGGTTTCTTGTTTTGTTTTTAAATAATGCTCATAAACAATGCGCTCATGAGCTCTTTGCTGATCAACAATTAAAACATTTTTATTGTAAGTGGTTACAATATATTTTTTATTTAGCTGAAAAAAACTAAAATTAACGGCTTCGGTTTTTAATTCTTCTAATGCGTTTTGTTGCGAACTATCTTGATTTGTATTGTTATTTTCAGGAGTATTTTTAAAGCCTTCAAACATGGTTTCCCAATGTTCTTTATTTGCTTTTTGTAAATGATTTTCTGCAGGTAAAGAAGAACCGGAATTAAATGGGTTATAGTTTTGGTTATAGCTAACCTTTGGTTGTGTTAAGATTCTATTTTCAGATTGAGCATCGATATTTATACTCATTTCAGAATCAAAATCTAACGAAGGGCCAACATTTGCTTTGCCTAAAGCGCGCTTAATAGAACTTACCAAAAGCATGTAAACCGATTTATCATCCGTAAATTTTACTTCGGTTTTTGTTGGATGAATATTAATATCGATATTTTTTGGGTCCATGTCTAAAAACAAAAAATAACGTGGGTGAGATTGATAGGTAATTAGGTCCTTATACGCTTCGTAAATGGCATGATTTAAAAACGGATTTTTTACAAAACGGTTATTTACAAAAAAGTATTGTTCTTTGCGCGTTTTTATTGCTGCTTCAGGCAAACTAACATAGCCGTGTATCTTAACAAAAGTAGCATCCTCATTTATTGGTACCAGTTCTTTTTGAATATAACTTCCAATTAAAGATTTTATTCTTTGCATTAAATTTCCTGCCGGAAGATTTAAAACTTCGTTACCATTACTTTGAAAAATAAAATGGATATTGGTATGAGGCAAGGCTACCCTTTCAATTTCATCAATAATATGTTTTTGTTCTACCTGATCATTTTTTAAAAAATTTCTTCGGGCAGGTACATTAAAAAATAAGTTTTTTACAATAAATGTAGTCCCTGTGGCGCATTGGCATTCTGTTTGAGCAATAAATTTTCCTCCATCAATTTCAATATGCTGACCAACGATATCCTCTTCTTTTTTTGTTTTTAATTCTACCTGAGCAATGGCAGCAATACTTGCCAAAGCTTCGCCCCTAAATCCTTTGGTAGTTAAAGCAAAAAGATCATCGGCCGTATTAATTTTAGAGGTTGCATGCCGTTCAAAACACATTCGTGCGTCAAACGGATTCATGCCTTTTCCATTATCAATTACTTGAATAAGAGATTTACCGGCATCTTTGATAATTAATTTGATTTGAGTAGCCCCGGCGTCAATAGCGTTTTCTAAAAGTTCTTTTACAACACTTGCCGGTCTTTGCACAACCTCACCTGCTGCAATTTGATTTGCAACATGGTCTGGTAAGAGTGCTATGGTGTTATTGGACATAAATATCTCAAAAGTAACGATAAAAACCGCGAAAAACACCTATTTTTTGCTCAAAAGGAGCTCTAATTAACAAATATTTCAATTATTTGGTTAAACCCTTCACTCATTAATTTAGTTATTTCAATCAGTTATTTGTTAAAAACCTGTTAACAATTATTTTTTTAACTACATTTATCGACAATTTAAAATAATATATATGAAAATTTTCATCAATTGCACTCTTACCTTGTTGCTTTTTTTAACATCCTTAAGTTTTAAGGCTCAAGAAACCGATGTAATAAAAACCTTTATTAATAACAATAACATTGCCTTAAGAAGTATTCAAAAAAGTTCAATGTCGGCAGCAACAGACGCTAAGGCATTAGAAAATTTTAAGGAGCTTTTAAAACTTCATATCATTTCTATAAAATTATACAATACCAATAAAGAAGTTAGTAATGCAGCCGCTTTTAAGGTAAGAGAAGGGAGTTTAAGCTCTTTATCAAAAAACAAAAATGCCTCAGTAGACTATTTCAAGATAACTGACGAAGAATCAAAAAATTTTCCGGTAAAGACAGGTGTTGAATCGCCAAATTCTTATTTAACAGAAACTGAATTAAAACAGATTGAAACTATAGATATGAAGGACCCTGGACTATTTAATAATTTCACTACAAATATTCAATAACCATTACTACGTCAACAAATTTTACACACTTACATTATGCGTCAATTTAAATTTATTTTACACGTTTTCATTTTCTTAATAGCCTTTCAAACTATTGGTTATTCGCAAACTTGTCCCGCACCAAGTATTAATGCACAAGCAGGCACGGGAGCGAGCACAACCATTTGTTCAGGTAGCTGCGCAAACTTAACAGCAACTGTAGTTCCGGTAAATTCAACCACTGGCTATACCGTTGGTTCAATTCCCTATGCGCCATTTCCATATGCCGGAGGTGTTACACCAACAGGCTTAAATATTGATGATAAATGGAGTGCTGTTGTAAATATTGGGTTTAACTTCTGTTATTTTGGAAACAATTTTACACAATTAGTTGTTGGATCAAATGGTGAAGTAACTTTTAATCTTGCCTCGGCAACACAAAATGAATTTTTTACTGTAAATGCCGTTTTACCAAATTTAACAGAGCATCCGGCTAACACTATTTGCGGCCCTTATCGTGATATTGATCCGGGTGTTGGAGGAAATATTAGAACATACACAACTGGTGTAGCGCCTTGCCGTAAATTTGTAGCTTATTGGAGTGCTGTACCACTTTATTTAGCCGCTTGTAACTCGCAGTTAGCAACTTTTCAAATTGTATTACACGAAAGTTCAAATATTATTGATGTAAATATTCAAAGTAGTCCTTCTTGTTTAGCTTGGCAAAACGGAAAAGGTTTAATAGGTATTCAAAACGCTTCGGGTACCACAGTGGTTGCCCCACCAACAAGAAATGTATTAACAGCATGGACGGCAACAAATGAGTCATGGCGATTTACTCCAACAGGTGCACCAACATATACAGTAAACTGGGCAGGTCCGGGTGGCTTCACTGCAACAGGTTTAACAGCAAGTCCCTGTCCCACAGCTACAAGTAACTATACAGCTACAATGAATTTATCTAATTGTGCCGGTGGTACAATTACTACGTTTACATCTGCGGTACAAGTATCAGTAACGCCAACTCCAACAGTGTTCGCATCGGGTTCACCAACTTCAATTTGTTCAGGAGCCTCATCAACACTAACAGCAAATGGCGCAACAACCTACACATGGCAACCGGGTAATTTAATTGGGTCAAGTGTAGTTGTTAATCCTGCCTCAACAACTATTTATACCGTTACCGGCCAAACAGGACCTTGTACGAGTTCAACAACTGTTCAGATAGTAGTCAATTCAACCGTAACCGCATCGGCAAGTTCTGCCACAATTTGTAGTGGCTCTTCTGCAACATTAACAGGAAGTGGCGCTTTAACATATACATGGAACCCAGGAAATATTATAAGTTCTACAGCGGTTGTTTCACCAACTACAAATACTACTTATACTTTAACAGGAACAAATGGCGCTTGTGTAAGTTCAACAACAATATTAATATCAGTTACAACACCTCCAACTGTATCGGCATTTAATTTAAGTGGAACTATTTGTTCAGGAACAACTGCTACTTTAGTTGGAACAGGCGCCTTAACATACACTTGGAATCCGGGAGCTATTGTAGGAAACATTGTTACAGTTACACCAACAATTTCAACTACTTACACTGTAACAGGAGCTATAGGTACATGTACTTCCCAAGCAACAATTTCAGTACCGGTATTAAATGGGCCTACTTTAACAGTAGTTGCAAGCCCTACAGCTATTTGTTCAGGAAATAGCGCTACACTAAGTGTTTCGGGAGCGTTAACATACACATGGAATCCGGGAGCAATATCCGCTTCATCAATAATTATAACTCCGGCAGTAACCACTACCTATTCTGTATCTGGAACTAACGCTTCTGGTTGTGTTACAACTAACACTTTATCATATTCCGTTACACCAACCCCTACATTAAACACAATTGCTTCATCTGCTGCGATATGCGCAGGCAGCTCTGCTACATTAAGTTCAAGCGGTGCAACAACATATACATGGAATCCGGGTGCTTTAACTGGCGGTACAATTACAGTTACTCCGGCTACTAGCACTACCTATACGGTTATTGGTGCAAATGGCAATTGTACAAGCTCACAAACTATTTCGTTAATAGTAAATCCAAATCCAACAGTTACAGCCAACTCATCGCCAACAGTAATTTGTAGTGGTAACTCTAGTACATTAACAGGAACAGGTGCTACAAGTTATACATGGAATCCAGGAGCATTAGCGGGTGCAACTGTTACTGTAACTCCAGCTTCAACTACAATTTATACATTAACAGGAAGTAATGCTGCGGGTTGTACAAACTCTGCAACTAGTCAGGTTTCTGTAAATATTACACCAACGCTTAATCCAATTGCAACACCAACGGCAATTTGTATTGGAAGCACCGCCACCTTATCAACTGCAGGTGCTACAACTTATACCTGGAATCCAGGCAACTTAAACGGCACAAGCATCTCTGTTTCGCCAACTGTTACAACCACCTATACGGTTGTTGGAGCAAATGGAAATTGTACTGATACTAAAACAGTAACATTAATAGTTAACCCAATTCCTACGGTAAATGCAACAAGTAATCCAACAGCAGTTTGTAACGGATCCTCTGCTACATTAACAGCAATTGGGGCAACAAGTTATACCTGGAATCCCGGAAATATTACTGGAAATCCTATAACTGTAACTCCGCTTTCAACAACACTTTATACAGTGACTGGAAGTAACGGTAGTTGCTCTTCTACTGCAACTGTAAATCTAATTGTTAATCCAAATCCTCTAGTAACAGCTGCTGTTTCACCAACAAATATTTGTGTAGGTAGTTCAGCTACATTAAGTTCATCTGGTGCTACAAGTTATACTTGGAATCCGGGAGCCCTTGCTGGTGGAACAATTACAGTTACACCTGCTTCAACAACTCTTTATACAGTTTCTGGAACTAACGGCTTTGGGTGTACCAAAACTAATACAGTTAATTTAATTGTTACGCCTATTCCAACTGTAAACGCTACTGCAAGCAGTATATCAATTTGTGCTGGAAATTCAACCACTCTAACTGCTAATGGTGCAACAACTTACACCTGGAATCCTGGTGCTTTAACAGGTGCGGTAATTAGCGTAACACCTGCATCTAATACTACTTATACGGTAACCGGTTCAAATGGAGTATGCTCTAGCACTAACACAATTGCAATTACAGTTAATCCTAATCCAACCATTACCGCAGTGGTTTCTCCTACTAATATTTGCGCAGGAAGTTCTGCAACATTAAGTTCATCTGGAGCTACTAGTTACACTTGGAACCCGGGTGCTTTAACTGGCGGTACAATTACTGTTACTCCTGCCGCAACTACTCTTTATACA
>Ga0208266_100425_pt1 | contig 14490 bp, 12 predicted proteins | sample LakWasMet67_HOW9_2_FD_183897 | JGI IMG/M metagenome (GOLD analysis project Ga0208266, IMG submission 183897) | Freshwater sediment methanotrophic microbial communities from Lake Washington under simulated oxygen tension - Sediment Metagenome... | ecosystem: Environmental > Aquatic > Freshwater >...
CCAATCATTAACAAATAACCGATTGCAATAAATACAATTCCAACTAATAAAATATAGTAATTCTTTTTTGTAAAGGTAGTTTTCATTTATTTGTATAGGTTTACTAATTCTTAAAGGTCAAATATAATTAAAAATAGCCTTATTAGAAGCCTTTTTTTGGGCGATTTTATACGTTAATTTTTTGTAATATTGCTATTCAAATTTATTATGGCAAAAGTAGCACTTATAACTGGCGTAACCGGACAAGACGGAGCCTACCTTTCTGAATTATTATTAAGCAAAGGTTACGAAGTACATGGCGTAAAACGTCGCAGCTCGTTATTTAATACCGATAGAATAGATCATTTGTATCAAGATCAGCACGAGAAGCATGTTAATTTTAAATTGCACTATGGCGATTTAACCGATAGCACAAACTTAATTAGAATAGTGCAAGAAGTAAAGCCTGACGAAATTTATAACTTGGCGGCGATGTCGCATGTTAAGGTAAGCTTTGATACACCCGAATACACTGCTAACGCCGATGGTATTGGCACATTGCGTATTTTAGAAGCTATTCGCATATTAGGGTTAGAAAAGAAAACGCGTTTTTATCAAGCTTCTACATCTGAACTTTATGGCTTGGTTCAAGAAATACCTCAAAAAGAAACAACACCTTTTTATCCTCGCAGCCCCTATGGTGTAGCAAAATTATATGCCTTTTGGATTACTAAAAATTACCGCGAAGCTTATGGAATGTACGCTTGCAATGGTATATTATTTAATCATGAAAGTCCTTTACGAGGTGAAACTTTTGTAACACGAAAAATTACACGCGCTGTTGCTAAAATTAGTTTGGGTTTACAAGACAAACTTTTTATGGGTAATATTGATTCAGAAAGAGATTGGGGCCATGCAAAAGATTATGTTGAAGGTATGTGGCGCATGCTGCAACAAAACGAACCGGATGATTTTGTGTTAGCAACAGGTATTAAAATTACTGTAAGAGAATTTATTAATATGGCTTTTGCAGAAGTTGGCATTACAATAAAATGGGAAGGCAAAGCAGAAAACGAAAAAGGAATTAATGTTGCTAACGGCAAAACAATTGTTGAAATTGATCCAAAATACTATCGCCCGGCCGAAGTTGATTTATTAGTTGGCGATGCAACAAAAGCAAAAACAAAAATGGGATGGACACCAACTTACACTGTAGCCATGTTATGTAAAGAAATGGTTGCTGCAGATGTAGAATTGTTTAAACGCGATAAATACTTATTAGAAGGCGGACATAAAATACTTAATTACAAAGAATAAAAGTAAAGCCACTAATTGCACTAATTAACACTAAGCAATTGAATTGCCGGCTTGAAGATCTAAAAAAATAAAAAAACATTATTCAGTGGCTAAATAAAATGGACTTAAATTCTAAAATATATATAGCCGGTCATCGTGGCATGGTGGGTTCGGCAATACTAAGAAATTTACAAAACAAAGGATTTTCAAATTTTGTTTTAAGAACCTCTGCCGAATTAGATCTTCGAGATCAAAAACAAGTAGCCGATTTTTTTGAAAAAGAAAAACCTGAATATGTTTTTTTAGCGGCAGCAAAAGTTGGAGGCATTCAGGCAAACAACATTTATCGCGCAGATTTTTTGTATGAAAATTTAATGATCCAAAATAATGTTATTCATTCTTCTTACTTAAACAAAGTAGATAAACTTTTATTTTTAGGGTCATCCTGCATTTATCCTAAACTGGCACCTCAGCCATTAAAAGAAGAATATTTATTAAGCGGTTATTTAGAAGACACCAACGAACCCTATGCAATTGCAAAAATTGCCGGAATTAAATTGTGTGAGAGTTACAGAAGACAATACGATTGTAATTTTATTTCAGTAATGCCAACCAACCTTTATGGCCCAAACGATAACTATAATTTAAACAACTCCCACGTTTTACCGGCCTTAATTAGAAAATTTCACGAAGCAAAACAAAACAACCTGCCCTTTGTTGAAATGTGGGGAACCGGTTCGCCAATGCGTGAGTTTTTGCACGCAGATGATATGGCCGACGCTTGTGTTTATTTAATGAAAAATTATAACGGTTCGCAGCATGTTAATATTGGAACCGGTGTAGATTTATCAATAAAAGATCTAGCATTATTAGTTCAAAAAATTGTTGGCTTTGTTGGTGAAATAAAACACGATTTAACTAAACCCGATGGAACACCTCGTAAATTAATGGATGTAAGTTTTTTACATCAACAAGGCTGGAAACACACAATAGAGCTTGAAGAAGGAATTAAACAGGTGTATGAAGATTTTAAGAAAAAAGAAAATGTAAAGGTTTGGTAATTCTTAATTAAAATCAAGACAAAGAGATAAAGACACCAAACCGATTTAATATTAAAATGCTAGTAAAAAAAATCTCATATAACCTTCTCAGCATTTTGTTTATTATAATCCTGTCTTTTTCAGCAAAAGCACAATTTTACAATTTACCAAACGATTATAATTTTTCACTTCTAACCGAAAGGGTCTTGGCTGCGCCAGATTCGTCCATTCACTCTGGAATTAAGCCTTATATCCATTTTTTTAATCCAAAATATGTTCATGTTGCAGATACACACCGTATTTTTAAATACATCGTGGATGACCCTGCACTTGATGCCATGTTTTTTAAACACGTTGTTCGCGTTGAACCAACTAAAGAAAATTTTAAATTACGCTTAGATCCCATTTTAAATTTTGAAGAAGGAAAAGATTTAAGCGATACGCTTAATCGTAGGTTTAACACCAACACACGTGGTGTTATTGGAAGTGGGTACATTGGCAACAAATTTTATTTTGAAACCATGTTTGCAGAAAACCAATCAACGTTTCCTGATTACATATCTAACATGGCAAAAACAAGCCTTGTTGTTCCGGGACAAGGGCGTTGGAAAACATTTAAAACAACCGGTTATGACTACGCATTTTCATCCGGCTTTATTTCTGTGCAGCCAATAAAAAATTTAAACATACAAGTTGGTCACGGTAAACAAAAAATAGGAAACGGCTATCGTTCCCTTTTACTTAGCGACAATGCTTTTAATTACCCATACGCACGCTTTACGCAACAATGGTTTAAGGGCAGGGTAAGTTACTCTAATATTTATTCGGTACTAATGAATTTAGAGCCGGCTGCAAAAATAATTACTGCAAATTCTGAAAGGCTATTTCAAAAAAAGGCTGCTTCGTTTCAATACTTAAGTATTAACGCCACCAAATTTTTAAACATTGGTTTTTTTCAAGGGATGATTTGGCACGCCGCTGATGATCGCAATAAACAAGACATAAGCTGGCAATATTTTAATCCGGTAATTTATTCGAATTTACCTGAATATAAATTAAATAATAAAAACAATATTTTAATTGGAAGTGATTTTAAACTGAAATTAACCCGTAAACTAAATTTATACGGGCAATTTATGGCCGATGATTTAAGTAACAGCAATCAAAATGGTGATGCTATTGGTTACCAAATAGGCATAAATTATTTTGATGTTTTTGGAATAAAAAATTTATTTGTGCAGGTTGAATATAATAACGTGAATGAAAACAGCTTTAATAGTCCTTTAGGCACAACCACTAACCAGTCTTATTCACATTATAATCAAACACTCGCATATACCCCCGGTTCGGGCAAAGAACTAATTGCCATTGCAGATTACAAATGGAAACGGTTGTTTGTAAATATTAAATACAATTACCAGGATTTACTTAAAAATGGAGATTATTACTACACCAATCAACTCATTAATGCAAAAATTGGGTACTTGATTAATCCTGCGTATAATTTTAATGTCAATTTAGGGTTTACACATAGGGCACAAAATTTTAATAACTTTACAACATTAAACAACCAAACTAATTTTATATATTTAGGTATTAGAACCAGTATATATAATTTATATTACGATTTTTAAATGGCGGTAATTATCTTAGTTTTTTTAACAGCATTTATTGTTGTGCTTTATTCTACGCCTGCGCTTATAAAAGTGGCAGTGTTAAAGCGCTTAATTGATGTGCCTTCCGAAGACCGAAAAATTCACAAAGGCTCGGTGCCTACCATTGGAGGAATTATTATTTACGCCGGCACCTTATTTGCATATTCACTCTGGTATAATATTGATGATATGCGGTATTACGAAACCATTTTTGAATCGGTTACAGAATTTAAATTAATTGTTGCCACAAGTCTTATTTTATTTTTTGTAGGTGTTAAGGATGACATCATTGGCACTGCGCCTGTAAAAAAATTATTTGCCCATATAGTAGTTGCACTAATATTAGTGTTAATGGGAAATATACGCATTACCAGTCTGCATGGTATTTTTGGAGTATATGATATCCCATATTGGGGCAGCGTTTTTATTTCCATTTTTACCTATGTTGTTGTAGTTAACTCTATAAATTTAATTGATGGGGTTGATGGGTTGGCTGCAGGGGTTGGACTTATAACCTGCACTGCGTTTGGCGTATGGTTTATTTACGCTAACGATTTTCCTTATGCCGCATTATCCTTTGCATTAGCAGGTTCATTGTTAGGTTTTTTAATTTTCAATTTTCAACCTGCTAAAATATTTATGGGCGATTCGGGTTCTCTGGTAATTGGTGTTTTCTTATGCATTCTTGCCATAAAAATGATTGAATTTCCAATACAAAAACTAGATTCGTTTTGGGTAAATGTTTCAAAACCTGTATTTGCAATTGCAGCTTTAATTTACCCTCTGCTAGATACTTTACGGGTATTTATTACACGTGCACTTAAAGGACAATCTCCTTTTAATGCAGATAGAAATCACCTGCATCATAAATTAATTGATTGCGGTTATAGTCACGTAAAAACTGTACTAATTATTTATTCCTTCAGCATCATCACTATTGGCGCTTCACTGCTAACCTGCCTTTTTAATCAACCAACTTTAAGTTTATTAACGATTATAAGCACAAGTGTTTTATTTTTAATGTTTGTTTTAACACTAAATAAAAGGGCTAATAAAAAAACTTCATCCTAATTTCATCGTTTTCTTTCCTAAACAAGCCTAAAATTACCGTTAGTGTGAATTTTTGCATTTTACGGTTTAAACCACAATAAATTATTTAATTTTATATTCAAATTTTTTACATGAAAAACTTATTGATTATTTTTTCTGTTTTAACAACATTTGCAGTTAAATCACAAACAGGTTGGGATTTACAGGAATGCATTTCTTACGCATTAAAACATAATATAAGTTTAAAACAAGCTGCCCTAAAATCCGAAATAAACAATAATAATACCACGCAAAGTAAGGCCGCCATTTTACCATCATTAAATATGGGGGCTCAGCATAATTATAATTTTGGTCAAACAATTGATAGGTTTACAAATACGTTTGCAAATACTCAGGTGTTATCACAAAACTTTTATATAAGCAGTAGTTTAGTTTTATGGAGCGGCTTAAGCCAATACAATACTGTAAAAGCAAATGAATATACTTATTTAAGCAGTGTTGAAAATCTAAAACAAATGCAAAACGATTTATCGTTAAATGTTGCAAATGCATACATCGCTTTAATTTTTGCTGAAGAATTGCTAAAAATTTCTGAAAGCCAATCTAAAGTAACACAAGAACAACTAGAGCGTACACAAAAACTTGTTAATGCAGGTACACTTGCAAAAAGTATCGAATATGATATTAAAGCTCAATTAGCTAATGAGCAAGTAAATGTTACTACTGCCGAAAATAATTTATCAATTTCGATGTTGAATTTAAAACAGCTATTAAATTTAGATTCTGTTACTAATTTTTCAATTGTTAGACCAAATTTAAACGTTGAAGATGGTCAGTTATTAAACAATAACATACAATATATTTATGAAACTAGTGTAAAAAATCAACCCAATATTAAAAGTGGCGAATACTCTATTTTAAGTGCTGAAAAATCATTAGCGGCAAGTAAAGGCCGAATTAGCCCTACCTTAAGTTTTAACGCAAGTATGGGAACAGGTACATCGGGTTTAGCCAAAGATATTTTAGGTGTTACTTATACCGGCTACCAAGTAAGCGGCATTACAAATAAAGGCGATAGTGTTTTTACTCCCGTAACACAGTTAATTACTCGTAAAACATCTTTTGAGAATCAATTTAAAAACAACATAAATAAAACAATTGGCTTTACTATAAATATACCGCTGTTTAACGGCCTGCAAACAAATACAGCAATTAAGAATGCAAAACTTAACACACTAAACGCGCGCTTTACTCAAGATTTAGTAAAACAAAATTTATACAAAACCATTTCGCAAGCATATGTAAGCGCAAAAGCAGCTTTAAATAAATATATGGCAACAAAATTAAGTGTAGATGCCGCAGGTGAATCTTTTAAATATGCTCAACAAAAATTTGATGCAGGAGTTATTAGTGCATTTGATTTTAGCACATCAAAAAATCGTTTGTTTGCTGCCGAAAGTAATATGCTGCAAGCAAAATACGATTACATTTTTAAACTTAAAGTGTTAGATTATTACCAAGGTAAACCGCTTGGCTTTTAAGCGTTATAAGAAATTAAAAGTTCTCGGCTAAGAGTTTTTTTATTAATTCGTTATCTCCTGAATTGACACCTTTAATCGGCAAAAAATACTTTGTTTGCCAGCTTTGAGTTTGCTTTGCTTGTTTATTCGTAACAATATCCCATGGCGGATAAACTCTAATGCCACGTTTTCCTTGTTTGCTGTTTCTTGTAATTATTCCTTTGTCTGCTAAAACAGATATTGGAAAAATAAACTGCCCAAAATCAGCCCCACTTTTTGATGTGATAATCATAAGATCTACGCCGTCTGAAACATCAAAAGGCGCTGTTATTCCGTCTTTGTTTCTTTTCCATATGGTTACAAACTGGCCAATTTTTGTAGGCGTTATTTTTGAAACGCGATATTGAATTGTTTTTCCATTTAGTTTAAACGAACAAGCACCGTAATCTGTGCTTTCAAAATTTTGTTTTAAATCGGTTAAAACCATATTACATGCATCATACACTAATTCTTTCGCAACTTTTAAATCCGCATTAAATAAATTAAGTGTTGTTTTAGTATTTTTTGTTGCCATGGTTAGGATTTTCTCGCGAAAGGAATTTGAGCTTCTTTTTTATTTTAAACCGAAAATATCTGAGTTGTTAGTTTTGCGTAAATGTCTAAACTTATAAACTTACCGTTTTTGAATTCACAATCTTTCATTGTTCCTTCGTGTTTGAAGTCAAGTTTTTGCATTGCTTTTTTGCAATTTAAATTGTCAGATTCAACAAGTCCTTCAATTCTGTGCAATCCCAAATGTTCAAAACCGTATTTGCAAATTATCGGGAGTACTTCTGCCATTATGTTTTGTCCCCAATATTCTTGTAAAAGCCAAAAGCCTATTTCTGCTTTTTTATGTTCTTTACTCAGGCTATTGAGTCCGCCGGCACCGTAAAATGTTTTATTGTCAAGAGAACAAACTGCCCACCAAATACCTGTGCCGTTCTTTTCCAGGTCGGCAAAAAATTTCATTTGTTCTTTTGTGTCTTCTAATGTCTGATAGCTTATGCCATAATATTTTATAATGTTTGGGTGAGAGAGTCCTTTAAAAACGTTCTCTAAGTCACTCTCTGCAAATTGTCGAAGTAAGAATCGGTCGGTTTTTATTTTTGGAAAATTCACTAAAGGCATGTTTTATGTGTTCATTTTTTTGATGTATCGCCTGTCTTATGCTAACCGCTAACGGTTTCGGGACTTGCGTTGGTGGACTTACGATCCCGATAGCTATCGGGATCCTGTGTCTATACCTACAAATGGTTACTTAAAGATACATGTTTATTAGTGAGCCGCAAAAAAATGTCCGCTAAGCGACCTTTAAAATTGCGCACGAAGGATGCGCCGTTCCGTCCCGCTTACGTTTATTTGCTGTTATAACCAGTAGGGGCACCCACAGCTTACACAAAGCTTAAGTGTCTGCATATTTTATTTATTTTATTAAAGTGTGCTACGCTCATTTCTTTAGAGAAATTTTCATGTCAATTTCAGTCTTCAATAGAAGAAAGTCTTTGTTGTCTGGTCTTTTTTTAAGGGCAATGTCGATATGTTGTTTAGCCTCTGCTAAATTATTTTTATTTAATTCAATCACTGCTTCATAGTATTCAAACAATGGATACCCTTTTACTTTGAAAGTGAATTTAGAAAAAGAATTATGTATGATTTCTGATTTTGATGAATCATTAAATCTTTCAGATTGGATGCCGAGTTTAATTAAGGAATCTGCGAATAATTGTGGAAGCGAATTGGGTAAAGATATTAAAGTGTCAATATACTTCTCTAAAATTTTAATTGGGGTAGTGATAGTCATTTTTCCGGCAATTCTTTTTGTTGTTTCAAAATTATTGTAAAATAGTAGATACTTATTTTTGTCCTTAAAATAAGACTGAATTGGTTTGTTAATTTCTTGTTTTGTTAAATCACTTACATTTAAAATAACTTCCTCATTATAATTATGATAAAGAAATAAATGAATTGTACCAGTTGATAAATCAAAAATTTGCGAGTATTGTGTTCCAATTGTGTCTTGCATTGCTTTTAATAGTTTCTTCCCGTAATCAAGGCTAAATTCTTGACTATTTGATAAAATTTGGTTGCCAGCGATATATCTTTCACAAGTTACAGGACTATTTTGAGAAATTCTCGATTGATTGAAATTTGTCACTATTTGATAATTGTTGAAAGGCTTAATAATCGTATCAACTTCAACGACGATTGAATTACCTTCTTTGTCGGCAATAAATAGTTGAACCCCATTTATTATTTCAAGATTAAATTTTTTGAGGTAATTAATTGCTTCGCTAACTGTCCCGCAGGATAGCAATAAGTTTTCTTTAAAACTTTGTATATTGGATTCTAAAAGTTTAATTCCGCCTTGTGGTTTTGTTTTACGAGTCGGAGTTGTAAACACGTCAAATATTAGTCCTTGATCATTTATGCCTGATTCTCTCGGGGAATCTACGTAACCAAAGAAAACGGCTCCGTGTGTTTTTACGGTAGCCTTTTTTGTCCACATTATTGTATTTGGATTCCAAAAATCCTCATTAAGCCCCACCATTGTCTTAGCACCTACTGTTAACTTGAAACCTGAGCAGCCAATTGATGTCAAATGAAAACTCAAAAAGAAACTGATAAAATATATTATTTTAATTTGCATAATTTTTTTCATACGAAATGTCGTCTGCCCCTATTGGTTATAACGTTCCCAGGCCTTACGCCGGCAGGCCTTTCGAAGCAACACCAGTCTATACCCTAAAATGTTTATTAAATGTACAAATGTTTATTAGCAAAGCCAAATGAAAAAAAGTTCTGGTAAGTTTACATTGAGCTTGTCGAATTGGCCAGACAATAAATGGCTTTGCGATGACCTCGTCCGCCCGCTGACGCAATTGCCCCGTGCCAGCAACAGTTTTGTCAAGGTGCCCACCTATTAAAATAATATGTTCGCTTAAAGTCAAGGTTTGTAATGTCCTTTAGTGTAATACCACTAAATGTCCATTTTAGTATTTTGAATATTTTTTTGTGTTCGATGTACTTTTTTTGTTTCGAATCGTATAATTGTTTGGTAACAGTAATTGTATTAATACGTCGATTTAAATGTATTAATGCACTTAGATGTCGCCTAGTATTGTAAACATCTTTAGTGTCTGAGTCCCATTCCATTGTCATTATTGTGTCGCCGGACTGAGGATTTAAAAAAGAAGATGGTCCGCTTATAGGCTGCTGGTCTTTAACGATGAAAAAAAATAGTTGCCTTCCAGACAAATTAAGTATTTTCTCGCCTTTAAATTGTTTGACAACAGTGAGTGTATACTGATTAAGAATTCCTTCCGTGAACTTCGAATAGTCGATTGTATCCTTAATTTCTTTTTTTACTTTAAATTTTTTTGGAGTCTGCCCCAACGAAAAAGTTGTCAGAAAACATAAAATTATTAATAGGAGACGAATCATAGAATTGGTGCTAACGGTTTGCGGCTACCCGAAGGGCGGGATTTTCTTCAAGAAACTTCATTCGTAGAACTGAACTTTTGGCTTGCACAAAACTATCTGCGGAGCACGAAACCCCGCCTTTTGGGTAGGTGCTGTTAGGGGCTGCCGTTCCATTCTTTTGTAAAGTTGTCATTTCGTCTATGCAGTTTTTTCGTTTAATTTATTTCCGTGTTTAATTTCCAATCCTTAATTCCCATTAAGTTCAAAATAAGTATTCCACTAATCCTGTAAAGCAAAATGTTTGCTTGTCTAAGCTGTTCAACTTTTACCTTGTCAATGCTACCATGTGTAATGTTGTCTCGAAGTCTTTTCAAGTCGTCAAGTTTTACAGGAAACGTTTTTGGGTCTAAGTTTTGGCTTTCTAAAAAGGAAACCAACTGATTTTTCATTGGCTTGTTTTGCAGAAGTGTCTGCACGTTGTGCCACCGCTTTTTAAATTCTTCGTGTTCGCTTATGTCGATTGTTTCCAACAGTTTCGCCAATGCTTCATCTTGCTTGGTTTTAGTCTGCCCCTTATTTAATGCTAGTTTAAATTTAACATTGTCTTGTTTTTGTTTGTCGCAAATTTCAATGATGTTGTACCGAATTAAAAACGTTGAATAACTGTCAACCAAATGCGATTGATTAAACAATGAAATTACTTTAGAAAGCAACGTAAAGTTTTTTACAGATTCTTTTTGCCAAGTTGATTGCAGAAACTTGTTGAAATCCCAATAAATTCCAAAGCCCCAAAGGTTTCCGCTTGTTTCTAGAAAGTTATTTTGCTCAATGTTCTTTATCGTGATTGTATTTTCGAGTAAATGTATTCTGCGAAGAACGTAATCAATTTTGATGTGATGATAAAATGAAGCCAACACCAAAACAATATCGCCATAAAAAACGGCTTCCTTTTCTGTAATTCCTTTTCTATATGTAAATTGAATTTTTGGCTCTTTTGTAACAGTGGCAACTCTTTCTTTTCGATCGTCTTTTGAAACGAAATTAAACTCTGGGCGAAATATTGATTTTTCAAGTTTATAAAACTTGGTTGAATCGTTCATTCGTCCAATGTTAAAGTTACCGTCATTTTTAAACCACGTTTTAGGTGACAAAAAGGAGTAAAACGGCTCAACAACTCTAAACCCTTTGTCGTCTAAATAAAATTCGGCTGTGTTGTTTTCGTCCTTAACAGGATTCCAATAAAATTTTACAGTATCAATTTTAACGACAATGTATTTTTTACCGCCTTCATAAAAATTAGAACTATTAGTAGAGCCAACTAATTTGGCTTCCGATAAATCAATTTTTTGTAAGCGTTCGTTTGTGTGATTTTTTGTTAGTTCTACTTTGATGAATGAGCCAAATTTTCGCAAATCAATTTTACTTGTCCAACCCATTAAGGAATCACCAAAACCTGTTTTTTCGTCAAACAAAATCCGCAATTCAATTTCATTTTTTCTTGTGTACAAATGAGCGTGATGAACTTTGCTGATTTTAGCTTTTTTGTTTGGATAACCATACTTGCTAAAATCAACATCAGGAAATTCTATCTCTAAACAATGGTAATCGCTCATTTATTATCGCTTTTGTTGTCTATGCTTTTCGTCTAAAAATTGCTTGTTCGCTCGTTCGTCCTACAGTTGCCCCTAACTTCTTGTTAAGCGCAACAACCCTAATTTTAATCGTTTGTAATTATTTGTTATTGGCTTAGCTATTTTAAATATAATAAAAATTTAAGCCAATCAGCCCAATTTAAACTTCTCCCTTAGGTTTCTTTTTAAAAATAATTTTTAAAATTGGTATAGAGGTAAGAATTATTAGTGCGATAAAAATATATCCCAAATAATTTGTTATTTCGGGGAACAGCTGTACTAAAAAATAACCGATTGCGCTTAAACTTACTATCCACGCCAATGCACCAATAATATTAAAAATCATAAATTTAAAAAAATCAACTTTTATTGCCCCTGCAAGTATTGGTGCAAAGGTTCTAACAACCGGTAAAAAACGTGCAATTATTAAAGTTACATTGCCGCCATATTTATTGTAATAGGTTTTGGTAACTTCTATATGGCGTTTCTTAAAAAACAAACTGTCTTTTTTTGAATACAATTTTTCGCCGGCGGTTCTTCCAAACCAATAACCAAAAATATTTCCAAAAACTGCGGCCCCGGTCATTAAAAGAACCAAAATAAAATAATTTACATTCATAAGGTCTGGTTTAGCCTTACACAAAATACCTGCTAATAAAATTAAATTATCGCCCGGTAAAAAAAAACCAACTAACAAACCGGTTTCGGCAAAAATTACAAATAACAATAACCATAAACCCCCATATTCGATAATACTATTGGGGTCTGTTAATTGTTTTAAAAAATCCCACATTTTATTCTTTAACGGAAATGTTACTCATCCAATCAGAAAATGGTTGGTTGTTTGCTTTTTGCGCTATTGAAGCTTTTATGTTTTCTATATTTCCTTTAGGAATAGAATCGATTAACTTACGTGTGTATTCGCTTTTTGGATTAATGTAGATCTCATCCGGATCGCCCATCTCCTCTACCTTTCCCTTTTGCATTACCACCATTCTATCACTCATAAATTTAACCACGCTCAAATCGTGACTAATAAAAATATAGGTGAACTTAAATTCTTCTTTTAGTTCATTTAATAAATTTAAAACTTGCGCCTGCACACTAACGTCTAGCGCACTTACGCTTTCGTCGCAAATTATAAATTTAGGGCTTAATCCCAAAGCACGCGCAATACAAATACGTTGCCTTTGCCCGCCACTAAATTCATGAGGGTAGCGGTTAAAATATTTATCATCAAGACCAACTTTTTTCAAAAGCTCATAAACTTTATCTCTACGTTGTTTACTAGTAGGAAAAATGTTATGAATTTTCATTGGCTCCATAATAGCTTCTCCAACAGTAATTCGAGGGTTTAAAGAAGAATAAGGATCTTGAAAAATAATTTGCATATCTTTTCTATGAGCCCTAAAATCAGATTCTTTCATGCGCAACAATTCTTGGCGCTTATAAAATATCTGGCCATCAATTGCCTCTGTTAATTTTAAAATAGTGCGTCCTAAGGTTGTTTTTCCACAACCGCTTTCGCCAACAAGTCCAAGTGTTTCGCCTTCATACACATCAAACGACACATCATCCACGGCTTTTGTATAACCCAGTACTTTTCCAAACAATGTTTTTTTGGAAGGGAACCAGGTTTTTACATTTTTTAATTCTAATATTTTATCGCGTTGATATAATTCTACGTGATTTTTTTGACGTTCCTCATTGCTAATAATAACGCTGTTAACAGCATCGCTCACTTTTTTATCCAACTCTACAATGTCGCCATTTTCATTACGCACCATAAAATCACTAACAACAGGTAAACGTTTTAAACGCTTATCTAACGGTGGGCGGCAAGCTAATAAACTTTTTGTGTAAGGATGTTTAGGGTCTGAAAAAATATCTAATACAGGGCCTTGCTCAACCACCTTGCCCTTATACATTACAACAACGGTATCGGCAAGTTCTGCTATTACACCAAGATCGTGCGTAATAAATAAAATACCCATGTTATGTTCTCTTTGAAGTTTTTTCATTAACTCCAATATTGTTTTTTGAACCGTAACATCTAAAGCCGTTGTTGGCTCATCGGCAATTAATATATTTGGATTACAGCTCATTGCCATGGCAATCATAACCCTTTGTTTTTGCCCGCCCGATAACTGATGTGGATATCTATCCAACATTAAAACAGGATTTGGCAATTGAACTTCTTCAAATAATTTTATGGTTTTTTCACGAGCTTCTTTTTTACTTATTTTTTGATGAAGTAAAAGAACCTCCATTACCTGATTTCCGCATGTAATTACCGGGTTTAATGAGGTCATTGGCTCCTGAAAGATCATGGCTATCTCATTACCACGGTAGTGGCGCATTTCGTCGTTCTTGGTTTTAACAAGATCTACAATTTTATTGTCTTTTGTACGATAAATAATTTCTCCGCCGGTAATTTTTCCCGGAGGATTTGGAATAAGCTGCATGATAGAAAGTGAGGTGACAGATTTACCCGAACCGCTTTCGCCCACAATACCAATAGTTTCGCCCTTATGTAAGGTAAACGAAATATCATTTACGGCCTTAATAAATTCATCGTCGGTTTTAAACTGGGTAACCAAATTTTTTACTTCCAACAAGGGCTGCTTTTCCATACTATTGCTTTACGAAGGGTTTAAATTACGCTTTATTTTCAGAAATAAAAAGAAATTTAGATGGGTTTATCCTCATTAACGCTAAAAACTTTATTTAATTTGATTAAGAGGGAGATTGCCATATATTTACTTTATGATAAGAACACATAGGAATGCTTCAAATAAAAAAATATCCGGATTAATATTTATAGTGTTTGTTGCTAATTTTTGTTTTGCTCAAACAA
>Ga0208266_100427_pt1 | contig 14380 bp, 8 predicted proteins | sample LakWasMet67_HOW9_2_FD_183897 | JGI IMG/M metagenome (GOLD analysis project Ga0208266, IMG submission 183897) | Freshwater sediment methanotrophic microbial communities from Lake Washington under simulated oxygen tension - Sediment Metagenome... | ecosystem: Environmental > Aquatic > Freshwater >...
ATAATGGAACGGAATTAATACAGAACCTGTTGTCTACAACGGAGTCTTTTTGTCCACAAATTATTTTTGTCGATATGAGAAATATTATGAGAATTGTGGTCTTCATATAATTGGGCATAACGTATTGCAAGCAGGCGTAGGCGGGCTTTCGAAGCCTTTCTTTGTCTACAAGCACAAATGTTTTTATGAAGATACAAATGTTTTTTAGTGAGGGCAAATAAAATTTAAATGCGCTTCAGCGCGCCTTAAATTGCCCGAACGATGCGCACGTCTGCCCGCTTATGCTTGCTTGATGTTAGCGGCTGGGCTTCTCGTCTCAATTTGTCCCGAACCGTTCATATGATTGCCAATATTTGTCTTTGTAAATGTCGTAAGTCAAGTCAATTTTTCCTAAATATTTTTTTGTCAATTCGTGTAGCACTTTTGATGGTTTTCTAAAGTCATTACAAGCAAAATAAATTTCTCTTGAATTATCTGCTGTCTGCCTTCCAATATTTAGATAGCCGTCAAAGTCTTTAATTTCAAGCATTAATTCATCTTGAAATTTGTTTAGTAATTCGTAAGTGTGGTTGTCAGGCATTCCATTGTTATTGTTGCCGTCATAGGTAATTTCAATTTTTAAAAGCCAAGGATGAGATGCTTTGCTGTCCCACTCAAGTAAAGTCGTGTTAATTATTGCAATCAATGGTCTGCCGTTTTTTAGTTCGGCTTCTAAACTTGAATGCATATCATTTTCTGTATCGTAACGAAGTCCACTATATTTCTCTACAAACTCTTTCTCTCTCCAAATAAGGTAGTCCTTTAGTTTTGCTATTGGAATTAACTCCTTTTCAGCTTTGTCCTTTGAAATTACTGTTAGGTTGTCAATGGTTGTAACTGAATTTAATTCTCCGAGATAGTTGTCAAGGAAAATAAATGTCCCGTTGGTAATTGTTGATTTATCATCTTCATTGTAGTCGTTGTGAACTATTACAATATCAACCTCGTCAGGATAATTGTTGTTGTCAATTGAGTAAAACGAAAGATTTTCACTGTCAAAACTGTAACCTGCCATATCTATTCTGACATTTTCTATGTCTTGTGCAGGTTTTAAGGCTGTGAACTTCCAATTGGAAATTGTCGGTGCGGACTTAACAAGTTCTTCAACAAATACAATGTTTTTCACTATTCCGTCAGGTGTCAATACTAACTCGGCTGTATTGTCATCAAACATACCTGTCAAATAGAAGTAGCCGTCTTTAAGCTCTCCAAGTTTGGGTGATAGTTTGTCAAAGAAGTCCTTTTCAGGATTTTGTCCACTTTTAACTATGTCATAAAATTTTCGTTCGTTTGATTGAAACCAAGTCCAAAAGTCGTCATAAGACTTTATTGGTTGTTCTTTCTTTCCAAATATGCTTTTTAGTAAACTCATTATTGTTGTTTTACTGTTGATGTTGTTGTGGTCGGTCAGCCTTGCCGCTAACGTTTTCGCGGTTTATTTCAGTTTGGAGTTTGAAACACTGTCTACCGAAATATTACTGACAATGATACTATGTTTATTGGACATTTGCAAAGCGAAAATAATTGTCTTTCGCGGAGCGACCGCTTTTGCAAAAGCTTTGATGTCTGCCCGCATTACTGGTAGGTGCTGTTACTTGCAGTTGTTATTATTCAATTGATTTAGTCCTATTTTTTTTCTTTCTATGTTTGTCAGTTCAAGATTTTCTACACAAGGATTTATAACATCATATTCTCCGTATAATTGTTTTTTATTTTGAATAAGTTGATTTCTGTCATACCACTGAGCATATTCACCAGCAGGCATATTTCCTTTTTCAAGTTCCGATTTAAATATCGGAAGAAATTTTATAAAATTATTTTCTCCCATTAAGTGTAATGAAATTGTCGCAGAAGTATATGAACCAGTTCTTTTGTAACTTGGGTAACCATATTTTATTATTAATGCAGTAAATCTTTCAACATTTATTGAGTCTAAATGTTTTTGCAAAATCCAAAGAGAGTCGGAAGTGAATTTGCTAAAACCGATTTCGTGTCGACCTACTTTTTGAACTCTATTCCAAAATGCAGATTTAGGTATTTTTTTAAGAGAATCTAGTTTTCTAACGTTTAGTTCTCCAAGCATTAATTCCCAACGATATTTTTGGTCGGAAACAGAAATTGAGTCTAACTCCTGTTTCACTGCTCTTCTTGATTTTTTGTCTAATTTTTGTCCGTAAATAATTTCGACACTCAGTAGGAATATTATAATAATGGATGTCTTCATACAATTGCAAGTAACTACCTTATATGCTTAACTTTTGTAAGCATATCTTGTTGTTTTTGCAAGATATGCTTATGTTTTATAAGTTTTATAGTATAATCAAATTTAATCAATAAATCCCTTAAACAAAAAAATCCTTGGTTTTTTACCAAGGAGATTCATTAATATTTTAAGCCTATGCCTTTTTAGCAAATAAGTTTACTTTGCTTTCTTGGCGTTTTAATAAACGACTAATGTTCTTTTTATGAGTTACAATAAGCAATGCTGCTACAAATAATGAAAATATTAATAATGGTTGGTTATGGTTTTTTAAAACAACGTTTAAAAAGAAAGGGAAACTCAACCCTGCAGTTATCGATGATAAGGATACATAACGTGTTGCTAATAACACAATTAAGAAAACACCCAACACCATTAAACTGGTTAATGGTGTAATGCAAATTACAATTCCTAAAATAGTAGCCACGCCTTTTCCGCCTCTAAATCCTGCAAAAATAGGAAATACGTGACCTACTAATGCGGCAATACCTAAGCCTAATTCAAGGGTTACAAATTCATTGCTGTCATAAGCATAAGCCGAAAAACGAGCCAGTAACACGGCTATGGTTCCTTTCACAATATCAATAGCCAAAACAGGTATGCCTGCTTTTTTTCCTAGTACTCTAAAAGTGTTAGTGGCACCAGCGTTACCGCTGCCAAACTCTCTAACATCAATGCCGTAATAACGCTTACCCCACCAAACTGCGGTAGGTATTGAGCCTATTAAATAAGCTGCAATAATTAACGATATAATAGTAATGGTTTCCAAATGTGTTCAGTTTTAGTTACACAAATATAATAATTATTTAACCCCTCAAAAACACTAAATTTTTTAGATTAACTAAGATTTTAACAGTATTTTGTTAAAACGGCTGTTTTATGTTAAAATTTAGGCTTAAAATAAAGTCAGTTCGAGTAGAAAATGATGCATCTTCTCATTTTCGTATCGAGAACCAGGAAGCATAACTACAGCTATTTGAGTTCTATTGTTTTTTCTATAAAATAGGGGCATTTTTATGAAAATTATTTTTCCTGAATTACAAAAATAATACTATTTTCACCCCTCCTTAAAACTATGATAAGTTACGTAAATGGGCAAATTGCCGAACTAAATCCTGCGCAGGCAGTTATTGAAACCAATGGGGTAGGCTATGGCTTATTGATTTCGCTTACAACGTATAGTCAAATACAGGGAAAAACCTCTGCTAAGTTGTATGTAGAGAGTGTGTATGTGCGCGACGATAACCCGCGTTACTTTGGTTTTGCAGATTTAGAAGAACGTGATTTATTCAGAAAACTTATTTCAGTATCAGGTGTGGGCGGTGGTAGCGCCATTTTAATGCTATCGTCATTAAGCGCTGCCGAAATAGCTGGGGCCATTAATACGGCTAATGTGGCTTTATTAAAAAGCATTAAAGGTATAGGAGAAAAAACGGCTCAACGTATTGTGGTTGACCTAAAAGGGAAGATGGGAAAACATGAGGGAGGAATTTCTCAAATTTTAAATCCATCATACAATAAAAATAGAGATGAGGCGTTAATGGCACTAGTTACATTAGGGTTTCCTAAACTAGCAGCCGAAAAGGCCATAGAAAAAGCAACCAAACAACAAGGTGTAGCTACAGATAATGTTGAATTGCTGATTAAAGCAGCACTTAAAAATATGTAATAATAAAGCGTGGTAAAAGGAGTCGTTAAATTTCTTGTTATAGGTTCTGTGTCGGTTGGCTTAATGAGCATTGTTGTTGGTTCAAAAGCCAAAAACGCGCCTTTAAGTAAACCACATTTCCTAAGCACACCCGCATTGGTTATAGATTCACCCATTGTTACTAAAGACGATTTACCTTATAAGTTTAACGATAACAATGGTGGGCAACCCAACTTTGATGATAAAAGTGGCTTATATTTAAGTAACCCTTCTAATATTACCACTACCACCGAGTATAACCCGCAAACTGGTAACTACGACATTAAACAAAAAATAGGGGATATGGATTACCGCCCCGAAACCTATGTGGAGTTTAAAGATTACCAAGATCAGTTATTTAAAGATGCGGTAAAAAGCCACTGGAAATCAAAAATTAAAGCCGAAGACCTTCAAAATCAAACTAAAAAAGGAACCATTCCTAAGCTTACTATTAACAGCGAAATATTTGACCGTATTTTTGGTGGTAACCAAGTAGATATTAAACCTACAGGAACAGCGGAGTTAATTTTTGCATTAAACCGCAACAAAACTTTAAATCCTGCTATTCCTCAGCGCCAGCAAAAGGTATCCAATTTCGATTTTAACATGCGTATTCAGTTAAACTTAATTGGTAAAATTGGAGATAAATTAAAAATAACAACCAGTTACAATACCGAGGCTTCATTTGATTGGGAAAACCAAATGAAATTAGAGTACACTGGTTACGAAGATGAAATCATTAAAAAGATTGAGGCGGGTAACGTGAGTATGCCTTTAAATAGTTCTTTAATACAAGGTAGCCAAAGTTTATTTGGGGTTAAAACGCAATTACAGTTTGGTAGATTAACAGCAACGGCTTTATTCTCTCAACAACGTGGTAAAAAACAGGAGGTGTCTGTTCAGGGTGGTGCCCAAACTTTATACTTTAATGTAACGGCCGATAACTATGAAGTAAATAAGCATTACTTTATGGGGCATTATTTCCGTGATAATTACGACCAGTGGATGACAACGTTACCAGTGGTAAATACACCGATTATCATTACCAAGGTTGAGGTTTATATTACCAACCAAACGGGTAGTACCGAGCAAACCCGAAACTTTGTAGCCTTTGCCGATTTAGGGGAGGGAGATACCAATCACATTAATCCAGTGTTGAGAAATCCAGTGTGTCAGCCATTAAAGCCAATTGTTGATAATAGCGCAACTGAGGTGTTTCCTAGCAACAATGCCAATAGTCTTTATAATATTATAACTGATACAACTACAGGTACCGCCATATTGCCACCACGTTCAAGTAGTAACAACTCATTAATATATTCTGCTTTATCAAACCCTGCTTCTGCTCCAAATTATTGTAATGATGCCAATAGATTCATGCAATCAGCTCGAGATTTTGAAGTGGTGAATAACGGTAGAAAATTAAATCCTTCAGAGTTTACTTTCAATAGCCGTTTAGGTTTTATCTCTATCAATCAATCTATTAATAACGATCAGGCTGTAGCTATTGCTTACCAGTATACATATAATGGGCAAGTGTATCAGGTAGGTGAATTTTCTGATCAATATACTACTGGTCCTTTATATTTAAAATTATTAAAGAGTGGTTCAGTAACAAGCCCTAAGTTTAGTACTTGGGACTTAATGATGAAAAACGTTTATTCTTTAGGAGCCTATAACTTAAATGCTGCTGATTTTAAATGTGATATTTATTATAACAACATCGAAACAGGTATTGATATCCCTTATATCCCATACGGGAGTGTAAATGGTAAGTTACTAGTTACAACCATGGGATTAGATAAATTAAGCGTTAACGGCGATTTGTATTCTGATGGTATTTTTGACTTTATTCCTGGGTATACTATAAATGCAAGTAATGGACGTATTTATTTATCATCTAAAGAGCCATTTGGTAATAATTTAAGAAGCAAATTTGCCGCTGAAGATTTTCCTGTTGCTAATAAATATATCTATCAAGAATTGTATGATTCTACCAGAACGGTGGCTCAACAATTACCTGAGAAAAATAGGTTTAAAATTAAAGGACAATATAAATCGGCTTCAGGTTCAGAGATTTCTTTAAATGCTTTAAATATTCCTCAAGGGGCTGTTCAGGTAACTGCTAATGGGCAAGCTTTAACCGAAAATGTGGATTATACCGTAGATTATACATTGGGTCGTGTAAAAATTATTAACGAAAGTATTTTAAACTCAGGGGCTAATATTAAAGTAAGTACCGAAAGTAACTCCCTATTTAACGTTCAGCAAAAAAGTTTGTATGGTACCCGTTTAGACTTTAAAGTAAATAAAGATTTAATGTTGGGTGGTACAGTAATGCACTTAAGTGAAAAACCAGTAACTCAAAAAGTAAATATTGGTGATGAACCTGTATCAAATACCATTTGGGGTGTAGATTATAATTACAAAACCAATGTACCTTTTTTAACCCGATTAATTGATAAAATACCTTTAATTAATACCAAAGAAATGAGTAGCATTACCACTCGTGGAGAGTTTGCTCAGTTAGTGCCAGGTAATGCTAAGGCTATTGGTAAAAATGGAAATTCTTATGTAGATGATTTTGAAGGAAGTATTTCATTAATTGATTTAAAAAGTCCAAGTGCTTGGTCGTTAGCCAGTATACCTCAAGGTCAACCTTCTTTATTTCCAGAAGCGAGTTTGAATGATGATATGAGAATTGGAAAAAACAGAGCTCAGTTTAACTGGTATGCCATCGATCCTTTATTTTATGGTCAGCAAAATACCAATATTAAGCCAGCTAATATTCCTGAGGCAACTTACTCTAACAACTTCATGCGTCAGGTTTTAGAAACAGAGTTGTTCCCAGGTAAAACACCACCTAATGGTCAGCCAGTGGTGATGTCAGTTTTAGATTTAGCATTCTATCCAGGAGAACGTGGTCCTTATAATTATGATGTGAATCCAACAGCTTCTTCGTCTGGTATTTTGCCTAATGGTCGTTTAAAAGATCCAGAAACTCGTTGGGGAGGTATTATGAGACGTTTAGAAACAAATGATTTCCAATCAGCAAATATTGAGTACGTTCAGTTTTGGATGATGGATCCATTTAATAGCGATTATAAAACAACCACTTATCCTGATATGGATGAAAACAGTAAGCCAAGTGGTGAGTTATATATTAACCTAGGTAACGTTAGCGAAGATATTGTTAAAGATGGTAAAATGTGTTACGAAAATGGATTACCTAGCGCTACTGGTGCAAATTCAACACTTCCAACTATCGAATCTAATATTGGTAGAGTACCGTTAATTGCTCCTATTTCAAATGCATTTGTAAATCTTCAGGCAGACAGACCTTTCCAAGATGTGGGTTATGATGGTTTATCTGACAGCGCTGAACAACGTAAGTTTGTGTCTTTCATCAATGATTTAAATGCATCTGGCGCAACTGGTATTGATGTTACAAATGCCTTAAACGATCCAAGCTCAGACAAGTATCACTTCTTTAGAGGCAGTGACTATGATGGATTATCTCCAGATTTAGCCAATACTTTAATTCGATACAAAAAATACAATAACTCAGAAGGTAACTCACCAACAGAAGCGCAATATCCAGATGCTGGTATACCTAGTGCAGCATCCAATAACCCCAACATTGAAGATATTAATAGAGATAATACGTTAAGTGAAACAGAGAACTACTATCAGTATAAAATTAAAATCTCTCCTCAAGATTTAACACCAAATAATGTTGGGCAAAACTATATTGTAAACGTGATAGACGGAACAGCAACTATAGGAAACACCACTAAAAATGTAAAATGGTATCAGTTTAAAGTGCCAGTTACTGAGTTCGAAAAATCGGTTGGTTCTATTGAAGGGTTTAACTCTATCCGTTTTATGCGTGTGTTTATGAAAGGGTTTGATAAACCTGTTGTGTGTCGTATTGCTCGTATGGAGTTAGTAAGGAGTGATTGGAGACGTTATGCATTTGATTTACAACGTCCGGGAGAATATATTGCTAATGACGATAATACAACCACGTTTGATGTATCGGCAGTTAGTGTTCAGGAAAATGGTCAAAAGAAACCAGTTAACTACGTCATTCCTCCAAACATTAACCAACAACAAAATGTACAAACAACTAACTTAGTGTTATTAAATGAGCAGGCATTATCATTAAGAGCTTGTAATTTAAAAGATGGAGACAGTAGAGCCATTGTGAAATCTACTGAGTTAGATGTTCGTTCTTTTGGTAAAATGAAATTATTTATGCATGCCGAAAAGTTAGGTACAGAACCTTTAAATGATGGTGATGTAACGGTTTTTGTTCGTTTGGGTTCTGATTATAATAATAACTACTACGAATACGAAATTCCAGTTAAGTTAACACAACCTGGTTATTACGACCCAAATACAGATGATGGTAAATATGGCGTGTGGCCTTCTGACAACGAATTTATTATTGATTTTGAAAAAATTACTTCTGTAAAAATTAACCGAAACGGAAGCACTGGTGGCATAGATTTAACAGCCATGCAAAGGCCTTATTCCGAATCTGATGGTAATAATACCGTAACCGTTGTGGGTAATCCAAACTTAGCAAGTATTAAGAGTTTGATGATTGGTATTCGTAATCCAAAAGATAGGGGAGGATTGCCAAAATGCGTTGAGGTTTGGGTAAATGAGTTGCGATTAACGGATTTTGTGAACAAAGGCGGTTGGGCCACTACCGGAAATTTACAAGCGAAGTTGGCCGATTTAGGTCAGGTATCATTAGCGGCAACATATAGCCGACCATATTTTGGAAGTATAGAAAAGAAAATTAGCGAACGTAGCAGAGAAACAAACTTCCAATGGGATGCCGTTTCAACATTCCAGTTAGGTAAGTTTTTCCCCGTAAAATGGAAAGTGAATTTACCAGTGTACTATGCGTATGGCGAAACTAAAATTACACCTCAGTATAGTCCTTATGACCCAGATATCAAAATTGAGAACCCGAATATTGATCCTGAATTAAAAAAACAAATTAAGAAAAATGCACAGGATGTTACCGTCAGAAAAGGTTATAATTTTTCAAACGTAAGAATTGATGGTTTGAAAAAAGAAGGAGCTAAACCAATGCCGTGGGATGTATCAAACTTCTCGGTAACCTATGCATATAACGAAATTACAAGACGAAATGTGAACATCGAAAATAGTGTTATTAAAACATATCGAGCCGCATTAGCCTATAATTTTGCCATTACAGCAAAAGCCTGGACACCATTTAAAAAATCGAAATCAAAAATATTAAGTAATAAATGGTTTGCCTTAGTTAAAGAATTTAATATCACACCTCTGCCTAGCCGTTTAGGATTTAATATGGATGTGAACAGAAGTTATAGTGAATTATTAAATAGAGATATTACTAGTTTTTATACCGGCAGTTCAGATAATTTAACCAGAGCTCAGTTTAATAAAACATTTAATATGAGCCGTAATTATGATTTACAATGGAACTTTACAAAAAATATTAAGTTTGATTTTACTGCCAATAACGATGGTAGGATTTTAGAACCAATAGGAAGAATTGATACACAAGAAGAAAAAGATACGATTAAACAAAATTTATTAGCATTAGGTACAACAACGAGTTACCGACATCAATCAAATATTAACTGGCAAATACCAATTAATAAGATTCCAATTTTTGATTTTGTAAATGCAACAGCAAAATATAGTACAACCTATACTTGGACACGCCGCCCGTTTGCACAAGAGTCAATTGGTAATACGGTTCAAAATACTAATACTAAAAACTTAAATGGTACATTAAATATGTCTGTTTTATACAATAAGGTACCATATTTTAGAAAAATTAATACAGGCGGCAAGAAACCAAAAGCTCCTGAAAAAGGTAAAGACTCTACTAAAACAAAAGATGAAAATCCAGTTGGTGATATCTTAGAATTTATTGCTAGAGGGGTGATGATGATTAAGCAAGTGTCCATGTCTTACCAACAAACTAATGGTACAGCATTACCAGGATTTAATCCAAGTTCACAATATTTGGGTATGGATCCAAGTAGAGGCATGGCGCCAGGTTTTGGTTTTGTGAGTGGATCAAATGATAGTATTTTAAGAAACTCGATTAATAACGGATGGTTAGTTAAAAATCCAAATCAAAGCTTACCTTATACTACAACCAGTACACAAAACATTACTTACCGTGCTAATATTGAACCGCATGGAAGTTTAAAAATTGAGTTAAACGGTACAAAAACATACGGCCATAATCAATCTACCTTTGTGAGATATGGTGGCGACTCCTTATTAGATAATGGTAATAGAGGCTATTTATTTGAAACACCTAATAATACGGGTAATTACAGTATTAGTGTATTTACTTTAGGCAAATCATTTAAAGACAAGGGAAATTCAAAAGATGGTTCATCAGCCTTATTTGACGAGTTTTTAGCAGTTAGACAAGATGTAGCGGCAGGTTTGGCAGCTGCTAATAGCACAGGTATTGATCAATTGCAGTCTGATGGCAAAGGTGGCTCTTACTATGATGGGTATAGCAAAACACAACAAGACGTATTGTTAGGTGCATTTTACCAAACATATACTGGTGGCAAATTAAAAGGAGTAGGTACAGACAAGATGTTTAAACAAATTCCATTGCCAAACTGGACAGCTAGTTGGGATGGGTTAGGGAAATTAAAATTCATGAAAAAATATTTCCAATCAGTTACATTACGTCATGCATACCGTTCGATGTATACCATTGGAGGTTATGCTAATAACTTATTGTTTGTGGATGCCAATGGTGATGGATACTCAGAAACAAGAGTTCCAGTGCAAAATCCTGTAATTAATGGCGTGCAGCAATCTGCCAACTTCAATCCAAAGTATACTATACAAGGCGCTACTATTACAGAGGCATTTAGCCCATTAATTAAAGTGGATTTTAAGTTTAATAAACCAGGTTTATTAGCAAACTTTGAAATGAAAAAAGATAAAACGGTTAACTTAAATATTACAGGTCCTCAAATTATTGAAACAAAAGGACAAGAATATATTGTGGGTATAGGTTATCGTTTCCCTAATTTGGTTATTAAGAAAGTGAAAATTAAAGGACAGCCATTAAAGAGTGATTTGAACTTTAAGTTGGATTTATCTTACAGAAGAAATATGACAGTTATTAGACGTATTGTGGATGAAATTAGTACTCCAACTGGCGGACAAAATATTATTACGTTAAAAACAGCGTTGGATTATCAGTTAACACAAGCCATTAACTTACGCTTATTCTACGACTGGATTAAAACAACGCCTCAAACATCGAGTTCATTCCCAACATCAAATATCAATGCTGGATTTAGCTTAAGATTTAACTTACAATAAATCAATGCACCGATGATGATTTGTCCCCCTCTGGAGGGGGCAGGGGGAGAATAATAAACAATACACCTGAACGAAAACTTAGCATGGATAATTTATTTAGTTATTCAGATTGTTAAACCACATAGGTACATAAGAGTTTATAGTTTAGAAGAATAGATAGAAAACTTGTTTTTTCTCATAGATGCTATGTTAAATACGAAGCTTCTATCTCCAACTCACACTAAAAAGCTATGTTTCTATGTGGTTAAAATATATATATTTGACGGAGACGAATATTGACATTAAAACACACATGAACGAAAAACTTAGCATGGATGATTTAGGGCGATTAAGTTCAGATGAATTTAAAGCCTCTCAAAAAAACAGAATTATTCTTGTATTAGATAATATTAGAAGTTTAAATAATGTTGGTTCGGCATTTAGAACATCAGATGCGTTTTTAATTGAAGCTATTTATTTATGTGGAGTTACAGGAACACCACCTAAACCCGAAATAGAAAAAACAGCATTGGGAGCTACCGAAACCGTAACTTGGAAATACTTTAAAACTACCCAAGAAGCCTTTGAAAATTTAAAAACTCAGGGGTTTTATATAGCATCAATTGAGCAAGCCAAAAACTCAATTATGCTTAATCAATTTAAAAAGCCCGAGCAACCATTGGCGCTTGTTTTTGGTAATGAAGTTTATGGCGTTGAACAAGACATCATAAACCAAAGCGATGCTTGTATTGAAATACCTCAGTTTGGCACTAAACACTCTTTTAATGTTTCAGTAAGTATGGGAATAGTATTGTGGGAAATGTTGAGGTAAAAAAGATTAAAGATTGTTTTAAATATTCAACCAATCTTTAATCTTACTTCTTAATACTTACAATGCTTCTAATGATACTTATTAAATACATCCCAACTTCCAGTATATGCATTATACAATAAATCTGTGTTGAGGTTTAGCGGAATGTTATTTACATTAAAATACTGTTCTAAATCTTCGGTAGCTAAATTACCAGTTAAATCGTCTTTTGCCATTGGGCAGCCACCAAAACCATGTATAGCCACATCAAAACGTTGGCATCCACTTTTGTAAGCTGCATCAATTTTTTCCTGAGCTTTTTCTTTAGTAGAGTGAAGGTGTGCCCCAATTTCTACATGTTTAAATTCAGGAATGATATTAGAAAATAAATAAGAAATGTTTTCACGGTTTGAAACGCCTATTGTATCTGAAAGTGCAATGATTTTTACGCCTAAATCGCTTAGCTTTTTTGTCCAGTTAATCACAATATCGCTGTTCCAAACATCGCCATAAGGATTGCCGAAAGCCATTGAAATATAAACCACTAATTCTTTTTTATGTTGTACACATAAATTCTGAATCTCTTCAACACGAACCAAAGACTCCGCGATACTTGAATTGGCGTTTCGTTGCTGGAATGTTTCTGAAATAGAAAAAGGAAATCCTAAATACTTTATTTCATCAAACGCACAGGCGTCCTGTGCCCCACGCGTATTAGCAATAATGGCTAATAATTTACTTTTCGTAGTACTTAAATCTAACTGCTTTAAAACATCAGCAGTGTCGTGCATTTGAGGAATTGCTTTTGGAGAAACAAAACTTCCAAAATCAATGGTGTCGAACCCAATATTTAAAAGTGAGTTAATGTATTTTACTTTTACTTCTGTTGGTATAATATCTTTGATGCCTTGCATCGCGTCGCGTGGACATTCAATCAGTTTCATTATAATATGTTTTGTTTAATAAGTTCTTTATTAATTTTTTTAATCAATGCGGGTCCTTCATAAATAAAGCCTGTATACAATTGTAATAAATCGGCACCAGCTTTTATTTTTTCAATAGCATCTTCGGGGCTATGAATGCCACCAACACCAATCACAGGAAAGGCATTATTTGATTTAGTTTTTAAATAAGCAATAACTTCGGTGCTGCGTTTGGTTAATGGTTTTCCACTTAAACCGCCCATGCCAATGGCTTCAATTTCTGCTTTAGGATAAGTCAATGGTTCACGAGCAATGGTTGTATTAGTAGCCACAATGCCATCAATTTTTGTTGTTTTTACAATATCAATGATGTCATCTAATTGCGAATCGGTTAAATCTGGCGCTATTTTTAATAATAAAGGCTTACGTTTAGCTTTTGCGTTGTTGATAGCTTGTAAATGATTTAATAAATGAGTAAGAGGCTCTTTATCTTGTAACTCTCTTAAATTAGGAGTGTTAGGTGAGCTTACATTAACAACAAAATAATCTACCACATCAAATAAAGCATTAAAGCAATATTCATAATCTTTGATGGCATCTTCGTTGGCAGTTACTTTATTCTTGCCAATATTACCACCAATAATGGTATTTGTTTTTCTGTTTTTTAAACGAATAGCAGCGGCATCAACCCCTTCGTTATTAAATCCCATACGGTTTATGAGGGCACTATCATTTGGTAATCGAAATAAACGAGGTTTATCATTGCCAGGTTGAGGTTTTGGAGTTAAGGTTCCAATTTCAATAAAACCAAAACCTAACGACGCTAATTCATTAAACACTTTAGCATCTTTATCTAAACCAGCCGCTAAACCAACAGGGTTTTCGAAAGTGAGTCCAAAAAGTTGTTTTTTTAGCTTAGGATGCTTAAATCCGAACATTGAATTAGCGCAAAATCGACCAAAAGCATTGCCAAGAGCAATTTTCATGAGGTCAAATGTTAAGTAATGAGCCTTTTCGGGGTTTAATTTAAATAAGAGGGGTTTTAAAAATAGCTTGTACATACGTTACAAATGTACGTTTTAAGATGTTTTGAACGATTTTAACATGAAGAATGTTGAAAAAAAACAATTTTTTTTGTATTTTTTTAACGCAGATACAAAAAAACATGTATTTTTGCATCCAAATTAATAAAACCTAAACAAAACTTAAAATGAAAAAAGTATTATCAATCGTTGCTGTAGCTGCATTATCAGCTGCATTTGTATCTTGTGGTCCTTCTAAAGAAGAAATCGAAGCAAAAGAAAAAG
>Ga0208266_100429_pt1 | contig 14364 bp, 14 predicted proteins | sample LakWasMet67_HOW9_2_FD_183897 | JGI IMG/M metagenome (GOLD analysis project Ga0208266, IMG submission 183897) | Freshwater sediment methanotrophic microbial communities from Lake Washington under simulated oxygen tension - Sediment Metagenome... | ecosystem: Environmental > Aquatic > Freshwater >...
AATGTAGAAGTAATTGTTAGTGGTGGAGCAGCGCTTAATCCAAAAATAGAACGCGTTTTTGCCTGTGCTAATTTAAAAGTTCTGCAAGGTTATGGCCTAACCGAAACTTGCGTAGTAGTTGCAGTTAATCGTTTGGGGCCGGGTAATAGTATGTTTGGCACGGTTGGAAAAGTAGTTGAAAATTCGGAAGTTAAAATTGCCGAGGAAGATGGTGAAATATTAATGCGCGGACCAAGTTTAATGAAAGGTTACTACAAAAACCCAGAAGCAACTGCCGAAGTAATAAGCAAAGACGGTTGGTTTCATACCGGAGATATTGGGACAATTATTAATGGTAAATTTTTAAAAATTACCGATCGCAAAAAAGAAATTTTTAAAAGTAGTGCTGGCAAATACATTTCGCCGGTTGCCATCGAAAATAAATTAAAAGAAAGTAAATATATTGAGCATTGTATGGTAATTGGTGAGGGGCAAAAATATGCCTCGGCATTAATTATACCTTCTATTGCAAACTTTAAGGAGCATTTTAGTAAAAATAATATTGAGTGGCCGGGCAATGATATGTTGCATGAACATGAAGAGATTAAAAAAATAATTAATGCGCACATAAAAGAGGTTAACAGCACACTTGCCTCTTATGAGCAATTAAAACGCAGCCAACTAATTAAAGGTAACTGGACTGTTGAAACAGGAGAAATTACTCCCAAACTTAGTTTAAAACGCAAAAACATTGCAGAACAAAACAAGGAAATAATTATTAAGATTTTTGGAGAGGGTGAATAAAAAAAGCCACAGATTTCACGGATGACACAGATTTGAAAATTAATTGGAAACATGGGTCGTTTGCTATTACTTAAAAATACTCAATGAAATTAACTCTTTTTAAAAAATATATTGGGTTTCTAATTCTAATTTTGACCCCAATTCATTACGTTATTTTCATTGGAAAAAGGCAATATATTAATGGCGAAGGTGATGCATTATACATTTACTACTTCCTTATAATATTAGGCGCTTATTTATATTTTTCAGTTGTTGACGTAAAAAAGGGTGGAATAATCATTTCACTGGGAATTGGTTTTGGCAGCATATTTATGATGATAGCCATAAGACATTATAAAGAAAAATATATGCTCAATCAAATTAACAAGTTTCCTGCAAGAGCGTTAGGTATAGTTACAAATAATGAAGAGAACTATAAGGGTAAAACGAAAGGAATAGAAATTGACTATTACTATATTGTTGGTGAAATAAAATACGAAAAAACTGTTAGAGAAAATTTAAACTTTAACATCGGAGACACATTACAAATCCAGTATGACAAAAAAGAACCACATTTTCACAAAATACTTAACAAATAAATCTGTAAAATCAGCAGCAAAAAACTATTCGTGAAAATCAGTGAAATTCGTGGCTAAAAAAGAGCGAAGCTCTTAAGACCACACCTTTGTCCCTTCAGTACAATTGGTGCAAATATCTATCTGATTTCGGCTCTTTAATATAGAGCGTCTAAAATTAGTATAAGGTTCAGAAAACCAAATGCTCTCAAATGTATCGGTTTCTAAATTCCCTATTTTGTATTTGGCATCTTTATCAAAACAACAAGGCACAACTTTACCATCCCAAGTAATCACGCAACCTTGCCACATTCGCCAGCATTGGTTTAATAATTTATTTTTTAGTTCAAATTTTCCAGAATCATTCTTTTTATAGCGCGCATATTCTTCATTTTCCGGAATAAGATCATGGCCGTTCTCAAAATCATAAATTTGAGCTGTTTTTATCTTTACCTCATCCACTCCCAATTCTTTTCCTAATTTTTTTACTGACTCAATTTGGTGTTCATTGGTTTTAAAAACCACAAATTGCCAAACCACATGAGGCGTGCTACTCTTTAATAGCTGCTTTTGTTTTAAAATTTCCTTAGTTCCTTCAATTACTTTATTGTATTGGCCGCCTATCCGGTATTTTTCATAAACTTCCTGTGTAATGCCATCTACAGAAATAATTAGCTTATCCAATTTACTTAAAACAGTTTGTTTTGCATTTTCTTCGGTTAAATAATGTGCATTTGTACTGGTAATTGTAAATATGTTATTATCATTAGCAAAAGACACCATTTTTAAAAAGTCGGGGTTCAAATAAGGTTCGCCCTGAAAATAAAAAGTAAGGCTATGTAAATGCCTTTTGGTTTGTTGAATGATTTTTTCGAATAATTTATTTTGTAGCATTCCGGTTGGCCGGGTAAATTCTCTTAAGCCACTTGGGCATTGCGGGCACCTTAAATTACAGCTCGTAGTTGGCTCAATACTTATAAAAAAAGGCAAGCCCATTTGTACCGGCTTATTTATTAATCGCGAATAATAAAATCCAAAAGCCAATTTTAAAAAGTTAATTACTTTATAAATGGATAGTTTTTTAAATATTTTAAGATAATAGCGTATCAACTGTGTTATGTAAAGATATGCTTTAATGGAATAATGTTTTACTTTTACGGTGTTAATTAATGAGTAAACAAGTATTTAAAATAATTTTTGCAACATTTCTTATTCTTTTAGTTGAAAGATGCGCACAGGTGGCTCCATTAAATGGTGGTAAACGAGATGTTGATCCTCCAAAATTATTGGAGGCCATTCCGCTAAATAAGGCTGTAAATTTTAATTCAGATTTAATAGTCCTAAAATTTAACGAGAATATTAAACTGCAAGATCTCACAAATCAATTAATAATATCTCCCAAACTAAGTTTTGACCCCGAAATTGAAGCTGAGGGAAAAAAAATTACCATATCTTTTAAAAAGCAAACGCTTTTACCAAATACCACCTATCGCTTTTATTTTGGCAAATCTGTTATAGATATGACGGAGGGAAATGCTATTCAAAATTTTGAATATGTTTTCTCAACTGGCAATACAATTGATTCTTTAAAAATAAAAGGAAACATACAAAACGCTTTTAATAATAAACCCGAAAGCGATATAACCATTGGCTTATATAACAAGGAAGAAGAAGTTGATAGCTTACCTTACAAAAAAACGCCCAACTATATTACCCGTACTTCACAAAACGGAATGTTTGAATTTGGCAACTTACCAAATGATATATATAAGGTGTTTGGTTTTTTAGATAAGAACAAAAATTACGCTTATGATGGTGAAACTGAAAAAATAGCCTTTTTGGGGTCTGACCTAGATTTAAAAAGTGATACTAACATTAAATTATCTCTTTTTAAAGAAGACCCTTATAAAGTGTTTGTAAAAAAAATAAACTCGCCTTATTTTGGTTTTACGCAGATAATCCTGAATAAAAAAAGCATTTCAAGTTTAAATACCTTAAATAATGCCGATAATAAAAATATTTATGAAACAAACCCGGGAGTTGAAAAAGACACTATATCCTTTTATTATAAAAATTTAAAAGACACGTTACTCCTATTACTTAAAAATAGTTCGTTTAAAAAAATAGATACCATTAAAGTACAATTACCTAAAGTAAATGTTATTAAAAAGAAATTTACCTTCTCTACGAATGCTTCAAGAGGAAAACTATCTCTTCAAAAACCGCTACAGATAACGTTTTTAAACTGGATGGATACAAATCATATGGACGTTTCAAAAATTAAACTCACAAGTAAAACAGATAGTTTAATTAAACTAGAGAAATTAAATTATAAATGGCTAAACATTAACACTCTTGAAATTGGCAACAAATTAAAACAAGGCAATCGCTATTCATTAAAAGTTGATACAAATGCTTTTTTTGATGTAAGTGGGATCAAAAACGATAGTTTAAAGACAGAATTTGAAACCGAAAGTGAAACTGAATTAGGAAAATTATCATTAAAACTGCTGTTTAATAAAAAACAAGGTTATTTAATTCAACTTACAAATTCGCAAGAACAAATTGTAAAAGAAAAATTTATTTCATTTAGTTTATCAGGAAGTAACGCTGTAACAGTTGATTTTACTAATGTTACACCAGATACATATCAAATTAAAATTGTTTTTGATGATAACGAAAATAAAAAATGGGATACAGGTAATTTAAATTCAAAAATTCAACCCGAACATGTTTTTATTCATCCAAAACCAATAAAAATTTTATCAGATTGGGAAATTGAGGAAGAAATTTTAATTAAGGAGTAAAAAAATTAGTTTTAGTTTTTTAGTCTTTTTTTTCAAAAACATAGTATCAATTTTTTTTCTTATTTCATTAATCTCTCAAATAACCAATAAAATCAATACATTCAGAGCATCATGATTTTAATCTTCTATTAAAATTTCCATACTGTAGTATTTAATTCGGGTTTTAAATTCCGCTATTAACAATTTCAACAAATCAATGTTGAAAAAATAAACGCTTAATAATTAGATAACAAAGAAAAATTTATTTACTTCGTATCAACAAATCTCAAAAACAAAAAAACCATGGCAAAAAAAGCAACAGCTAAAAAAGCTACAGCAAAAAAAGCAGCTCCTAAGAAAGCAGCAAAAAAAGCAGTAAAAAAAGCAGCTCCTAAAAAAGCAGCTAAAAAAGCAGTAAAAAAAGCAGCTCCTAAAAAAGCAGCTAAAAAAGCAGCTAAGAAAAAGTAAAAAAAGAAGCCCCGCAAAAGCGGGGTTTTTTTTTGACCTTTTTTTTGCACTAAACAAAATTCATCATCTAAAAATTTAATTTATCTTTACCGTTATATATTAAAAAAATAAAAACTAGATGAAAAAACTAATTAATTTATTATCTGCTGCCGTTCTTGTATCAAGCATGGTTTCATGCGGTGGCAAAAAAACAGAACAAGAAGCAATAGTTGCCCCACAAGGGATGAACGTTTTAGATTTAAGCAAATACGGAAAACCCTTTGCAATCTTTGTTCCCGATACCACTGCAGCTAAATTGCAAATTACAGAGCAATCGTCTGGTGCTTTAGACATTAAAGTTGGAACTAATTTTGCAATTACTATTAATGAACAAGCTGCCGACATTGAATTAAAGAAAAAAGACATTAAAGAAGACGAAGTTTTAAAATTCAAAAACTACATTGTTGAAGAACCAACTGCTATATTTTGGGAAAGTGAAATCGTGAAACCTGAATTTCATTTTGTTATCAATCAAAAAATTGGAACTACAGATTATTGCATTGAAGATATCAAAAGTACCGAGGCAGAACCGTTTGATAAAGAAACAACTCAAAAAATGTTTGATAGCGGAAAAACAATTAAAGAAATTAAAAAAGAAGAAAAATCATAATTCATTAATTTAAATTAAAAAAAGCCGTTTCGGAATTGCGAAACGGCTTTTTTATTTTTACAGTATTTAAATCCTCTTGGTTTGGCTATTAACAATAAAGGCAAATTATTAACACCATAGCAAACCTTAAAAAGTTTTTCCAATATTTGTCATCAGTCAAACTTAGAATTATGTCGGAAGAATTTGAAAAAAATGAAAGTGGAGATTTGTTCTCAAAATCTGTAAGAGCCGGAAAACGCACTTACTTTTTTGATGTGAAGAGTACACGTGGAAATGATTATTACCTAACTATTACAGAAAGCAAAAAGCGTTTTGGTACAGATGGTAAATTCAGCTATGAAAAACATAAAATCTTTTTATATAAAGAAGATTTTGAAAAATTTGTAGAAGGTTTAAACGAAGCGGTAGCGCATATTAAAGAAAACGCTCCCGAAATTGAACCAAGACAGGAATACAGCGAAAACGGCTCTGCGGGAACTTCTGAAGTGAATTTCGAAGATCTTGGAAAATAAAAACTTAACACCCTTAAAAAGCGGACTCGGTTTACCAGTCCGCTTTTTTATTTTAATACTATTAATGCTTCTTTTAAAATTAATTTTTCCCATAAGGCATATTCTTTTGCAGAAGGGTGAAGTCCATCTTCAGCAACCAACGTTAAATCCATCTTCATTTTCTTAGATAATTCAAAAATATCAACCAAAGGCAAAGCTCTTTGTTTTGCTTCATTACTTATAATTACATTAAACTCTGCTATTCCTTTACCGATTTCTCGTCCGTTTCCATAATTTTTACCTTGAGGAGTAACACCAAAATCAGGAATGGTAATTAATATTATTTTCTTTTTATCGGAAATGCATTTTTGAAGCTCATCTAATATATACTTCAAATTTTTTGTAAACGTTTCTTTTGGCACTCCCCTTACCCAATCATTTACTCCAATTAATACAGTTACAAAATTAGGCTTTAATTTTTTTACAAGGGGCAATTCATAATCAATTAAGTTTTGAGTACTAAAACCATTTCGAGCAGGATTATCTAATAATTTACATTCAATTTTACTTTCAATTAAATGATTTGTAAGCAACCGTGGCCATGATTCTTTTTCAGATGCTCCTGTGCAAATAGTATACGAATCGCCAAGTGGTAAGTAATTTATTGGTTTTGAAGTTTGCATTTTAAATTCGGTAAAAATTAAAAGGCATGCAAAAATGATTAAGTAAATAAATTTTTGTTTCATATACTAATTTACAATTATTAGCAATATCTTCATACGCGTATGAAACTATTGGTACTTGATAATTATGATAGCTTTACTTACAACCTGGTTCATTTAATTGAAAAGGTTAATGATATCTCGTTTGATGTAATTAGTAACGACAAAATTTCGTTGGACGAAATTAACGCCTATTCAAAAATACTTTTATCGCCCGGACCAGGTTTACCTAAAGAATCAGGTATTATGCCGCAACTTTTACAACATTACCACAAAACAAAATCAATATTTGGTGTTTGTTTAGGATTACAAGCCATAGGCGAAACATTTGGCGCAACTTTACAAAATTTAGAAACCGTTTACCATGGCATTGCTACCCCAGTAACAATTATTAATAATGATGTAATTTTTGTTGATTGCCCAAAAAGTTTTAATGTGGGTAGATATCATTCGTGGGTAATTAAAAACGAACATTTACCCAGCGATTTAGAGGTAACAGCCGTTGATGATAAAAACAACATCATGGCCTTAAAACACAAAACCTACGATGTAAGAGGGGTTCAATTTCATCCAGAATCTATTTTGTCGGAGCATGGCGAAACAATTATTAAAAATTGGCTAGCATCATAAAAACAAAAAAATCGCTTACGCTTTGTAATTGAAAATACTATTACTTTTCTTTTTTTTACCTAATTTTAACCATGCCTGTAATAAAATCAATAACCTATAACGTTATTATTGGAAAAGAGTCTTTTAAAACACTTAATTCATTTCTAACTAAAAACAAATATTCATCGCATTTTATAATTTGTGATGAAAACACAATGCAACATTGTGTGCCAATTTTAATTACTAATTGTTTAAAATTAAAAGAAGCAGATATTATTGAATTAGAAAGTGGAGAAGAAAGTAAATCTTTAGAATTTAGTGCGCACATATGGCAAACTTTAATCGAAAATAAGGCAGATAAAAATTCGCTCATTATTAATCTAGGTGGTGGTGTGGTGAGTGATTTGGGCGGTTTTTGTGCTTCTACCTATAAAAGGGGAATTGATTTTATAAACATTCCAACTACTCTATTATCTATGGCAGATGCCAGTGTTGGAGGCAAAACCGGAATTGATTTTAGTGGTTTAAAAAATTCTATTGGCACCTTTGCTCAACCCAAAGGTGTATTTATTAATTCTGACTTTTTAAAAACCTTGACTATTCGTCATTTTAAAAACGGATTGGCAGAAGTTTTTAAAATAGCACTCATTGCCGACAAAAAATTTTGGAACGAACTAAAAACACAAGATATAGATAAAAATGCCGGGCTGATGATTACTAAAAGTATCGCTTTAAAAAATAAAATTGTTTTAAAAGACCCATTTGATAACGGAATTCGTAAAACATTAAATTTTGGGCACAGCATCGGTCACGCTATAGAATCGTTATTATTAGGCACACAAAAAGAATTATTACATGGCGAAGCAATTGTAATTGGTATGATGATTGAAAGCCATATTTCATCTCAAAAAAAGCAAATCTCAAAAAAAGAATTAAAAGAAATTACTTTTGTATTTAAAAAAGTTTTTGAGCCAAAAACAATAAGTCACCTTAATCTTTCTTCTATTTTAGAGCTATTAAAAAACGATAAAAAAAATACCAAAAATAAATTTCAGTTTGCCTTAATCAATAAAATTGGCTCTTGTAAATTTGATGTGGAAGTAAGTGAAACGCAAATAAAAAAAGCACTTGATTATTATAATAAAACTGCATAATGTTATTATTAACAGCGCCACAACAACCAGTAAATAATTCTATAAAACTCTCAGGCTCTAAGAGCATACATAACCGTGTATTAATTTTAAACGAAGTGCTTGCTTTAAATTTGAGCTTGCAAAACTCCTCCACATCAGAAGATACCGAATTACTTAAAAGTGCTTTACAAGAAATAAAAAATAAAACATCAGCTACAATAGATATTCATCATGCAGGAACAGATATGCGTTTTTTAACCGCATATTTATCTACAAAAAGCGGCGAATGGATATTAACTGGTTCTGATCGCATGAAAGAACGACCAATTGGAGAATTAGTAACTGCATTAAAAACTTTAGGGGCAGACATCACTTATCTCGCAAAAGAAAACTTTCCGCCCCTAAAAATAAATGGTAAAAAGCTAATTGGTGGAAATATTGAAATTGACGGAAGTGTAAGCAGTCAATTTATTTCTGCCTTATTATTAATAGCTCCAAGTTTCGAAAACGGTTTAAACCTTACTTTAAAAAACGATATCGTTTCTAGGCCTTATATTAATATGACAGTTGATCTATTAAAAGGGTTTGGCCTAGATATTGAATTTAGTAAAAATAAAATTGATGTTTTATCGCGTAACCAACATTCAACAGTTAACATTCAACATTCAACATTTTTTATTGAGTCCGATTGGTCATCGGCATCCTATTGGTTTAGCCTTGTTGCGTTGAGTAAAAATGCAGAAATAAAATTAGCAGGATTAAATAACAAATCCACTCAAGCAGATTCTGTTTTACCTAACCTTTACAAACAATTTGGAGTTACCGTCCAATTTAATAACAATGTGTTGGTTCTAACAAAAAACGAAGATGTTATCTCATATTTTGAATACGATTTTACAAACTGTCCGGATATTGCTCAAACCATTGCTGTTACTTGCTTTGGCTTGGAAATAAACGCAAAACTTACAGGTTTAAAAACACTTAAATTAAAAGAAAGCGATAGAATAGTTGCCTTAAAAACTGAACTCGAAAAATTTGGGGCAATTGTTGAAATAACTGACAATTCTATCTTTATTCATGCAAAGAGAAACCAAATAGTTGAAAAAAACCCAGCAATAAATACCTATAACGACCACCGCATGGCCATGAGCTTTGCCCCATTGGCATTACTTTACAAGCAAATTGGCATCAAAAACCCCGAGGTGGTTTCTAAATCTTATCCTTTATTTTGGGAAGATTTGAAATCAGTTGGTTTTAGTGTAAATTTGCAACCATAAATGGCATTTTTTGGTTCAGATAAAACAACACAAACAGAAGGCACACAAATGTCTTTTCTTCAACACTTAGAAGAATTTCGATGGCATTTAGTTAGAAGCGCTGCCGTTATTGCGCTTTTTGCTATAACTGCCTTTTGCTTAAATGATTTTGTATTTGACACTGTTATTTTTGGACCCCTCCGTCAGGATTTTATTTCTTACAAAGTACTATGCGACTTAGGGCACAAAATTGGCGCAGGCGATGTAATGTGCATGACTATAAAGCCGGCACACCTTCAAACACTAAGTGCATCCGAACAATTTTTTAATCACATGTGGATTTCTTTTTTATGCGGAATCATTCTTGGCTTTCCTTTTGTATTATGGGAGTTTTGGAAATTTGTTCGTCCGGCTTTAAAAAATAAAGAAATTGGCCCGGTAAAAATATTTGTAGTAATTGCTTCTATTTTATTTTTGATTGGTATATTCTTTGGTTACTTTTTATTGTTTCCAATGAGCTATAATTTCTTGGTTAATTATCAAGTTTCATCAAGCGGAATTGTTCAAACACAAAATACGTTTGATGATTATATCTCTTTAATTAGCACCATGACCCTAGTGGCAGGTATAATTTTTGAAATGCCAATTTTAGTTTACTTTTTAACACGAATGACTTTATTAACGCCGCAGTTTATGCGTAAATACCGCAAACATGCCGTGATAATTATTTTAATTGCAGCCGCAGTAATTACACCTAGTCCAGATGTTACTTCCCAAATGGTGGTTGCAATACCAATGTATCTTTTATACGAGTTAAGTGTATTTGTATCTGCCTGGGTAATAAAAAAACACAAATTATAATGGGTTTAAATAACCATCTAAAATATTTTTTGGTTGTTTTTTTTGTGGCTTATCAATTTATCTTATTAAGTAATTCATTAAAAGAGGTTTTAAGCTTTGGCACAAATCCCGGTAATTTAAAGCTGTTTACATTTAACGACTCTTTATCTGTTAACAAACCCGTAGTTTTTGTTTTGCATGGTTGTAATCAAAATGCAGCCGCGGTTGAAGAATTAAGTGACTGGAAAAAACTTGCATTAAAAAACAATTTTATACTTTTTTATCCGCAACAAAAATTAATTAATAATCCATCATTTTGCTTTAATTGGTTTTTAGAAAGTGATATTAATAAGAATGGTGAATGTTTATCTATTTATCAAATGACTCGTTATGCGATTGACTCATTAAAAGTAGATTCAACCAGATTGTTTTTTTACGGGTTATCGGCCGGAGCTTGCATGACCGAAGTCTTTTGCGCCAATTATCCATGGTTAGTTAATACAGCAGCAGTTTGTGCAGGAATACCCTATAGAGCAGTAACAGGCATTAACGCATTAAAATTATTAGGAACAACTAAAATAAAAACCGAAAAAGAATGGGGCGATTTAGTAAAAAAACAAAATATAAATTATAAAGGAAGATATCCACGAATAATTATTGTTCACGGAACCGAAGATTTTGTTACCGATTATGGATATGCAAACGAAATTGTAAAACAATGGACAAATGTAAATAGCATAAAAAGTAACCCAAATGATAGTATTGTAAAATTTGAAAACAACGAAAAAGTTTCTCGCTTTATTTACGGCACTCCTAAGAGAAAAGAAACTGTTGTTTTTTACCGCATTTTAGGCATTAGTCACCAATTACCTGTTGATGTGGGTGAAGGAGAAAAACAAGGCGGAAAAGACAAATTATTCTCGGCAAATATTAATTTTTTTTTAACGTATTATATTGCTAAAGATTTTAATCTAATAAAATAATTATGAGTAAACAAGTAAACGAGTTTAACGATTACCGTTCAAAAATGAATGAGGTAATTTTAGAAAAAGATAATTTGGTAATTAAACGATTATTTAATTTAGATACACAAACTTACTCTGAAGGGGCGTTAAATGTAAAAACAAAAGAGTTGTTGGGTTTAGTAGCTAGCATGGTTTTGCGTTGTGATGATTGTATTAAGTACCACTTACTAAAATGTAAAGAGCAAAATTGCAGTACCGAAGAAATTTACGAAGTATTTGCGGTAGCCAATATTGTAGGAGGTACTATTGTTATTCCTCATACACGTCGTGGCGCAGAGTTTTGGGAAGAATTAAATAAATAATATTAATTCCTTTTTTCGTTAATCGTTCTTACAAAGGCTTTTAGTTGAAGCAATCACCTGCACAACTGGTATATACCTAATTGTGAAGATTGCTTCGTTCCTCGCAATGACAATACTGCCGTCATTGCGAAGGCTTTTCGCCTGAAGCAATCTCAAACACGGTTATTAAACAAACTAATTAAACTTTTACATTAGATTGCTTCGTTCCTCGCAACGACGAACGCTCAGCTATTACATACAAATGCATTTACTGCACTAATGCTTTTGTTAAGATTTACTTTTTAAAAATTTCTTGATTACCTTTTGATTTCCGGCATCTTCAACGGTGATAAAATAGAGACCTTGGCTAAGGGCAGAAACATCAACATTAGAAAAATCAGTGCTTTCCATTATTTTATTTCCTAATACATCATGTATGATGTATTTAGTTAGCCCAACAATTGAATTGAAATTTATAAATTTTTCGGTAGGATTTGGATAGAGTAATAAGTTTGAAAGGTCAACGCGTGGCGGTGGCGAAAAGTCAAAATGAATTGTTTGGCTATATGTACTATTAGCTGTATTTGCTTCGGTTTTTCCATTTGGTGAATTAACATTATAGTTAAAATTTAAATCCACAATCGCACCAGAAGGAGTATAACTGGGATAAACATTATAGGCAAATTGTGGCAATATAACATCTATACTCTGATAAGGGTTTATTGTAACTGAATAATTTTTAGCATACATTGTAACGTACTGATTACCCGTGCAGGAAGTGCTCGACCCAGGGAAATAGTATGGAATGTTATAATGATTTAAATTAAAGGTATTAACAGTGAGAGGAGAATTATTATAGATGGTAATTTTATTTTGATAATTATAAGATTGGCCACTCGCACTAGAAGTAGTACAAGTCAAATTTGTAATATTAGTAATTACAAGATCATGATCGAATTGAATCTCATCGATTGAATTAAAAACCGCAAATCCGGTAGTTGCATAATAGCGAAATGCCGGACTGGGGAAATCTATCACTTCAGCATTTTCGTTTAATATTATCTTTAGCTTGTCGTCTTTTTGAATTCCTTTTAATTCTTGATAGGTGTTTTCAATATTCTTTGATTGTATATTATTTAAATTGTAATCTAAGCAAATAATCTTCGAAAGCTTGGTAGCATTATTAAATAAAGCCAAGTAAAGAGTGTCGTTATAAAAATCGAGGTCATTAATAGTATAATTTGCATCAATAGTATAAGTTGCTATTATCTGCAATGCCGAATCCCTCTTCTCTAGCAGGTTACCATTTTTATTTATAAATAAAAAATCCTTATTACTCGATACGATTCGCTTGGCGATAAAAGAGGCAGGTTTTGAATATATAAGATTCCCCAAGGTGTCAACTATCAAAACTGAATAGGTTGTACTAATAGCAATTTGTTTTTTTGAAGTAACGCTAGAAGCTGTAATAGTGTTGCTAGATGAAGTATTATAAATAGAATTTGTTATTACACCAGTTAAAGGATGGATTCTGCTTACGAGTGACTGATCAGTAATAAAATAAAAATTATTACTTATGCTATCAATTCCACCGTAATAATCAATGCCATTAAAATACTTTGAAAATACTGTATTTCCTATAGAATCAATTCGGGCGTAACAACTAACGTTATAGGTTTTACAACCAGATCCTGTTGCAGTGTGCATACCATATAAAACAAATATCAAACCTTTATCTTTTGTTTTTTTCTTTGTCACTATGCCAAACATCTTACTCATATCAAACATACCATTACCGCCCAACCAAGTATTAAATCTAATGGTTTCATCATTATTTACTCCAAGTAACCTTATTCCAGACCCACTGCATTGACTTAAACATGCATTAAATGTGTTATAACCCGCAAAGCCTATGGCATTTTCACTTCTATTGTATTGATAAGATTGATTTATAATTGCCTGAGCGTTTACCCTTATGGTAAGAAACACAAAACTTATAAGGATAAGAAATCGCATATACCAAATATATTAAAAAAGCAACAAAAATTGCAGGAAATGTTTACCATTTGCCAGCTAATTAAGAATGTGTGCCTTTAAACGACTGGTATTAATCAGTTTATTCGAATAGGAATTAATTTACAGCTTCCAGTTTTTTCTTAGAAGCATCCAATACTTTTTTCTGAGTATCAATTTCCGTTTTTTTCTTGGTTTGATTTTCTTCGTTCTTTTTTATATCCTCTTCTGCATTTTTAATTTTCTTTTTATAATTCTCAATATCTTCTTTAGAATTCTTTTTATCTTTTTCAAGATCTTTTAACTGGTCCTCTAATTTTTCTAATATTTTTTTTGAAGATTTTGCCTGCTCGTTTACTGCACCCGAACTAGCATCTACTACCTTTTTCTGAACATTAATCTCCCCTTTTTTCTTATCAATTTCAACATCTCTGTCAATCACTTCTTTTTCCGCCTTAGTAATTTTCTTTTTATAATTTTCAATATCTTCTTTAGAGTTTTTATTATCTTTTTCTAAATCTTTTTGATCGTCTTCTAGCTTAGCTAATTGTTTTTCGTTTGCTTTAAATGCATCTGTTAAAGGTTCTTTAGTCATTTTAATAGCAAAATCTTTAACCATTTTTTCTACAAACTTTGCCTTATCCTTATCTGCTGAAGAAGATAAATAAGTACCTCCTAAATCAACAGCAACGCTCATTTTTAAAGTTTTTGCTTTTTTATCTTCTTCAAATTTCGTGTAAAAATCTACCGGGTT
>Ga0208266_100430_pt1 | contig 14363 bp, 10 predicted proteins | sample LakWasMet67_HOW9_2_FD_183897 | JGI IMG/M metagenome (GOLD analysis project Ga0208266, IMG submission 183897) | Freshwater sediment methanotrophic microbial communities from Lake Washington under simulated oxygen tension - Sediment Metagenome... | ecosystem: Environmental > Aquatic > Freshwater >...
CGCCACGGCCCACAGCCGGCCCTGCGGGTCCGGCACATAACCGGCCAGTGCGGTGCTGTCCTTGAGCGTGCCGGTCTTCAGCCGCGCCCAGCCGGCCGCGGGGCTGGTCTGCAGGCGTTGGCGCAGCGTGCCGTCCACGCCGGCCACCGGCAGGCTGGTCAGCAGCTCGGGCGCCCAGCGGCTGTGCCGCGCGGCGCGCAGCACCAGCGCCAGCTGGCGTGGTGTCAGGCGCTCGCTGCGTGACAGGCCCGAACCGTTGTCCAGCACCAGGCCGTCGGGGTTGATCTGGTGTTCGGCCAGCCAGCGCCTCACCTCGCGCTGCGCCAGCTCGGCGGTGCTGGCCTCGGGCTCGTCGGCCATGCCGGCCAGGCCCAGTGACAGGTACAGCAGCCGGGTGCTGGGGTTGTCGGACCGCTTGTTCATCGTGCGCAGCACCTCGCCCCAGGGCCGCGCCAGCCGCCGGGCCAGCAGCCGCACGCCGGCCGGCGTGGTGGCCGAGCTGCCGGCCCAGGCCACGCCGGGGGCGACCAGCATGGCCGGCGGCGCGCCGGCCGGCGGATCGAGTGCCTGGGCCTCCACGGCGGCCCGCCCGACCGGTGCGATCAGCGGCGCGGTGGCCTCGCGCACCTGGCCACGCCACTGGCCGCCCAGGCTTTCCCACAGCCAGCGCAGCTGCCGTTCCAGCAGCAGGCCGCGGTCGACCAGCTGCAGCTGCACCCGCTGGCTGCAGCCGCGGGGGAAGCTGCCCTGCAGCGTGATCCGCCACTGCTCCGGCGCGGGCGTGGCCAGCAGCGGCGGGCTGACCCAGTCGGCCTCCCAGTCCCGGCAGGCGCGGTCGCTCGGGTGCAGGGCGCTGGCGTCGATGTCCAGGCCGGGCACCGGGGGCAGCGCGCGGGCGCTCACCCGGTCGGGCTGGTCAGGGTCGGCCGCGCTGATTTCTACCGCCATCAGGCCGCCCGACACCTGCAGCGCGTCGGGGATTACGTTGTAGGGAAATTCCGGCCAGGCGTCGAAGGGGGCCGCGCCGAGGTCGCCGCGTGCCGGGCGGAACAGGTGGCGGTCGAGCACGATGTCGCCAGCGATCTCGCGGATGCCCTGGCCGTGGCGCAGCTCGGCCAGCAGCGCCCACAGCTGGGGCAGGCCCAGCTCGGGGTCGGCGCCGCCGCGCAGCACCAGGTCACCGGCCAGCACATCACCCTGCTGGGGCGCGCGGGTCAGCAGCTCGGTGAAGCCGCGGTGGTTAGGCCCCAGCCGGTCCAGCGCCACGATGCTGGTGACCAGCTTCATCGTCGACGCCGGTGGCATCGCGCGGTCGGCCTGGAATTGCCAGCGTGGGCCGGAGCGCGGCAGCGGCAGCACCACGGCGGCCAGCGCGTCGGGCGGCACCTGGGCGCGCTGCAGCGCGTCGCGCACCGCCGCCGGCAGTGCGTTGTCGGTGGCCTGTGCGGCGGTGGGGTGGCCGCCCAGCAGCAGCCAGGCGCCGAGCGCCGCGGCAGTGTGGCGCCAGGCAGCGGTCCGGGCAGGGCGGCGGGGGCAGGGGGGCATCGGGCGGGCAGTTGGCCGGTTGGCCGGTTGGCCGGTTGGCCGGTTGGCCGGACAGGCGGCGGCATTCTAGGAGGCTGCCGCACAATCGCCGGCATGCCTGCCCCCGCTGCCGCCGCCCTGTCCGCGCCGGGCCCAGGCAGGGCGTGGACCCGCGGTGGCGCCCCCGGTCGCCGCGCCCTGACCGGTCTGCTGGCGGCCGCGGCCCTGCTGCTGGCCGCGTGTGCCGGGCCCCCGGTGGATGCCCGCTACCGCGCCCAGGGCCAGGACAGCCGGGTGCAGTTCCTGGTCCTGCACTTCACCGGCGAGAACTTCGCCGATTCGCTGCGCATCCTGAGCACCCAGCGTGTCAGCGCCCACTACCTGCTCAGTGACGAGACGCCGCCGGTGGTCTACCGCCTGGTCGACGAGGACCGCCGCGCCTGGCATGCCGGCGACAGCGCCTGGTCGGGCCAGACCATGCTCAATGCCAGCTCGATCGGCATCGAGATCGTCAACCCCGGCCCGCAGCGCCTGGCCGACGGCCGCCTGGTCTTTGCGCCCTACCCACCGGCGCAGATCGACGCCCTGCTCGCCCTGGTGCGGGACATCGTTGTGCGCCACCAGATCCGGCCCGAGCGGGTGCTGGGCCACAGCGACATCGCGCCGCAGCGCAAGATCGACCCCGGCGCCGCCTTTCCCTGGTGGCGGCTGGCCGAGGCCGGGCTGGTGGCCTGGCCCGATGCCGGGCGGGTGGCGGCGCTGCGGCCCGGCCACGAAGCCCGGCTGCCCGATGTGGCCTGGTTCCAGCAGGGGCTGGCCCGTGTCGGTTACGCCGTGCCGGCCAGCGGCGTGCTGGACGAGCCCACCCGGCGGGTGATCGCCGCCTTCCAGATGAAGTACCGCCCGGCCCGCCACGACGGCACCCCCGACGCCGAGACCGCCGCCCTGCTGCAGGTGCTGGCCGACCTGGACGGCTGACAGGCCTACCCGGCCTCGCCGGCGTGGTTCTGGCCGGCCAGAACCCCTCAGATCGCCGTTTTGCCGGCCCGGCCGGCGGGCTAAGCTGGCGGGGCCGGGGCCTGTGCTGCCGCCGGTGCCGCGGTGCTGGCTGGGGTAGCCCGGCGCATGCGCCGTGGCCGGCCGAGGTGGCCATGGAGAACCGAAATGAACACCCTGTTGTTGTGGGCCGTGCCGGTGGTTTTGCTGCTGGTGGTGGCCGTGACGCTGGCGCTGCGGCGCCGGACGCCGTCCGACAAGGGCCGCGCCGCGCTGGCCGATGTGCCGCTTGCCGCCCCCGCCAACCCAACCGGCCTCGCCGATCGGCCGCTGCCCGGCGTGGTGGCCGAGGCCGGGTCGGCCCCGGCCGCCGCTGTCCCGACCACGGCCCAGCACCAGGCCGCCAGCGAGGCGTTGCGCCAGGCCCGGCGCCGGGCCGCGGCCGAGGCGACACGCCACGATGCCGAGCACCAGGCGCAGTTGCAGGCCGCTGAACAGGCGCGCGACCAGGCGCGTGAACAGGCCCTGCGGCAGGCGCGTGAACAGGCCCACCAGCAAGCCCTGGTGCAGGCAAAGGAGCGTGCACGGCGCCTGGCCGAGCAGCAGGCGGCGCAAGCGCCACGTCCGGCGTCGGCCTCCATCGCCCAGCGGTCGCTGCCGCTGCCGCGGCCCGCCCAGGCCTCCACCGCGCCCACCGGCCAGCCGCCGGTTGTGGCGCCGGTCATGGCGCCACGCCCGGCCGCACCGCTGCCGGCCCGGTCCGGCCAGCCGGTGGTGCTGCTGGCCGACGACTCCAAGGTGGTGCGGGTCAAGACTGGCCGGCTGCTGGAAAAACTGGGCTGCCGCGTGCTGCTGGCCGAGGACGGCGACGTGGCCCTGCGCTTGCTGGACAGCGAGCAACCCGACCTGCTGATCACCGATGTCGAGATGCCCGGCGTCGACGGCTTCGCGCTGACGCGCCGCCTGCGTGCACACCCACGCTGGGGCCGCCTGCCGGTGATCATGATCACCTCGTCCGACGACCGGCACCGGGCCGAGGCGCGGGCCGCCGGGGTTGACGTGCTGCTCGGCAAGCCCTATGCCGAAGAGACGCTGCTGGGCCATGTGCAGCAGCGCCTGGGTGCGCGGCTGCGGCCTGTCGGCGACGGCGTGGCGCTGCACTAGCCAGCGCGGCCGCCGCAACGGCTGGCCGTGGCGGCGGGATCACCGACACTGCGCGCATGCCTATCCCCTTGTGCGCCGATGGCTGCGCCCTGTCCACGCTGCAACTGGTGTTCGAGGCCGCCGCCACGCTGGCCTTTGCGCTGTCCGGCGTGATCGAGGCCGCGCGCAAGCGGCTGGACGCGGTGGGTGTGTGCGTGGTGGCCGGGCTCACCGCCTTCGGCGGCGGCACGCTGCGTGACGTGCTGCTGGACCGCCGGCCCTTTTTCTGGGTCGCCCAGGCCTACTGGCTGTGGCTGCTGCTGGCCCTGTGCATCGTGGCCATGCTGTTCATGCGCGCCCGCCACTTCGCGCCCACCGAGCGGGCGATGGCCTGGCCCGACACGCTGGGCCTGGGCCTGTTTGCCGCCAGCGGCACGCAGATCGCGCTGGCGGCGCAGCTGCCGGCCATCGTCGCGGTGCTGATGGGCACGGTCACGGCGGCCTTCGGCGGCGTGCTGCGCGACATCGTCTGCAACGAGATCCCACGCGCCTTCAGCGACCACCGGCCCTATGCGGTGTGTGCCTTTGCCGGCGGCTGGGTGGTGGTGCTGGCGCAATGGGCCGGCGTGCCGGCCTGGCCAGGCCTGCTGGCGGGCGCCTTGCTGGCCATCGTGCTGCGCCTGCTGGCGATCTGGCTGGATGTGCAGCTGCCGGCCTGGCGGCCGCACGACGAGGACGGCGCGCCGCACTGAGCGGCCGCCGCAGCGCCGGCCGCTCAGGCCAGGCGGTAGAAGTCCAGCTTGACCAGCGCCGCTTCGCGCTGGCCCACCGCGATGGCCAGCAGCTTGTTCAGGTGCAACCACTGCGGCGCCCCGGTGGTGAAGCGCACGGCGGTGCGGAAGTAGTACTCGTCGCGGCCGACCTGGTCGCCACGCGCCAGCCGCGCCATCACCTCGGCCGGGCCGTGGCGCAGGCCCTCGCTGCGCACCTCGATCAGCGCGCCGTCGTCTGCGCGGATCACGTAGTGCGCGGCGATCTCCAGCGCGCCGTCCGCACGGTTGATCTGCCAGTCCACGCCGCCTTCGACCAGGCTGCCGTTCAGCTCGGGGCCCCGCACCGTGCCACCGCCCAGCGGGATGTAGCGGCGTTCACCCAGCGGGCCCTGGCCCAGGCTGACCAGGGCGCCGACCTGGCAGAACACCTGGGTGAAGGGGACCAGGGCCGGCGGGGGCGGCAGGGGGCTGTGCATCGTCGTGTCCATCGTGCGGCCGGTCAGGGCATGGCGCAGCGGAAGCTGGCGGCCGATTCCACGTCGCCACCGGCATAACGCATCACCTGCGGGTGCGGGCACAGCGGCCGGCTGCGCTGGGCCGACCAGCCGGCCGGCAGCTCCTTGTTGGCCGGGTTGACGCGGGCCTCGATGCGGTCGGGCGCCTGGCCCTTTTCCACCCAGTCCACCAGCGCGCCCAGGGCGTCGAACTGGTCGGTGGCCGGGCCACCCTGGCAATGGCCCATGTGCGGCACCGCAAACACCCGCGCCACCTCGCCGGCGCGCACCGCGCCCAGGTTGTGCTGCAGCCGGTCGGCCCAGCGCTGGGTGTCGTTGATCGAGAACACCGGGTCGCTGCTGCCGTGGTAGACGATCATCTTGCCGCCACGCTTGGCAAAACCGGCCAGCGTCGGGTCGGCCGCGTCGGGCGGCGTCATCACCGCCATCGGCGACTCCGGGTACTGCGCATTGCTGGCATAAATCGCCGGTGCGTCGCGGTCGAAGTCGAAGCGCGCCAGGTAGTCCAGCAGCGCCGCTGGCGTGCCGGCCGGCCGGGTCGGCGGCGTGCTGAAGATGTAGGCCAGCGAGCCGGCGCCCATGGTGGCGATGATGGGCTGGCGGTCCCAGGGCGGGATGGTCGACTCCAGCTTCCAGGTGCGCCAGCCGCCGGCGCCGATGCCGCCGTCGAAGGACCAGTCGCTGTACAGCGCCTCGCCCTTGCTGTTGCGTGGCCCGGCGAAGGACTTTTGCAGCGCCTGGACCTGGGCCGCGCTCAGGCAGCGCTCGGTCTTGGGCCCGGTGCATTGCAGGTCGGCCAGCTTGAAGGCGGCCTGGCAGCGCTTGAGGTCGCCCACCATGCCGTCGACGATCAGGTCCAGCGCGTCGCAGCGTGCCACCACCTGCTCGGCCACCAGCTTCATGTCGGCCGGGCTGAAGGCGCGGCGGATGTCCTTGTCCACCAGCTGCCAGCTCTGCACGTCCCAGGCATGCTGCACCGCCGCCTTGGGCAGGTTGAAGCCGGGGGCACCGGCCAGGATGCCGTCGTAGCGCTCGGGCTGGCGGCTGGCCGCCACCATCGCGTGGCGGCCGCCGTTGGAGCAGCCGGCCATGTAGTTGCGCTGTGGCTTGTGGCCGTAGTGCTTTTCGATCAGGCCCTGGGCCACCGGCCACAGCGCGTCGGTGGCGCCGTAGCCGTAGTCGCGCCGGGCCTGGGCGTCCAGGCCGAACAGGTTGCCACGCGCCAGGCCGCCGGCCAGGTTGGCCGGGTCCTCGCCGTTGTGGCCGGCGTCGCTGCTGATCACCGCAAAACCGCGCGACAGCGCGTCGCGGCTCATCACGCCCAGGTCGCCCAGGGCCGGCTTGACCACACCGTCGTTGCCGCCGTTGACCTGGTGCAGAAAGCGCTGGTTCCAGCCCTGCGGCAGGCGCATCTCGAAGCCGATGGCGTAGTGCTTGCCGTCGCTGCCGGTGCGGTCGTTGAGCGTGCCCTTGACCAGGCAATGCGCCGGGTGGCCCTTGTCGTCGGCGGCCTGGTTGTCGGCCTGGCTGATGCGCAGGCCGGGCAGGCTGGCCAGGGCGCCGGGCAGCTGGCCACAGGCCAGCCCGCTGGGGGCCGGGGTCGGGCTGGCGCAGCCGATCAGGGCCAGGGCGCTGGTGGCCAGCGCGCTGGCCGACAGCAGGCGCGCGCGGTGGGGCAAGGGGCGGTGTCGGGTGGGCATGGTGTCTCCTGGCGCGGGCGGCGGATGGGGGCGGACGCGGGGCCGATCTCGGGCCGACTTCGGGCCGACCTCGGGCCGACCTCGGGCCGACCTCGGGCCAATGGGGATGGACCGGCCGCGCAACGCCCCGCATCATGCCGCGACTGCCACCGCGCCCCCTGTCCGGGCCGGTCCACCGAGAAGATGACGGCGTGCACCGCCGGCCCCGATGAAGCACTGGTCCCTGCCCGTTCCCGACCGCCATGCCGACGCCGCGGCGTCGGCCTGCCGCCTGCACGCCCTGGCCGGCCTGGTGGGCCAGCTCGGTGGGCCGGGCTTTGCCCAGGGCGCGCTGCAGGCGCTGAACGCGGCGCAGCTGCACGCCGCCTCCTGGTCGGTCTACCAGCTGTGGCCGCAGCAGGCACCACGGCTGCACCTGTCGGCCAGCCTGGGCGTGGCCGACACCACCCGCGATTGTTTTGAGGTCTACCGCCAGGGCCTGTACCGGGCCGACCGCAGCTTCGACGCGGTGCCCGTCGGCGACGCCGCGGTGCTGCGCATGCACGCCGACGAGGCGCCCAGCAGCCAGCACCGCGAGACCATCTACCGCCGCCACGGCATGCTGGAGCGGCTGTCGGTGGTGCGGCGCGGTGACGACGGCTCACTGCTGGCGATCAACCTCTACCACCACGAGCACCAGGGCCGGTTTGCCGACGGCGAGCTGGCCGGTTTTGCCGAACTGGCGCCGCTGCTGCTGGCAGCGGTGCAGCGCCACATGGCGCTGGTGGTGCCGGTGGTGGCCGACGACGCGCCGCCCGCAGCCACCCGCAGCACCGCCGGCCCGCGCCAGGCGCTGCTGGCCCGCTGCCCGGCGCTGACGCCGCGTGAGCTGGACGTCTGCGAACGCCTGCTGCGGGGCTGGACCTACGACGGCATCGCCGCCGACCTGGGCCTGAGCGTGGCCACCGTCAAGACCTACCGCGCCCGTGCTTTCGACCGGCTGGGCCTGCACTTCAAGAGCGAGCTGTTCGCCAGCTTTGTGCCGGCGCACTGAGGCCCCCGGCCCAGGGCCTGTCGGCCTGTCGCTCTCTCGGATGACAGGGGCGGGCGGTGTGCGCCGCCACACTGCGGCCCTGCCGCCCGGAGGATCCGCCATGCCCGCTCGCCCCTGCCTGTACCTGCCGTTGCCCCTGCCCGGGGCCGGCCTGATCGTCGCCGCCGCGGCCGCCGCGGCCGCCACGCTGTCGGCCTGCAGCCCGATGGGCACCACGCCGCCGCCGGCCGCGGCCCGCCCCAGCACGCTGGCCAGCGCCGCTGCTGCGGCGGCCTGCAGCGGCCTGCGGCAACCAGGCCTGCCCGGCGTGCGCATCACCGAAACCACGCTGGTGGCCGGTGGCAGCCAGCGCGCCAAGGCGCCCAACGGCCAGGACGTGGGCGAGCCGCTGCCCGAACATTGCCTGCTGCGTGGCCGCATCGACGAACGCACCGGCGCCGATGGCCAGCCCTACCACACCGGCTTCGAGCTGCGCCTGCCCAGCGCCTTCTCCGGCCGCTTCTTCTACCAGGGTGGGGGCGGCAACGACGGCGTGCTCAACCCGGCCATCGGCCGCAACACCGGCGCGCTGGGTTATGCCGACAACGCACTGCAGCGGGGTTTTGCGGTGGTGTCCACCGACGCCGGCCACCAGAGCCCGGCACCGACCTTCGGCCTGGACCCGCAGGCGCGCATCGAACATGCCTACCGCGCCCATGAGCGCACCGCCGTCACCGCCAAGGCGCTGGTGGCGGCCTACTACGGCCGGCCGGCCGACCGCAGCTACTTCGTCGGCTGCTCGGGCGGTGGCCGCCAGGGCATGATGTTCACGCAGCGCTTCCCGGCGTTTTTCGACGGCGTGATCTCGGTGGCGCCGGCGATGCGGGTCAGCGAGGGCGCCACCATCGCCGCGGCCTGGACGGTGCAGCAGTTCGGCGCCGTGGCGCCGGCCGGGGCCGACGGCCAGCCGGTGCTGGCGCGGGCGCTCAGCGACGCCCAGCTGCAGCGGGTGGCGCAGGCGGTGCGGGAGCGCTGTGATGCGCTGGACGGCCTGAAGGACGGCCTGGTCAACGACTTCGCCGCCTGCCGCATCGCCCCGGCCGCGCTGCAATGCCCGGCCGGCGGCCCCGCCAGCGACGGCTGCCTCAGTGCCCCCCAGGCCAATGCCCTGGCGGCGGTGATGGCCGGCCCGCGCAACAGCCGCGGCCCGCTGTACTTCGGCTGGGCCTGGGACCCGGGCATGGCCGACGCTGGCTGGCGCGCCTGGACCCTGGGCACCGCGCAGCAGGGGGCGCCCAATGCCCGCCACGTCACGCTGATGGCCGGCGCGCTGGGCCATGAGTTCGTCACGCCGCCGGACCCCAAGCTGAGCACGCTGAACTTCGACTTCGAGCGGGACCCGGCACGCATGGCCGCCTTCCACGCCATCTACGACACCGCCGACGATGTGCAGCTGGCCGGCTTCCGCCAGCGTGGTGGCAAGCTGATGTTCTTCCACGGCCTGGCCGACCCGATCTTCTCGCCGCTGGAGCTGGCCGACTACCAGCGCCGCCTGAAAGCGACGCATGGCGCCGCGGCCACGGCGCAGTTCGTGCGCAGCTTCATGGTGCCGGGCATGGGCCACTGCGCCGGCGGCCCGGCCACCGACGGTTTCGACGGCCTGGGCGCGCTGGTCAAGTGGGTGGAGCAGGGCGAGGCGCCCGAGCGGGTGGTGGCCCGCGGCACCGGCGCCGTGCCGGCCACGGTGAGCCGGCCGCTTTGCCCCCTACCCCAGGTGGCGCGCTACACCGGCGGTGACACCAACAGCGCCGCCAGCTTCAGCTGCCGGTAATTTGGACCACCCCCTGCGCGCTGCGCGCGCCCCCTCAAGGGGGCAACGCCAGCGGCCCGGCGAAGCCGGTTCCGCGGCGTTCGCTGGGACTGGCCGGTGTCCTGCAACCTGGGTGGCGCTGCAACGAGGCTTACCTTCCGGTGGGGAAGTTGAACTCCGCGCCCTTGGTGATGCTCTCGGGCCAGCGCTGCATCACGCTCTTCTGCTTGGTGTAGAAGCGGATGCCCTCTTCGCCATAGGCGTGCATGTCGCCGAACAGGCTGCGCTTCCAGCCGCCGAAGCCGTGCCAGGCCATTGGCACCGGGATCGGCACGTTGATGCCCACCATGCCCACCTGCACCTTGCGGCTGAACTCGCGGGCGATGCCGCCGTCGCTGGTGTAGAGCGACACACCGTTGCCGTACTCGTGGTCGTTGACCAGCTTCACCGCGCTGGCGAAGTCGGGCACGCGCACGCAGGCCAGCACCGGGCCGAAGATCTCTTCCTGGTAGATGCGCATGGCCGGCGTGACATGGTCGAACAGCGTGCCACCGGTGAAGAAGCCGCCTTCCAGGCCCGGCACCTTCAGGCCGCGGCCGTCGACCACCAGCTGCGCGCCTTCTTCCACGCCCAGGCCGATGTAGCCCTCGATGCGGTCACGCGCCTGGCCGGTGACGATCGGGCCCATCTCGGCGGCCAGGTTCATCGGGTCCATCACCTTCAGCGCGCGCGCACGCTCGGCCACCTTGGGCACGATCTGGTCGGCGATGTCGCCCACCAGCACCGCCACGCTGATGGCCATGCAGCGCTCGCCGGCCGAGCCGTAGGCGGCGCCGATCAGCGCGTCCACCGCCTGGTCGACGTCGGCGTCGGGCATCACCACCAGGTGGTTCTTGGCGCCGCCCAGGGCCTGCACGCGCTTGCCGTGGTGGGCGCCGGTCTCGTAGATGTACTGGGCGATCGGCGTGCTGCCGACGAAGCTGACGGCCTTGATGTCGGGGTGCGTCAGCAGCGCGTCCACCGCCACCTTGTCGCCCTGCACCACGTTGAACACGCCGTCGGGCAGGCCGGCCTGCTTGAGCAGGTCGGCCATGAACAGGCTGCAGCTCGGGTCACGCTCGCTGGGCTTGAGGATGAAGGCGTTGCCGGCGGCCAGCGCGATCGGGAACATCCACATCGGCACCATGCACGGGAAGTTGAACGGCGTGATGCCGGCCACCACGCCCAGCGGCTGGCGCAGGGTGTGGTTGTCGATGCCGGTGGACACCTGCTCGGTGAAGTCGCCCTTGAGCAGCTGCGGCGCACCGCAGGCGAACTCGACGATGTCGATGCCACGCGCCACCTCGCCCTGGGCGTCGGTGAAGACCTTGCCATGCTCGGCGCTGATCATCGCGGCCAGCGTGTCCTTGTGCTGGTTCAGCAGCGCCAGGAAGTTGTTCAGCACGCGGGCGCGGCGGATCGGCGGCGTGTCGCCCCAGGCCGGCTGCGCGGCCACGGCGCTGGCCACCGCGGCGGCCACCTCGTCGGCGCCGGCCAGCGCCACCTGGCGCGCCACACGGCCGGTGGCGGGGTTGTAGACGGCCTGCTGGCGCCCGCTGGCGCCGGGCACGACCCGGCCGCCGATGTAGTGGCCAACGTCGCTGGTGGTGGTGAAGGCTTCAGGGGCGCCCATGGGGATCTCCGGCAGGTGTGGACAAGGAGCCGGCAGTCTAGGCCGCGGCCCGCCTGGCGACTAGCGGTCCGGCGCTGGATTCATTGTTCAGATCCATGAACAATGCAGCCACCGAACCAGGAACAACGCGCATGGACACCCGCCGCATCGAGACCCTGTGGAGCCATGTGCACTGGCTCAGCGTGCTGGGCACGCTGGGCAGCTTCACCGCCGCGGCGCAGCGCCTGGGCGTCAGCAAGGCGGCGATGAGCCAGCGCATCACCGAGCTGGAGCGCGCCGCCGGCGTGCCGCTGGTGCACCGCACCACCCGCAGCGTGCGCCTGACCGAGGCCGGCCAGCAGCTGGCCGACGCCACCGGCAGCGCCTTCGAGACGATCGCCACCGCCTTTGCCGGCATCAAGGATCTGGCGGCCATGCCACGCGGCCGGCTGCGGGTGACGGCGCCGGTGGCGCTGGCGCGCCAGCAGATCGTGCCGCGGCTGCCGGCCTTTCTGCGTGCCCACCCCGAGGTGCGCATCGAGCTGGACCTGTCCGACCGCCTGGTGCCACTGGCCCAGGAGGGTTTTGACCTGGCCATCCGCCACAGCCCGGCGCCGCCCGAGACCCATGTGGCCTGGACACTCTGCGCCACGCGCTCGCTGCTGGTGGCCAGCCGCGCCTACCTGCGCCGGCGCGGCACGCCGGCCACCCCCGGTGACCTGGCCCAGCACGACTGCCTGCACTACCTGCGCCCCGGCGATGCGCCGGCCTGGCAGCTGGCGCCGGCCGACGGCGGTGGCCAGAAGGTGACGGTGCCGGTGGGCGGCTGCTTTGCCGCCAACAACAGCGAGGCGCTGCGCGAGGCGGCGCTGGCCGGGCTGGGCATCGCGCTGCTGCCGGACTTCAGTGCCCAGGCCGCGCTGCGCGCCGGCAAGCTGGTGGCAGTGCTGCCGGGCTGGGCGCCGGAGGGCAGCTTCGGCGAGCACCTCTACGCCATCCGGCCCTACAGCCCTTATGTGCCGCGGGCGGTGCAGGCCCTGGTGGGTTTTCTGCGCGACGCGATGAAGGCCGGCTTTGCGCCCTGACCGCCACACCCGGCACGCCCAAAAAAAGAGCCCGCCGATCGCTCGGCGGGCCGCGCAAGTCCTCAGAAAGGACGTCGTTGGGATCCTCATGCACCGCCGAGGCGGCACGTCCGCGGCCGGCGCCGGGGAGGGCGCTGACCGCAACGGCGCGACTGTGCGCGAGGCGTCCCGGCCCGCCCATCCCTAGAACCCCCCTTGCCAGGACCGGCGCGCGACAATGCGGCCATGAGCACCCGCCCACCCCGTCACCCCCTGGCCGACTCCACCGCCAGCCCGGCGCCCGCTGCCGGCGGCCCGCTGAGCGAGGCCGAGCTGGACGAACTGCAGGCCCTGATGGACAGCCTGCCCGACACCCTGGAGCCGCTGGACGTGGTGATGATCGACGGTTACCTCTGCGGCGTGCTGCTGCAGCCGGTGCCGGTGCCGGCCGAGCGCTGGCTGGCGCTGATCCCCGACGTGGACGGCCGCACGCCGCCCAAGCGCTTCGACGTCGCCCGCATGGGCGCGCTGGTGCAGCGCCGCCATGCCGAGCTGGACAGCGCCATCGCCCGCCGCCAGTGGTTCGACCCCTGGGTCTACCAGCTCGACGACGAGGCCACGCTGACCGAGACGGTGCTGCCCTGGGTGGCCGGCTTTGCCACCGCGGTGGACGCCTTCACCGGGCTGATGGACCGCCACGAGGACGCGCTGCTGGAGCCCCTGGCCACGCTGTACCGCCACCTCGACCCCGACGACCTGGAAGACGCCGACGAGCTGCTGGCCGAGATCGAGACCCTGGCCCTGCCCGAGACCCTGGCCGAGGCGGTGGAAGACCTGGTGCGCAGCGTGCTGCTGATGGCCGACGTGTCGCGGCCGCAGGTGGCGGCGCGCCCGGCGGCGCCGCACCCGGCGCTGGCGCGGCGTGTCGGCGCCACCGGCCAGCGCCCGCCGGCCAAGAAGCGCACCTCACCCCCCGCCCCCCGCGGCCCGAAAAACGGCCGGCACTGAGCCGGCGCAGCAGGAAGCTTCAGCCGCGTGGGCCGAAGACGCGGGTGGCGTGCACGCCCAGGCCCTGGGCCACGCTGGCAAAGCGGTCGCCGCGCACCACCTTGGCGGCCGGAAAGCGCGCCGCGATCTGCCGCGCCAGCGGCTTCAGGCCGGTGGAGCCGCCGGTGAAGTACAGCGCGTCCACCCGCTCGCGCGCCAGGCCGGCCTGGGCCAGGGTGTCGTCGGCCGCGTCGACGATGCGCTGCAGGTCGTTGCCGATGGCGGCCACCGCATCACCCTCGTTCATCGCCACCTGCAGGCCGGCTTCCAGCAGCGACAGGTCGATGCGGGTGTCACCACCGTCGGCCACCGCGATCTTGGCGCCTTCGGCCTGGCCGATCAGGGCATGGCCCAGGCGCTCGCCGATGACCGTCATCAGCCGGGCATGCTGCTTCAGGTCGGCGTAGAAGGTTTTCATGCGCGCCAGCTCGGCCACCCGGCCGGGCGCGTAGACGGTGTTGATCAGGTGCCAGGTGGCGAGGTCGAAATACACCTTGCTCGGCACCTCGCGCCCGGTCGGGCCCAGCGCGCGGTAGCCGCAGGCCGGCAGGATGCGGTCGAGCTCGATGTGGCGGTCGAAGTCAGTGCCGGCGATGTGCACGCCGTGGTTGGCCAGGATGTCGGCCTTGCGATCGATGCGCTGGCGCTGCTGCGGGCCCACCCGCACCAGCGAGAAGTCGGAGGTGCCGCCGCCGATGTCGGCCACCAGCACCACCTGCTCGTGGTCCACCGTGGTCTCGTAGTCCAGCGCGGCGGCGATGGGCTCGTACTGGAAGCTGATCTCGCGGAAGCCGACCGCGCGTGCGGCACGCTCCAGTGCGGCCTGGGCGGCGGCGTCGCGCCCGGCGTCGTCATCGACAAAAAACACCGGCCGGCCCAGCACCACCCGGGTCAGGGCATGGCCGGCGTCGCGCTCGGCCAGGGTCTTCAGGTGCTGGAGGTAGCCGCCCACCACGTCCAGGTAGCGCACCGAGCGGCCACCGCCGACGTCGGTGGCCTGGTCGGCCAGGGTCGAGCCCAGGATGCTTTTCATCGAGCGCATCAGCCGGCCCTCGGTGCCCTCGACATAGGCCGCCACCGCGGCGCGGCCATAGTGCAGCTGCGGGTCCTCGAAGGCGGCCAGGCCCT
>Ga0208266_100431_pt1 | contig 14357 bp, 12 predicted proteins | sample LakWasMet67_HOW9_2_FD_183897 | JGI IMG/M metagenome (GOLD analysis project Ga0208266, IMG submission 183897) | Freshwater sediment methanotrophic microbial communities from Lake Washington under simulated oxygen tension - Sediment Metagenome... | ecosystem: Environmental > Aquatic > Freshwater >...
AGACCGAAATGGCTTTGGGCACCGGGCCGCCGGTGGGCGCTGCCACGCCCTGGATCTCGGACTGGGCCTGGGCGCCGAGCGCCGCAGTGGCCATCACCATGGCCAGCGCCCAAGGGCGCATTTCGAGCATGTGCATGCTTGTCTCCTGCTATCGTTGGCTTGACATGGGAGGCTCGGATCACGCGTGGCGTGATCGGCTGGAGGTGCAGGACATGCAGGCAGCAGCCGGCTTGACGGCTGTGCGGCGGCACGACTCCCGTCGGCATCTGATGCGCCTCTCGAAGCAGAATATCGGAAATACGCCGTGAGGTAAGCGCTTTTTGGCGAAGCCCTGCTGCGTTGGCCCACTTCAACCATGGGATGACGGCATGCTAGTTTCGAACCCGTGGGCGCGTGCCCTCTGTGTGCTGTGGCTGGTGTCGGTGTGCCACATGGCTGCGGCCCAGTCGGTCAGCGATACCCGCCTGAATGCCCAGTTGCTGGTGGCCGCTCGGCAGTCGGACGTGGCGGCGGTGCAGCGTGCCTTGGCAAGGGGTGCCGCCGTCGATTCACGCAACCGGCTGGGCAAGACCGCGCTGATGATCGCGGTGGAAAAGGGCCAGTTGTCGATCGCCGCTGCGGTGCTGAAGGCCGGTGCCGATGTGAACATCGCGTCCCTAGAACGGGTCACGCCCTTGATGGCCGCCAGCTTCGGGGGCCAGGCCACATTGGTTCACGACCTGCTGGAGGCCGGCGCCAAAACCGACCCGATCGACCGCGTGCACAAGCCCGCCATCGTCTACGCCGCAGGCCAGGGCCATGCCGAGGTGGTGCGGCTGCTGCTGGACAAGGGTGTGCCGCTGGATGCGGTCTACGAGAACGGGCTCACCGCACTGATGTGGGCCGCCGGCGCGGGCTCGGCGCCCACCGTCCGCTTGCTGCTCGCCCGCGGCGCCCGCACGGACCTGCGCGATGACCGTGGCCTGACCGCGCTGGAGATGGCGCGTCAGTCCGGCCACGTTGAGGTGGTGGGGCTGCTGACCGCGCAGTGAGGGCGTAGACACCGGTACGGCCGCCCGGGCCAGTCCTGGCGAACCCGAGCGCGCTGCGGTGGATTCGGCCACCACGCGACAATCGCCACCTGCCCGCTCTGCGCCACTGAAACGCCCCCATGCCCTCCACCCGCGTGCTGACCCTGGTGGTGGCCTGCGCGCTGTTCATGGAGAGCCTGGTCAGCACGGTCATCGCCACCTCGCTGGCGGCCATGGCCGCCGACCTGCAGGTCGACCCGCTGACCCTCAAGCTGGCCTTCACCGCCTACTACGTGGCGCTGGCGATGTTCATCCCGGTCAGCGGCTGGTGTGCCGACCGCTACGGCGCCCGCACCGTGTTTGCCGCATCCATCGGCGTGTTCACCGCCGCGTCGGTGGGCTGCGCGCTGGCCGGCAGCCTGGCCAGCCTGGTCGCCGGCCGCTTCTGCCAGGGCCTGGGCGGCGCAATGATGCTGCCGGTGGGCCGGCTGATCCTGCTGCGGGTGATCCCGCGTCGCGAGATGGTGTCGGCCATGGCCTGGCTCAGCATCCCGGCGCTGTTTGCACCCATCCTGGGGCCGCCGGTGGGCGGCTTCATCACCACTTACTACCACTGGCGTGGCATTTTCTGGCTCAATGTGCCGGTGGGCCTGGTCGGCCTGGCGCTGGCCTTGTGGTGGGTGCCGCAGGTCAAGGCCGAGGTCCTGCGGCCGCTGGACTGGACAGGCTTCGCACTCACCGGCGCCGGCCTGTCGCTGACGATCTTCGGCTTCACGCTGGCCGGTGGGCGTGCCGGCGTCGGCAACGCACCACTGGCCGCCGCGATGTGCGCCACCGGCCTGACCCTGCTGGCGCTGTACCTGCGCCATGCCCGCCGCAGCGCCCACCCCATCCTCGACCTGACGCTGCTGCGCATCCCCAGCTTCCGCATCGCACTGCTGGGGGGCCTGCTGTTCCGCCTGTCGGTGGGCGCCCTGCCCTTTCTGCTGCCGCTGATGCTGCAGGTCGGCTTCGGCATGACGGCCTTTGCCTCGGGCACGCTGACCTTCTCGGCCGCCGTGGGCGCGGTGACCATGAAGCTGACCGCCGCACCCATCCTGCGCCGTTACGGCTTCCGCCGCGTGCTGTGCGTCAACGCGGTGATCAGCAGCGCGCTGATGGCGGCCATCGCGGCCTTCAGCGCCAGCACGCCGGCGGCGGTGATCATTGCGGTGCTGCTGGTCGGCGGCTTCTTCCGCTCGCTGCAGTTCACCAGCCTGAACACCCTGGGTTATGCCGACGTGCACGACGAGGCCTTGAGCCGCGCCACCGGCCTGGTCGCCGTGACCCAGCAGTTGGCCCTGGCCGCCGGAGTGGCGGTGGCGGCGATGTTGCTGGAGGGTTCGCGCCATGCCGACGGCCGAAGCACGCTGCTGGCACTGGACTTCGGCCGCGCCTTCATCGTGGTGGCGCTGATCTCGCTGGCCTCGCTGGCGCTGTACTGGCGGCTGGCCCCCGACGCCGGCACCGAGGTGTCCGGCCACCGGCCTGCCGGCTGAACCCGGACGCCGGGCTGCCGCGCCGCCGGCGCGCCTCGGTCAGCCGATCTGCAGGAACTCCACCCAGTTGCCGTCCGGGTCGGCCACCATGCCGATCTTCACACCCGGGCGGATCTCCTTCTCCCGGATGACCACCTTGTGGCCGGTGTCGGCGCAGGCCTGCAGCATCTCGGTCAGGTTCTTCACGGTGATGGTCCAGTAGCGGTAGCCGGCGCCACCGCCGATGCCGCCGGGCACCACGCCGGTGGGCACCGCGTCAACGACCACCAGCTTGATCAGGCTGTCACCGCACAGCATGCGGTGCATGGTGCCGCCGCCCACCGGCATCGGCATGCTGCCCTTGTAGTCCAGGCCCAGCACGTCCCGGTAGAAGGCGAGCATGGCGTCGCCATTGGTGGTCACGATGCCCAGGTCGATGCCCGGCTTGCTGATGGCGATGGCCATGGAAGGTCTCCTCGGAGGAATGGCAAAACCACACTGTGCATGGCCGCCCGGGCCGCGGCAGTCACGCATGGGACCGCGGCTACAGTGCAGCCATCGCCAGGAGATCCCCGTTGAGTACAAGCACCCCCCGGGCCGGCCCACGCCGCGTCGTCATCATCGGCGGCGGTTTCAGCGGCGCCTGCGCCGCGGTGCAGTTGGTGCGGCGCAGCGCTGCAGCCCTGGCCATCACCCTGGTCGACCCGGCCGAGCGCCCGGGCCGCGGCCTGGCCTACAGCGCTGTCGACCCCGACCACCGGCTGAACGCGCCGACCTATGTGCACTCGCTGATCCCGGACGACGCCTGGCACTTCAGCCGCTGGTGCCAGGACCAGGGCCTGCTGGCGGCCGACCCCGAGGCGCTGCGGCCCGACGGCAGCGCCTATGTCCGCCGCGCCGACTTCGGCCGCTACCTGGAACAGACGCTGCAGGCGCATGCCCGCTGGCCCGCCACCGGCTCGACCATCGACCACCACCGCGGCACCGCGGTCGGGCTGTCCGCGCCGGGCACACCACTGGCCGCGCACACCGCCGCCGGTCACGCCCTGCCGGCCGACCAGGTGATCATCGCCAGCGGCAACCCACTGCCGCGTCTGCAGCCCCCGTTTGCGCCCACGCTGGCCCGGCACCCGGCCGTCATCGAGAACCCGCTCGACACGCCGCGGCTGGTCACCATACCGCCCGGGGCGCGGGTGCTGCTGGTCGGCACCGGCCTGACAGCGCTGGACGTGCTGTCGACCCTGGTGCAGCGCCAACACCGTGGCGAGATGCTGGCCGTCTCGCGCCGTGGCCAGCGGCCCCGACCGCAAGGCCCGCTGCCCGCGGCACTGGCCCAGGCGCAGCGGCTGAGCGACCTGTCGCGGCTGCCCGGCAGCGCAGTGCTGGACCGCCTGGCCGGCCCGGCCCCCGACTTTCTGGCCCCACCCGCCGTGCCAGCCGAACTGCGCGCCTGGCTGCGCGCACTGCGCACCCGGATCGCCCAGGCCGAGGCCGTCGGCGACAGCTGGTACATCCCCTTTGACGCGCTGCGCGACGCCGTCTGGCAGCTCTGGCCCACGCTGCCAGCGGCGCAGCAGCAGCGTTTCCTGAAAAAGCTGCGCACCTGGTACGACGTGCACCGCTTCCGCTCGGCACCGCAGAACCAGGACCTGGTCGACCGCGCACAGGCCGCCGGCCGGCTGCGCTTCCAGGCCGCACGGCTGCACCGGGTGGACGCCGCCGATGACGGCCCGGCCATCGCCGTGACGATGACCCCCGCCGGCGCGGCCGCGGCGCAGCGCGAGGTGTTCGACGTGGTCATCAACTGCACCGGCCTGGACGTGGTGGCCGGCCTGGCTGCCAACCCGCTGCTGTCGTCGCTGGTGGCCAGCGGGCGGCTGCGGCGCGACGCCTGCGGCATCGGCCTGGCGGTCGATGCCGACTGCCGCGCGCTGGACGCCGCTGGCCGGCCTCAGCCGGCCCTGCGCCTGGTGGGCCCACCCACCGCCGGCACCTTCGGCGACCCGCTGGGCGCAATGTTCATCGGCGCCCAGATCCACCGCATGCTGCCCGCCGCCTTGCGCGACCTGGGCGTGGTGGACGCCGGGCCTGCCGGCCCGTGGATCAGACCGCCGTCTGACCGGTGAGCTGGCGTGTCACCGGGTGCGAGCTGGACAACCCGCCGTCCACCGCCAGCGCCTGGCCGTTGACATAACTGCTCTGGTCCGAGGCCAGGAACAGCGCCGCATTGGCCAGCTCCTCGGGCTGGGCGGCACGGCGCAGCGGGTTCAGCCGGCCCAGCTTGTGGGTGACCTGTTTTTCCTTGGCGTAGTCAAAGGTGGGCTTGGTCATGCCGGTCTCGGTCAGGCCAGGGCACAGCGCGTTGACGCGCACGCCGGTCTCGCTGAGCTGCTGCGCACCCACCGCCGCCAGGTTGATCACGCCGGCCTTGGACGCCGAATACGCCGGCCCACCCGCGCCCGAGCGGATGCCCGCCACCGACGCGGTCAGCACGATCGCGCCGCCCTTGCCGGCGTCGGCCATCACCTTGCCGGCATGCTTGATCATCAGCCAGGGGCCGATCAGATTGACCCGCAGCACCTCGGTCCAGGCCTCGGGCGTGGTGTCGAAGATGCCGGCCATCCCGCCGCCGATGCCGGCGTTGGCAAAGGCCACGTCGAGCTGGCCATAGGTCGACAGCGCGGTGGCCACCAGCTTGGCCACGTCGGGCTCGACGCCGGCGTCGATCTGCAGCGCAACGGCCTGGCCGCCCGCGTCGCGCACGGCCTGGGCGGTGGCCAGCACCGCCTCGGTCTTGTCGCCCAGCACCAGCTTCGCGCCCTCTTGCGCAAACAGCAGCGCCGACGCACGGCCGATGCCCGAGCCCGCGCCGGTGATGATCGCCACCTTGCCTGCCAGTCTTCCTGCCATGACCTGTCTCCTCGGTTGTTGGGGTGTCTGAAAGCAAAACGGCCCGGTCGAAGCCGGGCCGTTGTCCGCCGCGTGCTTACACGCGTTCGATGATGATGGCCGGGGCCATGCCACCGGCGGCGCACATCGTGACCAGGCCACGCTTGAGGTCACGGCGCTCCAGCTCGTCGAGCAGGGTGCCGATCAAGATCGAGCCGGTGGCGCCGATCGGATGGCCCAGGGCCATCGCGCCGCCGTTGACGTTGACCTTGTCGCGGTTCAGGCGCAGGTCACGGATGAACTTCTCGGCCACGACGGCGAAGGCCTCATTGATCTCCCACAGGTCGATGTCGTCCACCGTCAGGCCGGCCTTGGCCAGCACCTTGCGGGCGGCGGGCACCGGGGCGTTGAGCATCAGCGTGGGCGAGTCACCGATGTTGGCGGTGGCCACGATGCGCGCACGCGGCTTCCAGCCCTGCTTCTTGGCATAGGCCGGCGAGGCCAGCAGCAGGCCGCCCGAGCCATCGACCACACCCGACGAGTTGCCGGCGTGGTGCACGAAGTTGATGTCCAGGTCCGGGTACTTGGCCAGGATCAGCTTGCGGAAGGTGGTGCCCTGGCCGTCCACATCGACGTCGGCCAGCTGGGTGAAGGCCGGCTTCAGGCCGGCCAGGCCTTCGCGGGTGGTCTGCGGGCGGGGGAACTCTTCATGGTCCAGCGCCAGCGTGCCGTCGGCCTTGTACACCGGCACCACGCTCTTGTTGAAGTGGCCGCCGGCGATGGCCGCGGCGGCGCGCTGCTGGCTGACCAGGGCCAGGTCGTCCAGCGCCTCGCGCGGGATGCCTTCCAGCGTGGCGATGGCGTCAGCGCAGATGCCCTGGTGCGATTGCGGGTGGCGGGCGCGCAGGCGCAGGTTGCCGGCGTCCATGAAGCCCGGGCCGTCGCCGCGCATGGTGGCGGTCAGCGACATCATCTCGCAGCCGCCGGCGATGACCAGGTCTTCCATGCCCGACATGATCGAGGCCGCGGCCAGGTTGACGGTGGTGATGCCCGAGCCGCAGAAGCGGTCCAGCGTCACGCCGCTGGCCTTGGTGTCGTAGCCGGCGTCCAGCGCAGCCATGCGACCCATGTCGTTGCCCTGCGCGCCCTTCTGGGTGCTGCAGCCCCAGATGATGTCGTCGACTTCGGCGGTGTTGAGGTTGTTGCGCTCGGCCAGCGCCTTCAGCACGGTGGCCGCCAGGTGCTGCGGGTGCATGTCGGCCAGGGCGCCCTTGCCCTGCTTGCCGATGCCACGGGGGGTGCGGCAGGCGTCGATGATGAGTGCGTCGGTCATGGCCAATCTCCAGCGTTGATGGGGGTGTCGCGGGATTGTGCGGGGGCGTTGTCGTGCGCAACAGTCCGGCCGGTGACAGTGGCGACGAATGCGCACCGCTACGCTGGGTTCCAGCCCGTGAGACCGGCCCCGCGAGCCGTTGCCACTCAGTAGAAACCAGGAGATTGCATGTCCAACACCCCCCTGCCCACCTTCGAGACCATCCGCCTCGGCATCGACGGCGCGGTCGCCACGATCACGCTGAACCGCCCAGAGCGCCTGAACGCCGCGCCGCCGCAGATGTTCGACGAGATCCGTGCTGCGCTGCAACAACTGCCGGCGCTGGGCGCCCGTGCGCTGGTCTTCACCGGTGAGGGCCGGGCCTTCTGCAGCGGCGCCGACCTGCAGAACCGTGCCGCGGCCGACGCCGCCGCGGCCAGCGGTGGTACCCGCGCCTGGCATTCGCTGACCAAGCACTACGCGCCGACCATGCTGGCGATCTCGCGCCTGAACATCCCGGTGGTCTGCGCCGTCAACGGCGTGGCCGCCGGCATCGGCGCCTCGCTGGGCCTGTGCGGCGACTTCACGCTCGCGGCCAAGTCGGCCTACTTCCTGGAAGCCTTTGTCAACATCGGCCTGGTGCCCGACGGTGGCGCCACCTGGATGCTGCCTCGCCTGATCGGCAAGGCCCGCGCCACGCAGATGATGATGCTGGGCGAACGCATCCCGGCCGAGCAGGCCGAAGCCTGGGGCCTGATCTACAAAGCGGTGGACGACGCCGAGCTGCCGGCCCAGGCCAAGGCCTTGGCCGAACGCCTGGCCAACGGCCCCACACTGGCGCTGGGCCTGATCCGCCAGGGCATCGCCCGCACGCTGGAGCAGACCTACGAGGAGACGCTGGCGATGGAGGCCGCGCACCAGCACCTGGCCGGCGACAGCGCCGACGCCAAGGAAGGCGGTCTGGCCTTCCTCGAGCGCCGCAAGGCCGCCTTCAAGGGGCAGTGAAGGCCCACCCCCGCAGCGCCTGCGGCGCGCCCCTTCGAGGGGGCCCCGCCAGCGGCCCGGCCAAGCCGGTTCCGCGGCGACCACTTGGTTTCGACGGAGCTTTGCCACCGATGTCATCGACTGACACCTCTTCTTCTCCCGCACCGGTGGGCTACGACGTTCCCCGCGTCGAGGCCTGGATCGCCGAGCACATCCCGTCCTTGCGCGCACCGCTGCGCTGGACGCGGCTGGAAGGTGGCCACTCCAACCTGACCTACCTGCTGGAGGACGCCGCCGGCCAGCGCGCAGTGATCCGCCGTCCGCCGATGGGCGAGCTGCTGCCCAAGGCGCACGACATGGGCCGCGAGTGGGCGCTGATCAAGGCGCTGGGCCCGACCCCGGTGCCGGTGCCCCGGGCGCTGGGCTTCTGCGAGGACACGGCCGTCACCGGCGCGCTGTTCTACGTCATGGGCCACATCGACGGCCACCCGCTGTACAACGCCGCCGACGCCGAGCGCTACGCGCCGCCGCCGGTGCGCGAGGCGCTGGGCCATGCCTTCTTCGACGTGCTGGCCGACCTGCACTCGGTGGACCCCGACGCGGTGGGCCTGGGCGACCTGGGCAAGAAGGACGAGTACATTGCCCGCCAGCTCAAGACCTGGTACCGCTCCTGGAACGCGTCGATCAACGGCGCCAAGCTCGACGACCCGCGCGCCCATGCGTTGCAGAAATACTTTCTGGAGCAGGTGCCCGACCAGGGTCCGGCGCGCGTCGTGCACGGCGACTACGGCCTGCACAACACCCTGATCGGCGCCGACGGCCGCGTGGCGGCGGTGGTGGACTGGGAGATCTCCACCCTGGGCGACCCGCTGGCCGACCTGGCCTATGCGCTGAACCAGTGGGCCGAACCGGGTGATCCGCCTTCGGTGCGGGTGGTGCCCCCCACCTCGCTGCCGGGCTTTCCCAGCCGCCAGGCCATGGCCGAGCGTTACGCCAGGCGCACCGGGCGCGACCTGAGCAAGCTGGACTACTACATCGGCTTCAACCGCTGGAAGTCGGCGGCCATCGTGCACGGCGTCTATGCCCGCTACCTGGAGGGCAAGAAGAGCACCGAGGGCGTGGACCTCGACGGCCTGAAACGCGGCATCCTGCAGTCGCTCGACCTGGCCGAGCAGGCCGTCGAGCGGCTGGAACGGCGTGGTGCTTGAGCCCCCGGCCCCGGTGTACCGGGGCTACCCCCTGAGGGGGTGCCCAGGCCGCTTGGCAGCGGCCCGGCGCTGGCCTGGGCCGCCTCCGATCCTGGCCCGGCTGTCGCCGTTGCTACGCCGGCCCGCCCGCGGCCTGGGCCGCCGCCTGGTCGGCCAGCATGCGCTGCACCACCGGGCCGTCGGCGCGGAAGCCGTGGCAGGAGTCGATCAGCGCCTCCAGCTTGAGCGCACGCGGCGCCTGCGGCAGGCCGGCGGTACGGGTGGCATGCGCGTTCGAGGCCATGGCCTGCACGGCGGCGGCGGCCAGGGCGTCCAGCAGCGCGATCACATGGGTGCAGCCCTCGGCGCCGTCCAGCCGCTCGCGCATGGCCTTGCGGAAGCCACGGCCGATCGACAGCCCCACCAGGCGCTGAAAGTTCGGATTGACACCCGCGCAGCCGGTGTAGGGGGTGGCCGGCATGGCCGACACCAGCGCCTGGATGCGGCGCTCGCGGTCCAGCGACAGGCGCAGCTGCATCTGGTGCAGGGCCGATCCGGGTGGGCACAGGCCACGCCATTCGCTGTCGTAGGCAAAGGCGCGGGTGTCGATGAAACGGCCGTCCAGGTCCAGGCCGCCATCGTCGCGGCGGAAGCTGCGGCAGACGATGCTGCGGGTGTGGATGGCCGTGCGTGGCGCCGGCTCGGGCAGGATCCAGCCACCTTCGAGGTCGCTGTGCAGGGATTCGCCGGGCACGGCCATGAACGGTCTCCAGGAGAGCGGCTGACCGGGCCGGGCAGACTGCCCGGCACCCGGCCAGCCTGTGTCGGGTTCGCCGGCATGCTCGCACAAGGGTCGCGCGGCGCCTGTCGCTTGGTGGACGACAGCGGCCAACGGGTCGACCCACTGGCCGACCAACAGGCGGACCAACAGGCGGACCAACAAGCCGTCCCACCGGCGGCCCCCGGCATCGACACCCCACGATTTTCCGTTCAGGACCCCCGATGAGCACCTCCGCCCGACCCTTCACCGGCCTGAAGGTCATCGACTGCGCCAGCTACATCGCCGGCCCGGCCGCCGCCACCATCCTGGCGGACCTGGGCGCCGACGTGGTCAAGCTGGAGCCACCCGACGGTGACCCGATGCGCAGCATGTACCGACTGCCCGGCGCCGTGGCCGTCGAGCGCAATTACCCCTGGGACCTGGACTCGCGCAGCAAGCGCAGCCTGGTACTGGACCTCAAGCACCCCGAGGCCGGCCCGGTGCTGCACCGGCTGCTGGCCGGGGCCGACGTGTTCATCACCAACCTGCCGCTGCCGGTGCGGCGCAAGCTGGGGGTGGACGCCGACCGGCTGCTGCCGGCCCACCCGCGGCTGATCTACGCCTCGATGACCGCCTATGGCGAGACCGGCCCCGAGGCCGACAAGGGCGGCTTCGACGGCACGGCCTACTGGGCCCGTTCGGGCCTGTCGGACATGGTGCGGCCGGACGACAGCGCGCCGCCCAGCCGCTCGGTCGGTGCGATGGGCGACCACCCCAGCGCAGTGACGCTGTTCGCTGCGATCAGCACCGCGCTGTACCGGCGCGAGCGCACGGGTTGCGGCGGCCTGGTGGCCACCTCGCTGCTGGCCAATGGCCTGTGGGCCAACAGCCTGCAGGTGCAGGCCTACCTCAGCGGTGCCCGCTATCCGGCCAAGGTGCCACGCGAGCGGGCGACCAACGCGCTGATCAACCTGTACCGCTGCGGCGACGGCCGCTGGCTGAACCTGATGGTGCTCAACGAGGCCAAGCAGTGGCCGGTGCTGGTCGAGGTGCTGGGCATCACCGACGAGCTCGCCGACGGCCGCTTTGCCACGCGTGCGCTGCGCGAGGCCCGCAGCGCGCAGCTGGTGCGGCTGATGGACCAGGCCTTTGCGCGCCACGATCTGGCGCACTGGCGCCAGGTGCTGGACGCCGCCGGCATCACCTTCGGCGTGGTCGGCACGCTGGCCGACATCCCCGACGACGCGCAGATGCGCGCCGCTGGCATGGTGGTGCCCAGCGCGCATGGCGCCGGCTGGACCGTGGCCAACCCGGTGCGCCTGCACGGCGCCGACGGCCGCTGCGACCCCTGCCCGCCCGGCCCGGCACCGGCGCTGGGCGAGCACAGCCGGGACGTGCTGCAGCAGGCCGGGCTGGACGAGGCCGAAATCGACCGGCTGGCGGCGCTGGGCGTGCTCGGCGGCCCGTCCGCACCCGCTGACTGAGCCCCCCCGGACCGACAAGAGGAGACGACGATGGCCTATGCCCAAGGACGCCTGATCCACGACGCCGACAGCCACCTGATGGAGCTGGACGACTGCCTGGACCCGTACTTCGACCGCGCCACGCTGGCGCGCTTCCATGCCAGCGCCGGCTACCACGCCCAGCTGCAGCGTGGGCTGCGGCCGGGGCGTTCGCGCGAGGCGCATGCCGACCCGGCCTTCCGCGCCGGCGTGGCCGACAACCTGCTGCTGCGCAAGAACTACGAAGCCCATGGCGCCTTCATCGCCGCCGACCGGCCGCAAACGCTGGAGCTGCTGGGTTTCGCCAGCCAGCTGGTGTTCACCACCTTCTGCCTGGGCAACTTCGGCCTCGACCAGGGTGAGGACCTGGCGTTGTGCTACGCCGCCGCCCAAGCCCACAACCGCATGATGAGCGACTTCTGCGCCGTCGACCGGCGCCTGCTGGCCACCGCCTATGTGCCGTTGGAGGACATCGCCCTGGCCACCACGCTCACCGCGGACGCGATCCGCGGCGGCGCCAAGGCGCTGATGGTGCCGTCACGCTGCCCGCAGCGGCACGCCCCCAGCCATGTCGGGCTGGACGCGGTGTGGGCCCAGGCGCAGGAAGCCGGCATCCCGATCCTGTTCCACGTCGGTGGCGAAACCAAGATGAACCCGGTCTACAAGGCCAACGGCTTGCCGCCGGTGCCCGACTTCCACGGCGGCGACGACAACTTCACGGCGGTCAGCTACATGGCCATCCCCGAGGCGGTGATGCAGACGCTGGCCACGCTGATCTTCGACGGTGTGTTCGACCGTTTCCCACGCCTGAAGTGGGGCGCCATCGAGCTGGGCGCGGCCTGGCTGCCGGGCTGGATGCGGGCGATGGACTCGGCCGCCCATGCCTTCCGCCGCAACGAGACCCGGCTGCAGCAGCTGTCGGCCCTGCCCAGCGAGATCGTGCGGCGCCAGCTGCGCGTCACGCCCTACCCGCACGAGGACGCGGGCTGGATCGTGGCCAACGCCGGTCCCGAGGTGGCGCTGTTCTCGTCCGACTTCCCGCATGTGGAAGGTGGCCGCCACCCGCTCAAGCGCTTTGACGAGACGCTGCAGGGCCGCAGCGCCGACGAGGTGCAGCGCTTCTACGTGGACAACTTCATCGACCTGATGGGCGCCGGCCTGGCGCCCGAATTGCGGCGGCCCGCCCTGCCCGCCGCGGCCTGACCCCACCCCTCACTTCCCCCGGAGACCCCCGCATGGCCCAGCCCCTTTTCGAGACCCTGCTCTACGCCGTCGAGGACGGCATCGCCACCATCACGCTGAACCGCCCCGAGAAGATGAACGCCTTCACGCCGCAGATGCGTGACGACCTGATCAAGGCCTTCGATGCCACCGACGCCGACGACGCGGTGCGGGTGGTCATCGTCACTGGCGCCGGGCCCAAGGCCTTCTGCGCCGGCGCTGACCTGTCGGCCGGTGGCGCCACCTTCGACTACGCCGGCCGCAACGTGCCGGCGCGCGAGGAGACCAAGGTCAATGGCGTCTACCGCGACGGCGGCGGTTTGACCACGCTGCGCATGTTCAAGAGCCTGAAGCCGGTGATCGGTGCCATCAACGGCGCGGCGGTGGGCATCGGCGTGACCATGCAGCTGCCGATGGACATCCGCCTGGCGTCCACCACGGCCCGCTTCGGCTTCGTCTTTGCGCGCCGCGGCATCACGCCGGAAGCCGCGTCGAGCTGGTTCCTGTCGCGCCTGGTGGGCATGCAGACGGCGCTGGAGTGGTGCATGACCGGCCGCGTCTTCAGCGCCCAGGAGGCGCTGGACCGGGGCCTGGTGCGCTCGCTGCACGCGCCGGACGAGCTGATGCCGGCCGCCCGTGCGCTGGCGCGCGAGATCGCCGACAACACCGCGCCGGTGTCGGTGGCGCTGACGCGCCACCTGCTGTGGCGCATGTCGGCCGCCGAGCACCCGATGATGGCCCACCGCATCGACAGCCGGGCGATCCAGAGCCGCGGTGCGTCGGCCGACGCCAAGGAAGGTGTCAGCTCGTTCCTCGAGAAGCGCCAGCCGGTCTACCCCAACAAGGTGTCCACCGACATGCCCGAGTTCTTCCCCTGGTGGGACGAGCCCGAGTTCAAGTGAGCGCGCCGGTCTGAGAGGCTGAGACCCGGCGCCGTCGGCGCCGTTGGGCTGCTGCACAATCGACGCGTGTCCACCGCCCGGCCTGTGTACCGGAGGTGCCCCACCACCCGCCCTGCACACGTCGATGAACGCCTCCGTGTCCGAGCACGTCCGGTCCGGTCCGGTCCGGCTGCTGGCCACCGTGCTGCTGGCGCTGGCCGTGCTGGGGGGGGCTTGGTGGTGGCAGAGCGCGCAGCCCCCTGGCGGGCAACGGGTGGTGACGGTCGGGCTCTACGAGAACCCGCCCAAGGTCTACAGCGCCGACGACGGCCGGCCCTCCGGCCTGTTCGTCGAACTGCTGGACGCGATGGCCCGCCAGGAACGCTGGCAGCTGCGCTACGTGCCCTGCCGCTGGACCGACTGCCTGCAGCAGCTGGCGCAGGGTCGGCTGGACCTGATGCCCGACGTGGCCTACACGGCCGAGCGCGACCAGCGCTTCGACTTCCACACCGTCTCGGTCGCCAGCAGCTGGTCGCAGGTCTACACCACGCCGCAGCTGAAGGTGATGGCTCTGCCCGACCTGGCCGGACGGCGGGTGGCGGTGCTGCAGGGCGGCATCCAGCAGTCCTACTTCGCCCAACTGATGGCCAGCGGCCAGCTGCGCTACGATGAAGTGCCGGTGGGCTCGCTGGAAGAGGGCTACGCCGCGGTGGCCACCGGCCAGGCCGACGCGGTGCTGACCAACAGCTTCTACGCCGCCGCCAACGGTGCCCGCTACCGCTTGCACGAGACGCCGATCGTCTTCCTGCCGAGCAACCTCTACTTCGCCACCGCACAGGGGCGCAACGCCGACCTGCTGGCCCGCATCGACGCGTGGTTGACCGTCTGGCGCAGCGATGCCGATTCGGTCTACTTCCAGGTGCTGCGCCGCTCGATGGCCGCGCCACCCGAGGTGCGCGTGCCGGCCTGGGTGCGCTGGGCGATGCCGGTGCTGGGTGCGGTGCTGGCGCTACTGGCCGGCATCACGCTGCTGCTGCGCTGGCAGGTGGCGCAGCGCACACGCGCACTGGCGCTGTCGGCACGCGCCCTGGAGC
>Ga0208266_100434_pt1 | contig 14293 bp, 10 predicted proteins | sample LakWasMet67_HOW9_2_FD_183897 | JGI IMG/M metagenome (GOLD analysis project Ga0208266, IMG submission 183897) | Freshwater sediment methanotrophic microbial communities from Lake Washington under simulated oxygen tension - Sediment Metagenome... | ecosystem: Environmental > Aquatic > Freshwater >...
GCCTTCAGTTCTGAGAGATGCATTTAAGGAGTCACCGGGGGGTGTGGGGCATCGCGCCGGGCCAGGGACACGGGGCCGGAAGTGGGCCAACCGCCGCCAGTGCCGCCGCTTGCGCAGACGGGCATCGCGCCGTTGCACCGGCCGGGAACCCGCATGCGAGCGAGGCCTGGCTGTTGCGACAACACCCTGTCAAGCAGGGTGGTCTACGGCAAACGCTGGGGAGGAGGCCGAAACCTTGCGCTGGGGCGGACAACGGCCCACAGGCGAGGTGGCTTGAACTCGGGCAGCGGCGGCCCGCTTTTGGCGGGCGCAGCGCACTGCAATACCCGAGATTATAGATGCGGCTCGATGAAGGCCGTCAATTGGGCCTTGGACAGGGCGCCAACCTTGGTGGCGGCGAGCTGGCCGTCCTTGAACAGCATCAGCGTCGGAATGCCGCGGATGCCGAATTTGGCCGGCACCTCGCGGTTTTCGTCAACGTTCATCTTGGCGATCTGCAGACGGGCGCCGAACTCCTTGGCGGTTTCGTCCAGGATGGGCGCGATCATCTTGCAGGGGCCGCACCATTCGGCCCAGTAGTCCACCAGCACCGGCGTGGCTGACTTCAGCACGTCGGCTTCGAATGTGGCATCGGTGGTGTGCTTGATCAGTTCACTGCTCATCATTGTTCCTTGGGGGCCCGGCGGGCAGAAGCCGTCGATGGAGGCTGCCTGGATTTTGGCACAAAGGCCCTCCGGCCGTGCCCGGCGCCCGCCGGCTGCCCGGTCACCGGCTCGGGCCCTGAACTGCGCCCGCATGCGGGGCTTGTTCGGCCCTTTGCGGCCTGGGGGTTTCGGTCCAATCGGCCTAAACCTCGAGAGCCGAACCATGGCCGCAACACCGCCCGCCCGTCCCGCCACGTCCAATGCCGTGCGCCACCTCGGCCGCTTCCAGCTGCTGCGCCTGCTCGGCAAGAGTGCACGCACCATGCTGTGGCTGGTGATCGATCCGCGTGTCGGCCAGGAACTGGTGCTGGCCCTGCCACGCAGCCAGCCGGCCGGTGCCGACGCCCTGCAGCACTGGCTGGACACCGCCCGCAAGGCCGCGCGCGTCGACCACCCGGGCCTGGCCCATGTGGTGGAGGTGGGGGAGCACGAGCGCTGGCCCTACATCGCCTACGACCGTGGCAATGCGGTGACGATGGCCGAGAAGCTGGGCAGCAAGGGTTTTGCCGCCACCGAGCTGGTGCCCTGGGCGGTGCAGGCGCTGGAAGGCCTGGCCTTTGCCCACGAGGCCGGCATCGCCCACCACGATGTGCAGACCGGCATGCTGCTGCTGGCCGATGGCTTGGGCTGCCGCCTGATGGGCCTGGGCGTGGCCCTGCCGCCGGACGGCGACCTCAGCCTGCCGGTACAGCGCCGCGCCGCCGAGCGCGACGTGCTGGCGTTCGGCCTGGTGATGCACCATGCGCTGGCCGGCCTGCCGGCGCTGGACCTGCCGGACGTCGGCCAGGTGGTCGAGCACATGCCGCCGCTGGGCCGCGATATCGTGCGCCTGCCCTGGAACGGCCAGCACCGCATTCCCGACGCCCTGCGCGCCATCGTCAACCGCGCCACGGACCGCCAGGAGCGCCAGCGCTACCGCAACGCGCGCACTTTCGAGCGTGCGCTCAGCGGCTGGCTGCGCACCGACGGCGAGCCTGGCGGCGGCCCGATCCTGCTGCTGCTGGACCGCATGCGCGTGGCCGGCCTGCTGCCGGCGATGCCCGGCGGTGCGGCCCGTGCGGCCCGCCTGGCGACGATGGAGCGCGAGCGCAGCAACGAGCTGGCCGAGGTGGTGTTGCAGGACGTGGGCCTGACCTTCGAGATGCTGCGGGCGGTCAATGGCACCAAGGCCCGCGGCGGGCTGGGTGGCGGCAATGGCGCCATCCTGACGGTGCGCCGCGCCATCGAGATGATCGGCCTGGACGGCGTACGCCGGGCCACGCTGGCGATGCGGCCCTGGCCCGGGCCGCTGAACGATGCCCACGCCGCCGACCTGTCGGCGCTGATCGACAGGGTGCGCCTGGCCGGCCGGGTGGCGCAGTGGCTGCGCCCGGCGGGCTACGACGCCGAAGTGGTCTACCTGCTGGCGCTGCTGCAGAACCTGGGCCGGCTGGCGGTGCAGTACCACTTTCCGGAAGAGGCGGCCCAGGTCCGGCGCCTGATGCTGCCGGCGCCGCCGGCCCGCACCGGCGAGCCCGAGGACCCCGGCATGACCGAGGAGGGGGCCTCCTTCGCCGTGCTGGGCGTGGACATCGACGCCCTGGGCGCGGCGGTGGGCCGCCACTGGGGGCTGGACGAGGGCGTGCTGACGATGATCCGGCGCGTGCCGCTGGCCGCGCCGGTGCATGCGCCCGAGGCCGACGACGAGACGCTGCGCCTGGTGGCCAGCTGCGCCAACGAGGTGGTCGACTCACGGGCCATGCCGGCCCACCACCGCGCCGCCTTCCTGCAGCGCGTGGTGCAGCGCTACGGCCGCACGCTGGGGGTGAGCCAGCGTGACGTGCAGTTGGCCGCGCAAGGCACGCCGCCCGACCAGGCGGAGGACGCCGACGGCGAAGCCGCAGCGACGGCCGCCGGCCATCCGGCACCGGGCCGGCCGCACGGGGCGGTGTCGTGAGCCACCGGGCCGCCCACCGCGGGGCGCACACCGCCGGGCGACCACGCGAGGTCGTGCGATGACCCGGCCGCCGCCGTCGCACCGCGTGGGCCAGCGCTTCGGGCGCTTCCGCCTGCAGGGTGAACTGGGCCGCGGTGCCCAGGCCGTGGTCTGGCGCGCCCACGACGAGCGGCTGGACCGCGAGGTGGCGCTCAAGCTGCTGGCCACCGACAGCGCCACCCAGCCGGTCAGCCAGTGGCTGCACGAGGCGCGTGCCGTCAGCCGGCTGGCGCACCCGCACATCGTGCCGGTGTTCGAGGCCGACGAGATCGACGGCCAGCCCTGCCTGGTGTTCGAGCTGGTCAACGGCCACACCCTGGCCGAGGTGCTGCGCCGCAACGGCGCCATGCCGGCGCGCGAGGCGGTCGAGCTGATGCTGGGCGTGGTGGATGCGCTGCGCGCCGCCCATGCCCAGGGCATCGTGCACCGCGACCTGAAGCCGTCGAACATCCTGATCGACGCCGATGGCCGCGCCCGGGTGATGGACTTCGGCATCGCCGCGCGGCTGGCCGGCACCGGCGACAACAGCGCTGACGGCCTGGCCGGCTGCATCGTCGGCAGCCCCGGCTACCTGTCGCCCGAGGCCGCTGCCGGCGGCGCGCCATCACCGCAGATGGACGTCTTTGCCGCCGGCCTGGTGCTGGGCGAACTGCTGGCCGGTACGCCGCTGCTGGCCGAACGCGAGCCGCATGCTGCACTGCGCCGCGTGCTGCGCGAGGACCTGCTGCTGCCCGAGCAGGCCGACGCCGACGACCGGCTGCGGGCCGTGGTGCAGCGCGCCATCGCCCGCGACCCGGCGCGCCGCTACGACAGCGCCGCCAGCCTGCGCGACGCCATGATGCAGTGGCTGGCGCCGGCCGACGACGGGCCGGCCGACGGCGGCCACGGCACGCTGGACTTCCTGCTGCGGCGCATGCGCCACAAGAGCGACTTTCCGGCGCTGACCGAGCATGTGCTGCGCATCCAGCGCATGGCCAACTCGGACACCGACAACCTCAACCAGCTGGCCGACGAGATCCTCAAGGACGTGGCGCTGACGCAGAAGCTGCTGCGCCTGGTCAACACCGCCCACTTCCGCCGCAACGGCCATGGCGTGAGCACGGTATCGCGCGCGGTGGCCCTGGTCGGCCTGGCCGGCATCCGCAACCTGGCGCTGTCGCTGGTGCTGGTCGAGCACATGAAGGACAAGGCCCATGCCCAGCGCCTGAAGGAGGAGTTCCTGCGCTCGCTGCTGGCGGGCCAACTGGCCCACGACCTGTGCCGGCACACGCGGGACGCCGAGGAGGCCTTTCTCGGGGGCTTGTTTTACAACCTGGGCAAGCTGCTCACCGAGTACTACTTCCCGGACGAGGCCGACGCGATCCGCGACCAGCTCCGGCAGGCCGCGGCCCAGCCCGGCACCGGCCTGCACCCCGACCTGATGGCCGAGCGTGCGGCCAGCGTGGTGCTGGGCATGGGTTTTGAGGCCCTGGGCGTGGGCGTGGCCCGCCATTGGGGGCTGCCCGACACCCTGCAGCGCTGCATGCGTCGCCCCGAGGTGGCGTCGCCCGTGCAGCTGCTGGCGCCCGGGCCCGAGCGCCAGCGCTGGCTGGCGGTGGCCGCCAACGAACTGTCCGAGGCCCTGTGGCAGGCCGACGAGAAGACCTTGCCCGGCCAGCTGGAGGCGGTGGCGCAGCGCCATGGCCGGGCGCTGGGCTTCGACATCGCCGACCTGCGCCGCGCCGCGGCGTCCGCCCGCACGGCGCTGGCGCAGATGGCGCCGGCCATGGGTCTGTCCCTGCCCCAGGGCACCCGCAGCGCCAGGCTGCTGGCGCCACCGGCGGCCGCCGACATGAGCGATTCACTGGCGCCGCACCAGCTGGCGGCGGCCACCCACGCAGCGGCCGGTGCCGGCAGCGCGACCGCCGATGCCCCCACGCTGCTGCTGCCCACGCCGGCAGGCGCGGCCGCGGCGGCACCCGCCGTGGTCGCCAGCATGTCGGCGGTGGCGGACATGCTGGCGGCCGGCATCCAGGACATCACCGACACCCTGGCCGGCGACAGCTACAAGCTCAACGAGGTGCTGCGCATGGTGCTGGAGACCATGTACCGGGCCCTTGGCTTCCAGCGCATGGTGTTCTGCCTGCGGGACGCCCCCAGCGGGCGCATCAACGGCCGCTTCGGCCTGGGTGACCGCGCGGCGGCGCTGAGCCCGCTGTTCCAGATCGCGCTGCGCTGGCCGGCCGGCCAGTCGCCGGACCTGTTCGGCGCGGTCTGCCTGAAGGGCAGTGACACCCTGATCGCCGACAGCCGCCAGGCCTCGATCGAGCAACGCCTGCCGGCCTGGTACCGCCAGCAGGTGCGCGCGCCCTCGTTCCTGCTGCTGCCGATGATGATGAAGGGCGCGCCGTTCGCCCTGATCTACGCCGACAAAGCCCAGCCGGGCGGCCTGATGGTGGGGGAGCGGGAGCTGGCGCTGATGCGCACGCTGCGCAACCAGGCGGTGATGGCCTTCCGCCAGGCCAGCATCACGGGTTGAGCTGGCCGGCGCCATGGGCCGCGCCGCGGAAGAGAAGGTGACGAGCCTGACCCCGGCACTGGTTGCAACGGTTGGGGCTGCTTCGTTCCCGACCTGACCCGGTTGGCCGCGCTTCCATGCGAGGAGGCCCGTCACCAACGATTGTAGGCGATGGGGCGGGGGCGGTGCCTCAGAGCAGATCGTCGGGCACCAGCAGCGACAGCAGCCACAGCTGCAGCCGCTGCCACCAGGGCGGCGCCGGCTCCTCGGTGAGCGGGGCGTCGCCGCCATCGCCGCCGGCCACCCAGACCAGCGACTGGCCGTCCGCCGCCAGCTGCACCTCGTAAGTGCCACGGTTCTGGTCGGGCTGCAGCTGGGCCAGCACCGCGCGTGTCAGCGCCGGGCTGTTGATCGCCAGCGCCAGCTCGGTGTTGGTGCTGGCCGAGCGTGGGTCCAGGTTCATCGAGCCGACCAGCAGCAGCCGGTCGTCGATGAAGCCCAGCTTGGCGTGCAGCCGGCCCACCGTGCCACGCAGTGCCTGACGCACCGGCTCCTGCCGCTGCAGCTGCCGCGTCGACAGCTCGAACAGCCGCACGCCGGCCTGCAGCAGCGCCATGCGGCGGTGGCCGTAGGCCACGCTGACCAGCGGCTCGTCGCTGTCGACCAGCGAGTTGGTCACGACCTGCACCACCACGCCGCGCGCGCGCGCCTGCTGCATGCGCTGCAGGCCGGCGCTGCTGGGCAGGAAGTAGGGCGAGACGATGACCACCCGCTCGTGGGCCTGGCCCAGCAGGCCGGCCATCGGCAGCAGGTCACCGGCCGGCAGGTGGCCGGCGGTCTTGTCCGGCGAGTCGAAGTACACCTGCGCATCGGCGACGATCAGCGGCGGCGCATCGGCCAGCACCGGCGGGCCGCTGAGGGCCACCGCGCCGGGCAGGCGGTCGCGCCCGGTGCCGGCCCGGGTCAGCACGTCGAAGCTGGCGCGGCGCGCCGCGGCGTCCAGCCGGTTGTCGGCCAGGGCCTGCACCGGCACCGCGAAGGCGCTGTTCCAGAAGGTGTCGAAATGCCCGCCCAGCTCGGCCGCCACCGCACCCACGCACAGCAGGTCGAAGTCGATGAAGTTGCCTTCGTCGCTGCGCATGAAGTAGGCGTCGGCCAGGTTGCGGCCGCCGACGATGGCCGCCCGGCCGTCGGCGATGAACAGCTTGTTGTGCATGCGCCGGTTCAGCCGGCTGAAATCGGCCAGAAAGCTGCCCAGGCGCAGCAGGGCGCTGTCACGCCCGGCGGGGAAGGGGTTGTACAGCCGCAGTTCGACGTTGGGGAAGGCGGCCAGGCCCAGCAGCAGGTCGGTGTGGCCGGTGGTGTACAGGTCGTCGAGCAGCAGCCGCACCCGCACACCCCGTTCGGCGGCGTCGCGCAGCGCGCGCATCAGCTGGTGGCCGGTGTTGTCGTCGCCCAGCAGGTAGGTCTGCACGTCCACGCCCACGCGGGCCTGGGCGATCAGCGCCAGCCGGGCCTGCAGGGCCGCCGCCGACAGCAGCAGCGGCCGGAAGCCGGTGCGGCCCGCGGGCACGCCCTGCTCGGCTGCCAAGCGGGCCAGCGGGGCGTCGGCCGGCGCCACGCGCAGCCACGACGGCGGCGGGGGCGGCGCCGCGGGCAGGCCGGCGCAGCCGACGAGCACGACGGCGAGCAGCCCACTGCACCGCCTGCACAGCCCGGCGCGCAGCCACCGCGCCAGCGCCTGCCAGGTGGCGGGCAGGGCGGCGAGCATGGTCGCCGCCCTCAGCGCAGCTGCAGGTCGTCGTCGCCGAAGCGGATGCCCAGCGGCTCGATCAGCAGCTGCTTCTCGCCGGCTTCCACCGTGCCGGCCACGCGCGCGCCGATGCCCAGGCCCTGGGCGATCTGCACCACGCGCTCGGCGTCGGCCGGCGCCACGAAGATGGCAAAACCGGCGCCCATGTTCAGCGTGCTGTAGGCCTCGCGGTCGTCCTGCTGGGCATGCTGCTGGATGAACTTCAGCACCGGCGTGACCGGCGGCACGGTGTGGATGCGGTAGGTGAAGGTGCCGGGGTGGCGCAGCAGCTTGCGCCAGCCGTGGCCGGTGATGTTGGCGTTGTAGTGCGGCACGATGCCGGCGGCCCACAGCGCCTCGGTCACCGGCGAGTACAGCACGGTGGGCGCCAGCAGGGCCTCGCCATAGCGCAGGCCGGGGTGGTTGACCGGGTCCACCTCGGTCAGCCAGCCCTGCGGCAGGCGCTCGACCAGCTTGCGCGCCAGGCTCAGGCCGTTGGCATGGATGCCGCTGGAGTCCAGCAGCACGATGGCGTCACCGGCGGCCAGCCGGTCGCCCACGCTCAGGCGCTGCTTGGGGTTGATCAGGCCGGTGCAGGACGCGGCCAGGTCGATGCGCCCGGCCTCGACGATGCCGGCCAGCGCCGGCGTCTCACCACCGCCCCAGGCCACGTTGCAGACCTCGCAGGCCTGTTTCCAGCCGGCCACCAGGGCTTGCGCGCGCTCGGCGTCGCCGAACCAGTCGGAGCCGCCGGCGGCCCAGTAGGCCTGCACCACCAGCGGCGTGGCGCCGACGGTGATCAGGTCGTTCACCGCCATGGCGATGGTGTCCTGGGCGATGCCGGCGTACCAGCTGCGGCCGGTCAGGGCGGCCATCTCGTCGGCCACCAGGGCCTTGGAGCCCAGGCATTCGACGATGCTGGCGATGTAGAACGGCCCCACGTCCACCACATAGGCCGACTCGCCGCGCGAGGCCTTCACCTCGCTGAAGCCATGCGCGGCCAGCTGCGTGGCGGTGGACGCCGCGGCGCGCTGGGCGCTGACCTTCAGCGGGTCGATCAGGTCGTAGTTGACGCCGGCCTGCTCGTAGCTGAGGGTGCCTGGGCTGGAGGGGGCATGGGAGGAGCTCATGCCGTGGATTATCGGCGACGCGCGGCACCGGGCCGGGGCGCCGGCCGGCCCGGCCCGGTCCGACCCCACCCGTAGAATGAAGCCATGAGTCACGTCGTCCTGGCCCGCAAGTACCGGCCCCGCAGCTTCGAGCAGATGGTGGGCCAGTCGCATGTGGTGCAGGCACTGGGCAATGCACTGACCAGCGGCCGCCTGCACCATGCCTACCTGTTCACCGGTACGCGCGGCATCGGCAAGACCACGGTCAGCCGCATCCTGGCCAAGAGCCTGAACTGCACCGGCCCCGACGGCACCGGCGGCGTCACCGCCCACCCCTGCGGCGTCTGCCAGGCCTGCACCGAGATCGACGCCGACCGTTTCATCGACTACATCGAGCTCGACGCCGCCAGCAACCGCAGCATCGACGAGATCCGCGAGCTGATCGAGCGCGCCGCCTACAAGCCCAGCGTCGGCCGCTACAAGGTGTTCATGATCGACGAGGCGCACCAGCTCACCAAGGACGCCTTCAACGCCCTGCTGAAGACGCTGGAGGAGCCGCCCGACTACCTGAAGTTCGTGCTGGCCACCACCGACCCGGAGAAGATGCTGCCCACGGTGCTGAGCCGCTGCCTGCAGTTCAACCTGCGGCCGATGGCGCCCGAGACGGTGCAGGCGCATCTGCAGCAGGTGCTGGAAGCCGAAGGCGTGGTGGCCGATGCGGGCTCGCTGCGCTTGCTGTCGCGGGCGGCGCGTGGCTCGATGCGTGACGCGCTGTCGCTGACCGACCAGGCCATCGCCTTCGGTGCCGGCACCCTGGTCGAGGCCGGCGTGCGCACCATGCTGGGCACGGTGGACCGTTCACTGGCCACCGACATCGTGGCCGCACTGGCCCGGCGCGACGGTGCCGCGGTGCTGGCCACGGTGGACGCCCTGCGCCAGCAAGGCCTGTCCGCCGCCGGCACGTTGGAGGCGGTGGCCGGGCTGCTGCAGCAGATGGCGGTGGAGCAGGCGGTGCCCGGCGCGCTGGACGACAGCGACCCCGACACCGCCGGTGCCCGCCAGCTGGCGGCCGAACTGGCGGCCGACGAGACCCAGCTGCTCTACAGCATCGTGGTGCATGGCCGGGCCGAGCTGAGCCTGCTGTCCGACGAATACGCGGCCTTGACCATGGTGCTGCTGCGCCTGCTGGCCTTCCCGCCCGCCGGCCCGGCGCCGGCGGTGGCCGCCGGGGCGCCGCGTGCCGCGCCGCTGGTGGCCACGCCGCGCGAGGCGCGCAGTGCGGTGCCGGCGCGGCCGGTGGTCGGTGCCACCGTGGCACCACCCGCCGCACCGGTCACGCCACCCGCCAGGCCGGCACCGCCGCCGGCACGGTCCAGTCCAGCCGCGCCGGCGCGGCTGGCTTCGGCCCAGGAGCCCCCGCCCTGGGCCGACGAACAGGTGCCCGACGACGACTATGGCGTGCAGGCCCTGGTGGCGCCCGCACCGCAAGGTGGGCCAACCGACGCCGATGAGCCGCCGCCCGAAGCGGCGGCCCCGGTCCGCCCGCCGCGTCCGGCGGTGGCCGTCGAGCGCGTGCCGGCCTTGCAGACCACCCCGATGGGTGACCTGTGGGCGGCCACGCTGCGCCCGCTGGTGGCGGCCGGCAGCATCAATGCCCTGGTGCGCGAGCTGGCGCTGCAGGCCGAACTGCTGGCGGTGGCACCGGCCGACGGCGGCGGCCGGCTCTGGCGCCTGCGCATCGAGCGTGAGACCCTGCGTGCGCCGGCCCTGGCCGCCAAGCTGGCCGCAGCCCTGGGCAGCGCGCTGGGCGAACCGGTGCAGCTGGACGTGGTGGCTGGTGTGCCGCAGGATTCCATTGCCCGGCGGGATGCCGTGGCCCGCGAGGCAGCGCAGCGTGCGGCCGAGCAGGCCATCCACGGTGACCCGGCGGTGGTGGCGCTGATGGCCCAATTCCCCACCGCCCGCATCGTGCCGGGCTCGATCAAACCCCTAGACCCCCAGCGCGCCGAGGCGCGTGAACCCAGGAACACCGCACCATGATGAAGAACCAACTCGCCGGCCTGATGAAGCAGGCCCAGGCGATGCAGGACAACCTGAAGAAGGCCCAGGACGAACTGGCCCTGATCGAGGTCACCGGCGAGTCCGGCGCCGGCCTGGTCAAGGTGCAGATCACCTGCAAGCACGACGTCAAGCGCGTCACCATCGACCCCAGCCTGCTGGCCGACGACAAGGACATGCTGGAAGACCTGGTGGCTGCGGCCTTCAACGACGCGGTGCGCCGCATCGAGGCCACCACCCAGGAAAAGATGGGCAAGCTGAGCGCCGGCATGCCGCAGATCCCGGGCATGAAATTTCCGTTCTGATGGCCCCCCCCCGAAGCGCCTGCGGCGCTCCCCCCCAGGGGGGCGACGCCCGTGGCCCGGCGGAGCCGGTTCCACGGCGTCTGCTGGGTAAAGGTGCGCCCGGGGAGACAGCGGCCGTTCGCTGCGGTCGATGAGCGAGCGTTCCCTCGAAGGCCTGATCGACGCGCTGCGCCGGTTGCCGGGCGTGGGTGCCAAGTCGGCGCAGCGCATGGCCTACCACCTGCTGCAGCATGACCGCGAGGGCGCGCAGCGCCTGGCGCTGGCGCTGCAGACGGCGGCGGTGGCGGTGCAGCACTGTGAGCGCTGCCACACCTTCACCGAAGACCGGGTCTGTGCCACCTGCAGCGACCCGACGCGCGATGCGCGGCAACTGCTGGTGGTGGAAAGCCCCGCCGACCAGGCGGCGATGGAGCGCAGCGGCAGCTACCGCGGCCTGTACTTCGTGCTGATGGGCCGCCTGAGCCCGCTGGACGGCATTGGCCTGGCCGACATCGGCGTGCACCCCTTGCTGGACCGCGTCAGCGACCCGGCGGTGCAGGAGGTGATCCTGGCCACCGGTTTTTCGGCCGAGGGCGAGGCCACCGCCCATGTGCTGGCCCAGGCCCTGCGCGCACTGCGCAGCGACGGCAGCCTGAGCGTCACCCGGCTGGCGCGGGGGGTGCCGGTGGGCAGCGAGCTGGAGTACGTGGACCTGTCGACCCTGGCCCACGCCTTGAGCGACCGGCGCTGAGCGCCGGCGGGCTCAACCGGCACCGGGCGTTGGGGGCAGGTATCAGTTCTGCGCCACGCGGGTGCGGGCGGTCGGGCCCGGCCGGGTGAAGCGCTTGCCACTGCTGCCGCGGGCGGTCTCGCGGCTGGCCAGCCGCACCGGGCCACGTGCCCCGGCCTTGTTGGCCACCATCACCACCACGGCCTGGCCGGGCTTGAACTGGGCGGTTGCGCCGGTGCCGTTCCACTGCGCCACCTGGGCCGGGCTGACACGGTAGCGGCGGGCCACGGCAACCACGCTGTCCCCCTTCTTGCCGGCCTTGAAGCTGACGCGCCGCAGCGGCGGCAGGTCGGGGGCCAGCGCCAGCATGGCGTGTTCGGCCACCTGCTCGGTCACATCCTCGGTGCGGTGGGCTGCACGCGGCACCAGCAGGGTGGAGCCGGCCTTGACCAGCATGCCCTTGGGAATGTTGTTGACCTCGCGCAGGCTGGCCTCGTCCATGCCCACCAGGCGCGCCACCTCGGCGGGCTTGGAGGACTTGGGCGCCACCCAGGCCGTCCAGCTGGCCAGCACGCCCTTGTGCTGCGCCAGCGCATGCACGAAGCGGTTGGCACTGTCATACGGCAGCAGCACCTGCGGTGTGCCGGCGGCCAGGATCACCGGCTTGTTCATCTGCGGGTTGAGCTGCTTGAACTCGTCGACCGGCAGGCCGGCCAGGCGTGCGGCCAGGTCGAGGTCGATGTCGCGCTCGATGCCCACCGACACGAAGTAGGGGTGGTTGCGCAGCGGCGGCAGCGTCAGCGCAAAGCTGTCGGGCCGCAGCACGATGTTTTTCACCGCCTGCAGCTTGGGCAGGTAGTTGCGTGTCTCGTCGGGCATGCGCAGGCTGTCGTAGTCGGTGGCCAGGCCGGCGGCGGCGTTGCGCTTGATGGCCTTCTGCACATTGCCCTGGCCCCAGTTGTACGCGGCCAGCGCCAGCTGCCAGTCGCCGAACAGGCCGTGCAGGGTCTGCAGGTAGTCCAGCGCGGCGCGGGTGGACGCCAGCACGTCGCGCCGGTCGTCACGGAAGACGTTCTGCGTCAGCGAGAAGTCCCGCCCGGTGGCCGGCACGAACTGCCACATGCCCGAGGCCTTGGCGGTGGACATCGCCTGCGGGTTGTAGGCACTTTCGATGAAGGGCAGCAGCGCCAGCTCGGTGGGCAGGCCACGCCGGTTCACCTCTTCGACGATGTGGAACAGGTAGCGGCCACCACGCTCGGTCATGCGCTGCACGTAATCGGGCTTGCCGGCATACCACTGCTCCCACTTGCGCACCAGCTCGTTGTCCAGGTCGGGCATGGCCACACCTTGGCGCACCCGGCTCCACAGGTCGGCCTGGGCCGTGGCGGCGTCCAGGTCCAGCTTTTCGGTGGGGCGCAGCGGGTCGATGGCGATGGTGCCGGCGTCGGCGACCGAGGCCGTGTCGACCTGCGCTGCCTTGGCCTGCGCGCCGGCAGTCGGCGTGGCGCCGGCCACTGCTGCGGGGGCGACGGGCGCGGCGGCAGGCAGGGCGGGCGGATCGACCGGGATGGGCGTGGTGGTAGGGGCCGTGGCGCAGGCGGTGAGCGCGGCACCCGCCACCAGCAGCAGCAGGCGCTGCAGCGAACGGGGAAGGACCAGGGGGTGGGGGCGTGCGGCGTGGGGCGGGTTCATCAAAAGTGGTTCTTCCATTCGCGCAGTGCGCCCAGCACCGCGGGGCCGCTGCGATCGGCCGCGCCGCGGGCGGCGGCAGCGCTGATCACGTCGGCGGCATCGCAGCGCATGAAGGGGTTGATCGCACGCTCACGCGCGATGGTGGAGGGCAGGGTGGGTTGGCCGTCCGCACGCAGCTGGCGGCAACTGGCGCTGTAGTCGGCCAGCGCGGCATTGCCGGGCTCCACCGCCCGCGCAAAGCGCAGGTTGGATTCGGTGTACTCGTGGGCGCAGCAGACCCGGGTCTCGCCCGGCAGGGCCGCCAGCCGCGACAGCGAAGCGTGCATCTGCGCCGGCGTGCCTTCGAACAGCCGGCCGCAGCCGCCGGAGAACAGCGTGTCACCACAGAACAGGATCGGCGCCTCACCCGCCTGCGCCGGCAGCACGTAGGCGATGTGGCCGGCGGTGTGGCCGGGCACGTCGATCACCTGGAAGGCCAGGCCGGCGGCCTGCGCCACATCACCGTCGGCCAGCGGCGTGAAGGGCTGCGGTATCGCCTCGCGGGCCGGTCCGAACACCGGGCCCTGCAGCAGCGGCCTCAGGCCGGCGAGGCCACCGACATGGTCGGGGTGGTGGTGCGTCACTAGAATGGCGGCCAGCGCGAGCCCCTGGGCATCCAGCGCCGCCCGCACGGGCGCCGCATCACCCGGATCGACCACGACCGCCTGTTGGCCATCGTGCAGCATCCAGATGTAGTTGTCGGAGAAGGCGGGCAGGGCGATGAGTTTCATGACGCGCAATCCATCGATTATAGAGTTGGCCCAGTGGCTGCAGAGCCCGCCGGGCCGCTACCTGCTGGCCTGGGAACAGGCGCAGCTGGACCGCACGGTGACCGACCTGTTCGGCTTCCACGCCCTGCAGCTGGGCCTGCCCGACCTGGCCGGCCTGCGCGCCAACCGCATGCCGCACCGCTGGGTGGCCAGCGACACCCTGCGCGAGCCCGAGGCGTTGCCGCTGCCGCCGCTGGACGACGACCTGTCCACCCTGCTGCCCATCGTGCCCGGCAACGCGCTGTTCTGCGACTTCGATGCCCTGCCGTTCCCCAGCCAGAGCCTGGACCTGGTGCTGCTGCCACACACGCTGGAATTGGCGCGCGACCCCCACGACACGCTGCGCGAGGTCGAGCGTGTGCTGCGGCCCGAGGGCCGGGTGGTGATCGTCGGCTTCAACCCGGCCAGCCTGTGGGGCCTGCGCCAGAATGCCGGCCACCTGCGCCAGCGGCTGGGCCTGGGCGGCCCGCTTTACCTGCCCAGCGCCGGTGACTTCATCGCCTATGGCCGGGTGCGGGACTGGCTGCGGCTGCTGGGCTTCGAGGTCGAGCGTGGCCGCTTCGGCTGCTGGCGCCTGCCGCTGCGCTCGGAACGTGGCCTGGACCGCATGGCCTGGCTGGAGACCGCCGGCGCCCGTGGCTGG
>Ga0208266_100435_pt1 | contig 14278 bp, 15 predicted proteins | sample LakWasMet67_HOW9_2_FD_183897 | JGI IMG/M metagenome (GOLD analysis project Ga0208266, IMG submission 183897) | Freshwater sediment methanotrophic microbial communities from Lake Washington under simulated oxygen tension - Sediment Metagenome... | ecosystem: Environmental > Aquatic > Freshwater >...
CGGCCGGCAAGCGAACGCAGGACGAGGTGTTCGACCTACGCGAGCTGCGAGGTGGCGGCAGATGATCCCGATCGACAAGATGCTGGCCGCAATGGCTGCGGCTGTCTTCTCCCCTTGTCTGGTCAAGCCGAATGCGACTCAGGATGATGTGCCGGGCCCTCGGAAGCGCGGCAAGTGAGTGCGGTCTAGGGCGATGCTCCGGACCGCTCGCGGAATGGTGTTTGCCTGTACGTCGTCGTGACTCGTCGCACTTACTCCCATTTCATGGGAGGAAATGGCTAACGCTTTGACGTGCAATGGTGTGCGGAGCTGTCAGGTCCCGTCAACGTACTGGAGCACTTCACTATGACATCCTACGCACACAGACACGGGCCCGGCTGCCAGCAGGCCGCCCGCGTATCGCATTCCCAGCCTGCCCAGGCCCGGCCGACTGAAGTGCAACTGCTGATCGCGTACAACGACTATGTGGCCTACCGCCCCCACCTGTTCCCGTCGCCCAACTCCGGCGCGTGGTTCATCCGCAAGCACCGGGTCGAGCTGATCCGGTCGGGCGCCCTGTTGCTTGTGTGCGGCCGTCATATGGTGCAGCCGAGTTTGTTCGATGCCTATGTGTTGAATGTGGGCAGACGGGTGGCGACTGAAGTGGCCGGCATCTCATCATGATGCCGTGTCCAGATGGGGAGGCTGGCCGCTCGGTCGAGCCGTTTCCTTCCTCTCCTCCCGTCGCGCTGTTAGGTCCGTACACTGTGTGGGACGCGTGCGCAATCGGAACCCAAAGCTGCTTGTGTTCAGCCTGTGTTCAGCCACTGTTCAGCCGTAAGTCGTTGTGGTGCAACGTGTTCAGCTGTTCAGCCACATACGCGTGTATGCGTGTATTTCATGTGCCTGAGTGCAGGCGGATCGGTTCGAACGGAAGAGAAAAATCTCTCCTATGCGCGACCCCCGCTGAACAGCTGAACACGTTGCACCACAACGACTTACGACTGAACACACGCAGAACACACGCTGAACACACACGCCGCGTTCGCGCGCGCGCCTTCTTCCTCCCCTTCTTCGTTCGAAGAAAAGAGAGGGTTGGAGAGTTTGAAGGGTTGAGGGTAGGCAGCACCCTGTCCAGCTGCGCGATCGGCGGTCTGAGGGCGGTTTGCGGGCTTCGCCGGGGCAGTTCCTCCGAAGTCGGCCGGCCGTCACCGACCCCCGGGGGGGTCAACGGGTCCTCCTGGGGGGTGCCGCGCACGGGTCATTCGAACCCTGCCGCGTCGGTCCGGCTCGGGGTTTCTATGGGGGTTGTGTGGTGCCGATAGACATCGACGCCCCTGTCACCCAGGTGCAGTTCGCTGAGCTGGTCGGCGTCAGCCAGCAGGCGGTGAGCCAGCTTGTCGGCGCTGGCGTCTTCGTGGACGGGGAACCGGCCCGGCAGTGGCTGCAGTGCTACTTGGCGCGGCTGCGCGAGCAGGCTGCAGGGCGCAGTCAGGCGCTGGCCATTCAGCGCTCGGCGCTTGCCCGCAGCCAGCGCGAGGGGCAGGAGATCAAAAACGCTTCCGTTCGCAAAGAGTTCGCCCCCATTGCGGTGTTGGCTGAGGCGCTGAACATGGCCTCTTCCGGGGTGGGCAACCGCATGGAAGCCCTGCGCGGCGACCTGCGCAGGCGGTGCCCCGCGCTGAGCGAGGCGGTGTTGTCCGTCATCGACGACATGCTGGTTGATGCCCGGGCCGAGTGGTTGCGCGCCACCGGCAGCCTAGTGGTGACTGACCTGGTCGCCATCAGCGACGACGAACCGGCCGACGACGATGCAGTTGACAGCGACGGCCAGCAGTTGCCAGACGATCCCGAAGAAGGTAGAGCATGAGCGACCAAGACGCAAAGGATGGGGGCCAGGCGGTCTTTCTGACCGCATGGGCCTTGGTGCTGCAGGCGATCCGCAACAGGGGCGCAGACGAGGCGCTGCGCATCCTCAGCGCACTGGACGAGGGGCGCACGCACCTGGCCATGCACTTGGAGCTGTGCGCCGGGACCGGCATGCTCGTCGCCACCCTTTGCGAGGCCGGCCAGACCGACCTTCTGTTGACGGTGAGTGTCGACGCCATGCATGGCGGGCGGGCAGCGCACTGACGGTGCAGTCGCAGAGCCCGTCAGACCCGGTGGAGCTACTGGCCGCCTTGTGCGTGGCCCTGGAGCGCTGCGATATGGCAGCAGGTACAGAGGATGCCCGCCTGTGGTTCCTGGGTGGCGTACGGCGGGCCATGACCGAGGCCTGCGGCCTGGACAAAGCCCTTGGGCTATCTGGCGCGGGCCTGCGAAAGCTGCAGGCTCGCGTCTGGCAGGTGCGGCGCGACGCATTGCTGGCCAAGGCAGCGGAAGCCGTGTCGCTGGACCCGGACCTGACGGAGTGGGCACGCTGTCAGCGCTTGGTTGCGGAAATTGCGCACCTCCGACGCGCCGGGGGAGGGGGGCGGGGGTTGGCCGAAGCGCCGTCCGAATGGCCGGCGTGCCGGCAGTACCTCTTTCAAGCGTCGAAGCTCTGCAGGACTCTTCCGCAGACCGCCGAAGGGCTGCAGCTTGCTCTGAAGCGAAACCGGTCCTATTCACTTGGGTCAGCGTCCACCATGATGCTTGCGGACTACCCATGAGCCCGCATGCAATCACCTTCACTACTGCAGTTGTTCGGCCTGTTTGGGGTCGAGATCACGGCGGCGTCGGTACAGGCCCAGCTTGACCTGATACCGCCCGGCGCGCGCCTGTTGGTGCGCATCAACAGCGATGGCGGCTTGGTCAGCGAAGCCGTTGCCGTCTACGCCGCACTCACTGCCTGGCCTGGCGGTGTGGACACCGAAGTTGTGGGCTGGGCGCTCAGCGCCGCAAGCCTGGTGTTCATGGCCGGCGGATCCCGGCGTATCCATGCCACCTCCATGCTAATGGTCCACGCCCCGTGGACCGAAGAAGGCGGCAACGCCAACGAGCTGCGCCAGCGCGCCACGGTGCTGGATTCGGTGGCTCGCACCATGCAGCCGGCGTATGCCCGCAGCGGCCAGTCGCCGGCAACTGTCGCTGGCTGGCTCGATGGCCAGGACCACTGGTTTACCGCCGACGAGGCCCTGGGCCTTGGCCTGGCCACCGAGATCGTTGCCGAGCCGGCCCTGGCCATGGCGCCGTGCAACGTGTTCGCCTGTCGTCACACCGTTCCCTACCACCTCAACGCACGTCTTCAAACCATGCCCACTCCGTCCCCTTCCCCCGCGCCCGCTGGCGCCGATGCGATCCGCGCCGAAGCCATTCGCGCCGAGTCCCAACGCCGCAATGACATCAGCGCGGCCTTCGAACCCTTCGCCCGCCGTAACGACATCGATCCCGATGACCTGCACGCTCTGCGGGCCAGCTGCGAAGGCGACCCGGCCTGCAGCGCTGGCGACGCCGGCCGCCGGCTGCTGGCGCTGATGGCTCGCGGCGTCGGCCCTGCCAATCCGGGTGGCGGCGCATTCTCCGATGGAGGCGCCAGCGGAAGAAGCGGCGACCGCTTGGCCGACTTCAGGGCTGCGGCGACCGATGCCCTGATGATCCGCGCCGGCATCCAGGTGAAGGACCCGCACCCCGCGCTGCGCGACGTGCGCGGCCTGTCGGTGGTGGCGATGGCCGAGCGCATCTTGAGCATGCGCGGCGAGTCCACCCGCGACCTGGCCCCGGCGCAAATTCTGGCCAAGGGCATGAGCACGTCGGACTTCACCAACCTGCTGGCCGGCGTGGCGGGCAAGTCGCTGCGCGATGGCTACATGACCGCGCCCGCTACCCACGCGCTGTGGACTGCCGAACGCGAGGTGCCCGACTTCAAGCCCGCCACGCTGGTGAGCCTGTCGGAGGCGCCGAACCTGCTGCTGGTGCCCGAGCTGGCCGAATATAAGCACGGTGCCCTGTCCGACTCGGCAACCAACTTCAAGGCCGACACCTTCGGCCGCATCATCCTGATTTCCCGTCAGGCTCTCATGAACGACGATCTGGCGGCCTTCACCACCGTGCCGGCGCTGTTTGGCCAGTCGGCCCGCCGTTTGGAGGCTGACAAGGTCTACGCCACCTTGCAGTCAACCGCAGCCCTGCCGGACGGAACGGCGCTGTTCCACGCCAGCCGGGGAAACCTGGCTGCGGCAGGTGCTCCCATCTCAGTAGACAGCATTGGCGCGGGCCGGGCCATGATGCGCAAACAGAAGGACATTGCCGGCCTGTCCTACCTCGATCCGCAACCGCGCTTCCTGATCGTGCCGGTGGTGCTGGAGACCATGGCCGAGGCGCTGTTGGCCAGCCTGAACGATCCGACCGTCAGCAGCACCACTACCAGTTCGCGGGTGATTCCCGAGTGGATTCGGGGTTTGCAGCTTGTGGCCGATCCTCGCCTGGACGAGGTCAGTGCTACCGCCTGGTATCTGGCGGCGAACCCGCAGCAGATGCAGACCATCGTGCGGGCCTACCTTTCGGGCGAGGATCGCCCTTATATCGAAGAGAACGCCGAGTTCAACCGCGATGCCGTGGCCACCAAGGCGCGGCTTGATCTTGCTGTGGGCGTGGTCGACTGGCGCGGCCTGGTGAAGAACCCCGGGGCCTAATGGTGTGGTGGGGGCGAGCAGTTCGCCATAGCCTCCGCCGCTTGGCCACATGCTGATGGCCACCCTGCACCCATGGCGAGCACCCGCGGGCGGTTCGGCAGAGCCGCCAGTAGCGCGTCAGGGACGCGCCCCCTTCAAGCCCGGGGCGACAGCGAGACGCGCACCTTTTACACATTAGGCGGCACCGAACATGTCCAATCAAGAGATCCGCTTTCGCATTGTCGTGGATGACGCTGGCATTCCGGCCGTCACCAATCGGGTGGACCAGGGCCTGCAGAACATGGGCGACAACGCCCAGCGCCAGGGCGCGCGCATGCAGGTCAGCGCAGGCCAGACGGCGGCCGCCTTCCGCCAGCTGCCCGCCCAGCTCACCGACGTGGCCACCCAGCTGGCAGGTGGGCAGAACCCCCTGCTGGTTCTGCTGCAGCAGGGCGGGCAGGTCAAGGACAGCTTTGGCGGCATCGGCCCGGCCGCGGCCGCATTGGCCTCGATGCTGTCCGCCACCGGCGTGGCATCGGCCGGACTGGCGGTGAGTCTTGGCGCCGTCGCCTTCGGTGCCTACCAAGGTCGTGAAGAGACCGTCAAGCTGACCAAGGCGCTGGCGCTGAACGGCAGCGCTGCGGGCGCCACGCTTGGCCAGATCGATGGCATGGCCCGCAGCCTGGCGGGCATGGGGGTCACGGGTATTGGCACGGCCCGCGAGGCCTTGGCGGGCCTGGCCGCCAGCGGCGCCTTCGTCGGTACCTCGATGGAGGGCGCGGGCCGCGCGGTGATCGCGCTGCAGCGCCTCAGCGGCCAATCCACCGAAGAGATTGTCAAGGACTTCGCCAGCATGCGCGATGGGGTGGCGGCCTGGGCGGCGGCGCACAACAGGGCCTACAACTACCTAACGGCAGCCCAGTACCAACAGATCCGCGCGCTGGAGGCGCAGGGCCGCACGCAGGAGGCGGTGCGCTTGAACGTACATGCGCTGTCCACCACGATGGAATCCAGGGCAGTGCCCGCGCTGGGATCCCTGGAACGCGCCATCAACAGCGTCAAGGCTACCGGCGAAGGTTTCTGGGGCTGGATCACGGATATCGGCCGTACTGACGCTCTGGAGAAGCAGCTAGCTGGCGTCACCAAGGCACTGGCCGACTTCGAATCCGGCATGCCGAATGTCAAGGTCGACAGCACCCGTGCTGCGGCTATCGAGACCGAGCGCAAGCGCTTGCGCGACCTGCAGGCTAGCCTGCAGGAGCAGGTGCGCATGACCCAGCGCGGCACCGAGCAGAAGGCGGCCGCCAATCAAAAGGCCGAGCGCGAGATCCTGGAGATGTCCGCCGGCTTCGTCAGCGCGCGGCTCGGCCTCGAGGCATCTGTCCAGGCAAAGCTGCTGGCCGAGGAGTTGCGCGGTTCGCAGGCGCGCCGGATCCAGGTCGATGAGTACTACCGTGCCAACATCATCAGCGGCAAGCAGTACACCGAAGAAATTATTGCGGATGAGCGGCGGCGTATCGCGGCCGAACTGAAGGGGGCTCGTTCGGCGGTGGACCTTGCTGGCCGGCGGGTTGTGGAAAAACCTCAGGACGAACTGGCGCGTAAGCAAGCCGTGATCGCGGCAGAAACCCAGTTGGTCAATGTGCTGGCGCGGCGGGACTCCTTGGAGGCGCGTGTCCGCGCCGGCGCCTTCAAGCAGGTCGACCAGGAAATTGCCCGGGATGCCTTTCGACGCAGAGAGATAGAAAATCTCAACGTCGAAGACGCGGCCTATGCCAAGTGGACGGCGGACCAGCGCGATCAAGCCATTGAGCTGGCCAAGGCCACCACCGAATACACCTTCGCCCTCAAAGAGCAGGGCGCAGCGCAAGCGCTGGTCAACAGCCGCGACCTGGTCGGCCGTCGCCTGTCAGACGGGGGCCGCGACCAGGCTGGCCGAATGGCAGCCATCGCCGATCAGTACAACGCAGACCGCTCCGCTCTGGATGCTGACCTGCGCACCAAAAGGATAACTCAGGGCGCCTACGACAACCGGCTGGCGCTGCTGCGGCAGTACCACGAAGCCGCGCTTACCCAAGAACAGGAGTACCAGGATGCACGGGCGCGCATCGAGAGCGACAGCAGCGTCGGCTTCGACCGTGCGTTGGCCAACTACCTGGAGAGTAGCCGCAACGTGGCGACACAGATCGAGCGGCTGTGGACCAATGCGTTCAGTGGCATGGAGGACGGCTTGGTGCGCTTTGCCACCACGGGTAAGTTCAGTTTCACCGACTTCGCCAACAGCGTGGTGGCCGACCTGATCCGCATCACCATCCGTGCCCAGCTCTCGGGCCTGTTCAGCAGCCTTGGCAGCTACTTCGGGGGTGCCGGTAGCGCTTCCTCAGTGGGCGCCGTCAATGGCTCGGCCGGTTCTTCCAGTGTGGCCACATTTGCAGCACATGGCATGGCCTTCGACGGTATGAGGGCCTTCGCCAGTGGCGGCATCGTCAGCCGTCCCACGCTGTTCAAATTTGCCAGCGGCGGCGCCATGCGCAATGGCCTGATGGGTGAGGCCGGTCCCGAGGCGATCATGCCGCTGCGCCGCAGCGCCGACGGCAACCTTGGCGTCATCGCGTCGGGCGGCGGTGGCAACACTCAGGTCAACATTCAGGTCATCAACCAGACCGGCGCCCCGGTGCTGGCCACCACCCGGCAGCGCAGCGACGGCGGCATCGAGCTGCTGCTAACCGCCGCTAAGCAGGCCGTGGCCGGTGACATTGCCAGCGGCCAGGGCGAGATCAGCTCGGCCCTGCAGGGCCGCTACGGCCTGCGGCCCGCGATGACCTGACGGGAGCATGTCATGGCATTCAGCTTAGTCGACGTGCGCTATGACTGGCGCGACCTCAGCGAGACACCCGATTCCAGGCCGCGGGGCTGCACAGCGCCGATGTCGTTGGCAGTCTCTATGCGGAAGTGATACCCAGTGGCTGATACCCAGTGGTGGCTGCTCACTCTGTTGATCCTAAATTATTGGCATGTTGAACATGCAGGTGTGACTGTGGGCCCTGGCCGCCGGGCACGGCGGCCCCCCCAAGGGGGGGGCGGGGCCGCTTGGGCTGAGCCCGGACTCAAACCGTCCTGAGGACGGTTTGTGCCTGGCGAAGCGGCCGAGCGCCGCGAGGCCGTGGACCGGCCCGGCGCTGGCCCCGCTTCGCTTCGTCCACGCGGCTTCCCTCTGGCGACGGGGGCCGGTTGACGCGGGTGGTCGGTGACGGCGCGGGGGCTACAGCGCCGGCGCGTCGGGCGGGCAGGGCGGTGTACCGGCCACCGGCGAGGCCGGCGCGCAGAGGCTGGCGTGGCCCAGCCGGCCCAGGCGCACCCGCAGCTGCTGGCCGTCGGTCGAGCTGAACCGGGCCTGGCCGGGGGCCTGCAGGCTGCTGCCGGTGCGGGCATCCAGGGCCATGGCGCTGGCGTCCAGCAGCGTGACGCCCGGGTGGTCCAGCACGCTGACCACCTTGATCACGGCGCTGTCGTGGGTGCCGCGGGCCTGGCGGCAGTCGGTGCTGCCACCGGTGCTCAGCATGTAGCACCACTGCGGCCCGGGTTGGAACAGGAGGTGCACCGTCTGGCCGCGGCGGCCGGCCTCGAAGCGGGCCATGGCGATGTCGGCCTGCAGGTGGTGGGCAGCGCCTTGCAGGCGCTGGCGCGCGATCAGGCCGGTGAAGCTGGGGGTGGCGATGGCGCCCAGCACGGCCGAGATGGCCAGGGCGATCATCAGCTCCAGCAGCGTGAAGCCCGGCCACCGCGCGCGTGGGGGAGGTGTCATCAGTCCAGCGACAGCAGACGCCGGCGCTTCTGGGTGTGGTCGATGTAGCGCTGCAGCTGGCGCTCGCTGCCAGGGTCCATGCGCAGCAGCTCGCAGCCCAGGCGCAGGCCGGGCGGACGGGACTGCACCGAGGTGGCGTGCAGCAGGCGCACGGTGGCGTCGAGCACGGTTTCGGCGTCGAGCTGCAGCTTGACACCATGCACCGTCACGCCCATGGGCAGCGGCGGCAGGTCGTCGGGCAGCATCAGGGCACAGCCGCCGATGCTGACATCGACGATGCGCAACGACAGCTGCATGTCCGGCAGCGCCGGGTGGCGGAACTGGGCGGTGGGGGCACCGCGGTCCAGCGTGCGCACGCGGAAGCTGGCACGGCGCTGGAAGCGGTAGACGCAGCGCGGCAGCCGGGCCTGCAGCGCGGTGGCGCGGGCGCTGCGCACCAGCACCAGGTCCTGCAGGTCAAACTGCAGCTTGACGGCGTCGAGGTAGGCCACCGCCGTGGCCTCGTTGGCCTCGACCAGGCCGGGCAACTGCGGGTCGCCGGGCTCAACGTCCAGGGCGATGCGCTGGCGGTCGGGGTCCAGCGTCCACACCGTCGCACCCAACCCGGCGCCGCCGGGCGAGGACAGGGCCACCGGGGTGGTGGCGTCGCGCAGCTCGCGCAGCAGCGACAGCACCTCGCGGGGATGCGCGCAGCGGAAGTCGGCGAAGGGGTCGCCCTGTTCACCGTCGCCCAGCGGTGCGGGCTGCGTGTCTAGGAAGGACATGGTGGGACGGGGCTTGGGGTTGGACCGGGGGTCAGTGCAGGGTCTTGGGCCGGCCGGCCAGCATCTGGTCCAGGTCCTCGAGCCAGGGTTCGGCCAGATGTCGGATCTCGGCGTCGTTGACCAGCACGCGCTTCATGATGCGTGACTTGAGCTGGGCTTCCTCACCGCTCAAGGCATTGCCGCGGGCGGCGTTCTTGAGCTGGCTGATCAGCAGCACGCAGGCGCCTTCCAGCTTGATGACATGGTCCCAGTTGCCGGAGCGGGCGGCGTCGAGCATGTCGGCGCTGGCTTTCTCGATGGCCTCGTAGTAACTCAGAAGACTGCTGTTCATGGGGTGGGCTCTCTGCAGAGGCCAGGGCGCTGGCGCGCCACTGGGCTGGGATTCAGTTCTGGGCCGGGGTATTGACCTGCTCGCCGATGGCCTGCCAGGCCTCGCGCAGCGGCATCACCAGGGCGACACATTCGTCCAGTGCCGACTCGTCGCTGCGCAGGTTGGCCTGGGTCAGGCGCATGCAGATGTAGGCGTACAGCTCATGCAGGTCGGCCGCCAGCTTGCCGCCGGCCTTCAGGTCCAGGGCCGACTTCAGGCCCTCGTCGATGATGCGCACGGCGTGGCCGATGGCCTGGCCCTTGCCGGCGACGTCGCCGCCGCGCAGCGCGCCCTTGGCACGGTGCACCGCGGCCAGGAAGCCGTCGAACAGCAGCGTCACCAGGCCATGCGGCGAGGCGCTGGCCACCATGGTCTGCACGCCCACCTGGTGGTAGGCGCCGGCGAACTGCCGTGCGCGTGGATTGGAGGAGGCGTGCGGGGCGCTGAACATGGTGGGTGTCGGCTGGCGGGCTGTGTTCTCGGTAGGAGATTTATCGGACCACGGCGACCGGACTTGAGCCACCGGGTGACCGGTGTGTCACCCTTTGATCTCGGCGTGGCCCGGCCTGCGCGACCCGGCAAGCGCCCACGGGCCGGCCTGCCCGGGGCGGCTGGCGTAGGCCGGCGGAAGCAGGCCTGGGGAAGGTGTGTGGAAGAGGTGCCCCCGGCGGCGGCAAAGACCGCGGCCGGGGGTTTCAGCCCCCCGTCGCGGGGGCGCCGTCGGCATGGCGGCCCGGGGCGGCGCGCCGGCAGCCGGACGCCGGATCAGCCCGTCTTGTTGAACTGGGTGATCTGCTGGGTCATGTAGGTGCTGAGGTTGTTCAGCTTGGCCATGGTCGTGTCCAGCGCGGAATACTGCGCCTGCAGCCGGGCCTGGGTCTGGTCCAGGCGCTTTTGCATCGCGTCCTGCGACTTGCTGTTGCGGGTGACGCTGGCCTGGATGCTGGTGGTGCGGGTGGCGAACACACCGTCGCTGCCCAGTGCGGCGTCAGCCAGGTTCTTGAAGCGGCGCACGAAGCCCGATTCGGCCGAGGTGCTGCCGTCGGTGGCCAGCAGCTTGCGCAGCTCGGGCAGGTTGCCCAGCGCGTTGTCGAGCTTGGTGGCGTTGGTGTCCAGCGTGCCGTCGGTCTTCAGTGTCAGGCCGATCTCGGACAGCCGCGACCAGGTGGACGAGGCCGTGCTGCCCTCGTTGATGACCGCGCGCAACTGGCTCTGCAGGGCCAGCGTGGACTGGTCGCCCTGCAGCGCGCCGGCGGTCTTGCTGTCGGCGTTGTAGGCGGTCTGGGTCTTGATGAAGCTGGCCAGCGCATTGAACGCGGTGACGAAGTCGGTGACGGCGGTCTTGATGCTGGCGGTGTCGGCGGCCACGCTGACATCCACCGGATCGGTGGTCGTCTTCTGCAGGCTCAACGTCAGGCCGTCGACCACATTGTTCAGGGTGTTGCTGGCCGAGCTGATGGCGATGCCATTGACCGTCAGGTCGGCGTTGCCGGCGGTGGTGCTGCGGCCCATCGTCGAGCTGGCAGCGGTGGCGTCATAGGCCAGCGCCGACAGGCCGGTGGCAGCGTTGCCATCGTCCACCGCTTCGGTCACGCCGATGCGGAAGGCGTTTTCAGCGCCGGTGTCCCTGGACCGCAGGCTCAGCCGGGTGCCGGTGGCGTCCGTCACCAGGGTGGCGGTGACCCCGGCGCCGGCGCTGTTGATCTTGTCGCGGATGGCGGCCAGGCTGGTCTCGCCGGCGCCGAGGGTGATGCTGACCGCGCTGGTGCCGGCCTTGGGCGTGAAGTCGGCCGCCGGCGTGCCGGCGCCGTAGCTGCCCAGCTCGATGGTCAGCGTGCCCTCGCTCAGGGTGGCGGCACTGTCCTTCAACGCGGTGCCGGTGACGGTCTGTCCGACCGCCAGCTTGTTCACCGCCACCGCATAGCTGCCGGCCACCGCACCGGTGCTGGTGGACACCTTGACGGCCGTGGCATCGGCCGAGGTGGCCGTGGTGCCGCCCCACAGTGAGGTGGACGTCAGCGCATTGGCCTTGGTCTGCAGCGCGGCGAAGCTGCTCTGCAGCTTGCCGACGCTGGACAGCTTGGTATTGAGCGAGGTGGCCTGGTCCTGCAGCTGCGTGAGCGGCTGCTTCTCGACCGCCATCAGCTTGTCGAGGATGCCGGCCACGTCCAGGCCGCTGCCGATGCCGGTGGAGGTGATGCTGCCGACGCCGCTGACGGATGTGGCCATGGTGATGTGCTCCTTCGCTCTCGGTGTTTCGGCCGCCGCGGCCAGGACTTGAGGGTGGCGCTGAAAGGACAACGGCCCGGGCAGGGCCGGGCCGTCGTGCTGTCGGGTTCAGGCCGCGGGGCGCGCCTGCGTGGCCGGCCTCAGCCCAGCAGCTTGAGCACCTGCTGGGGCAGCTGGTTGGCCTGGGCCACCATCGCGTTGCCGGCTTGCTGCAGGATGTTGGCGCGGCTGAGGTTGGCGGTCTCCGACGCGAAGTCGGCGTCCATGATGCGCGAGCGTGCGGCGGTCTGGTTCTCCACCGACACCTGCAGGTTGGAGATCACCGACTCGAAGCGCGACTGCGAGGCACCCAGCGTGGCGCGCTCGGCATTGATGGTGTTGAGCGCGCCGTCGATGTTGTCGATCACACCGTGGATGCTGTTGACATCGGCGGTGTTGTCGATCACCGCCCGGCCGACGCCGGTGTTGTCCCCACCCGCCACCACCGTGATGGTGGCGTCGGAGGTCAGGTTCTTGGTGGTGATGTCGATGGTGTCGTCGGCCGTGGTGTTGGCCCCCACCTGGAACTGCATCGGCCCGGCATCGGCGCCCAGCACATGCTTGCCGTTGAAGGTGGTGCCCCCCAGCACGCGCTGGATTTCCTTGGCCAGCTCGCCGAACTCCTTGTCCAGCGAATCCTTGTCGCTGGCCGAGTTGGTGGCGTTGGACGACTGCACCGCCAGCTCGCGCATGCGCTGCAGGGCGTCGGCCACCTTGCCCATCGAGCCTTCGGCGGTCTGGGCCATCGAGATGCCGTCGTTGGCATTGCGCACTGCCGCGTTCATGCCACGCACCTGCGTGTTCATGCGCTCGGCGATGGCCAGGCCGGCGGCGTCGTCCTTGGCGGAATTGACGCGCAGGCCCGAAGACAGCCGCTGCATCGACGTCGCCAGCGAAGACTGCGACATGCTCAGGCTGCGCTGAGAGTTGAGCGAAGCGAGGTTCGTATTGATCGTCTGGGGCATGGTGGCCACTCCTCAAGATTCGACGACACCCGGCAATCGGCCGGGAATCAAAAGCGGTTTACAACCCGAACTGGTGTCCTGCCGCCCTCGAAACCGGCGGGCTACGCCCGGGGCAGGGCGGGCGGGGCCTGTCGGTCAACGCCTGTGCGGCGGCTCAAGCATTGGGGCCTATTGTGGAAACACCCGGGCCGTGTCAAACGCCCGAAATGAGCGCTGAAGCCCGCCTTCTTCGCGCCGTGCCGGCCCCCCCAAAGCACAAAGGCCCCGCCGGCGGTTGCCGGCGGGGCCTGGAGGGGCGTGGGAGGGTTCAGCCGGCGCCGGGCATCAGGGGGCCGGGCGGCGGGTGGCAGCGTCGGTGGCGTCGCCCACCGGCTGCGGATTGATTCAGCGCAGCAGCTGCAGCACCTGCTGGGGCAGCTGGTTGGCCTGGGCCACCATGGCGTTGCCGGCCTGCTGCAGGATGTTGGCGCGGCTGAGGTTGGCGGTCTCGGCGGCGAAGTCGGTGTCGACGATGCGGCTGCGTGCCGCGGTCTGGTTCTCGATCGAGATCTGCAGGTTCGACACCGTCGCATCGAAGCGCGACTGCGAGGCGCCCAGCGTGGCGCGGTTGCTGTTGATGGTGTCCAGCGCGGTGTCGATGTTGCTGATCACGTTGTGGATGTCGCTGGCGGTGGCGCTGTTGTCGATCACCGCGCGGCCGGTGCCGGCATTGTCGGTGCCCGAGACGGCGGTGATGGTGGCGTCGCTGGTCAGGTTGGTGGTGGTGATGCTGATCGTGTCGTCGCTGCTGGTGTTGGCGCCGATCTGGAAGCTCTGCGAGCCGGCATTGCTGCCCAGCACATGCAGGCCGTTGAAGGTGGTGCCACCCAGCACACGCTGGACCTCCTTGGCCAGTTCGCCGAACTCCTTGTCCAGCGAATCCTTGTCGCTGTTGGAGTTGGTGGCATTGGCCGCCTGCACCGACAGCTCGCGCATGCGCTGCAGCGAGTCGGAGACCTTGCCCAGCGCACCCTCGGCGGTCTGCGCCAGCGAGATGCCGTCATTGGCATTGCGCACGGCCACGTTCATGCCGCGTACCTGGGCGTTCATGCGCTCGGCGATGGCCATGCCGGCGGCATCGTCCTTGGCCGAGTTCACCCGCAGGCCGGAGGACAGGCGCTGCATCGAACTGGCCAGCGACGACTGGGAACTGCTGAGGTTGCGCTGCGCGTTCAGCGAGACGATGTTGGTGTTGATGGACTGCGGCACGGACGGCTCCTTCGCTGGGCGGCCTTCAAGGTTGGCCTGGGGGTGATCGTCGGAATTGAACGACTGCTGTCGGGCTTATCGACGGATCAGCCACCGGCTTGATGGTGGATTGAGGCGTGGTGTGAAAAAAAACGCGCCGACCCGTGGGGTGGCGCGCTTTCAGCCGATGCCGGGTGGCGCGCGGGCTTGCACCGCTGCGCTGCCAACGCCCGACGTGGCGGTCGGGGCCGGCGCCGGCTCATCGCAGCAGCGTCATCACCTGCTGGGGCAGCTGGTTGGCCTGGGCC
>Ga0208266_100436_pt1 | contig 14254 bp, 11 predicted proteins | sample LakWasMet67_HOW9_2_FD_183897 | JGI IMG/M metagenome (GOLD analysis project Ga0208266, IMG submission 183897) | Freshwater sediment methanotrophic microbial communities from Lake Washington under simulated oxygen tension - Sediment Metagenome... | ecosystem: Environmental > Aquatic > Freshwater >...
CAGTACCTGGCCGATCTGGGCGCCAGCGTCATCAAGGTGGAGCCCAGCGACGGCGGCGACGACACCCGCGGCTGGCCGCCGATCATCGGCGAGGACGGTGCGGTGTTTCTCAGCGCCAACCGCAACAAGCGCAGCATCGCGGTCGACCTGAAAACCGCCGCTGGGCGCGAGGTGGTGATGCGCCTGCTCGACAACAGCGACGTGCTGCTCGAAAGCTACCGCAAAGGCGCGATGGAGCGCCTGGGCCTGGGCCACGAGGCGCTGCGCGAGCACTACCCGCGCCTGATCTACGCCAGCATCTCGGGCTTCGGCCGCACCGGGCCGCTGTCGCAGTTGCCCGGCTACGACGTGATGACGCAGGCCTTCAGCGGCATCATGGGCGTGACCGGCGAGAAAGGCGGCCCGCCGGTGCGCGCGGCCTTCTCGCCGCTGGACCAGACCACCGGCATCTGGGCCGCGCTCGGCATCCTGGCCGCATTGCGCGAGCGCGACGCCACCGGCCAGGGCCGCTACCTGGAGGTCTCGCTGTACGAAACCGCGATGGCCTTCATGGGCTACACCGCGCAGATCTACTGGCAGACCGGCCGCCGCCCGCAGCGCTGCGGCAGCGGGCACGAATCGCTGTGCCCCTACCAGGTGTTTCCGGCGGCCGACGGCGACATCCTGATCGCCGTCGGCAACGACAGCCCGTGGCGCAGCTTCTGCGACGTGGCCGGGCTGGCGGAGATCAAGGACGACCCGCGCTTTCGCACCAACGCCGATCGGGTGGTCCGTTTCGACGAGACGGTGGCGCGCGTGGCGACCTGCACGCGCGGCAAGACGGTGGCCGAATGGGCGCACCTGCTGGGCCAAGCGGGGGTGCCCAACTCGCCGATCCATGCACTCGACGAGGTGCTGGCCATGCCGAACACCGCCGAGCGCGGCATCGTGATGGACTATGAACACGGCGCCTATGGCCCGTTGAAGACGATGGCCATGCCGGTCAGATTTGACGCCGCGCCGCGCCGCGTCAGCCGTCCGCCACCGCGACTGGGTGAGCACACCGCGGAAATCCTGGCCGACCTCGGCTACGACACGGCCACGGTCGAGCAGCTGCGCCGCGAAGGTGTGGTGCGCACCCGCGACGACGGCGCCGGGCAACTTGCTGCTGTCGAAACGCCGACCTGACACACGGAGTCAAGCTCACCATGGACTTTCAGCTCAGCGAGCAACAGCGCGAATTCCAACTGGCGGCGCGGCGCTTCGCGCAGCAGGAACTGGTCGCGGTCGCCAAGGAATGCGAACGCACCAGCGACCCGGTGCCCGACGCGGTGCGCCGCCGCATGGGCGAGCTCGGCTTCCTCGGCGCCAACATCCCGCAGGCCTACGGCGGCCTGGGCGCGGGCAAGGTCGATGCGCTGATCGTGCTCGAGGAGCTGGCCAAGGTCTCGGCCGCGGTCGCCTTCCCGGTCTTCGAGGCCAACTGCGGCCCGGCGCAGACGCTGCTGCACTTCGCCCCCGAATGGATGAAGCAGCGCGTGCTGCCCAAGGTCTGCTCGGGCGAGATGATGGTCTCGGTGTCGATGTCCGAGCCCGATGTCGGCACCGCGATGACCGAGCTGAAGACCCGCGCCGTCATCAAGGGCGACCGCATCGTCATCAACGGCGTCAAGCGCTGGTGCAGCGGCGCCGGCCACGCACAGGGCTACGTGCTGTACTGCCGGCTCGCCGACAAGCCGGGCGCGGCGGGGGTTGGCGCGGTCTACCTGGAGAAGGATGTGCCGGGCATGTCCTTCGGCAAGCCCGAGAACTTCATGGGCGTGCGCGGCTTCCACAACGCCGAGATCTACCTCGACGACGTGGAAGTGCCGGTCGAGAACATCATCGTGCCGGCCGGCGGCGTGAAGGATCTGATGCGCTCGTTCAACATGGAGCGGCTGGGCAACTCGACCTGCGCCCTGGGCATCGCCGCCAGCGCACTGGACCTGGCGCTGGCCTACACACAGGAGCGCCAGCAGTTCGGCAAGCCGCCGGTCGACTTCCAGGCCGTGCAGTTGCGGCTTGCCGAGATGAAGATCGACGTCGAGGCGGCGCGCCTGCTGATCCACCGCGCCGCACAGGGCGCCGAGGACGGGCTGCCGTCGCTGCTGGACACCAGCGTGGCCAAGTGCTTCGCCAACGAGGCCGTGCGCCGCGTGGTGGCCAACGGTGCCCAGGTGATGGGCGCCGTGGGTTATTCCAAGGACTACCCGATGGAGCACAAGATGCGCGACGCCTGGGTCTGGGGCATCGGCGGCGGCCATATCGACCTGCAGAAGGTCAACATCACCGGCGAGCTCGTGGGCCGGCGCTTTTCCCAACGCTGAGATTCAGGACCACACGCCATGCGCGCAGACCGCGATTTCGGATTCACCGACGAGCAGCTGATGCTGCGCGATGCCGTGCGGCAGTTCGTGCGCAAGGAGATGCCGGATTCGTATGCACGCCGGTGCGACCGCGAGAAGATCGCACCGCTGGCGGTGTTCGACAAGATGGCCGCGCTGGGCTGGCTGGGCGTGGCCATTCCCGAGGAGTACGGCGGCTCGGGCCTGGGCTTCGTCGAGCTCGGCATCATCCAGGAAGAACTGTCCTACGGCCTGTTGGAACTGGCGATCCTGTTCTACCGCGCCACCGTGCACGGCGCCCACTCCTTGCTCACCTACGGCAGCGAGGCACAGCGCGAGAAGTACCTGCCGCTGATCGCCGCGGGCAAGTTCAAGTCCTCGATGAGCCTGACCGAGCCCAGCGCGGGTTCGGATGCAGCTGGCGTGCGCACCCGCGCCGTGCGCGACGGCGACCACTTCGTCATCAACGGCGCCAAGGTCTTCAACTCGCAGGTCGACCTGGCCGACCGCACCGTGCTCGTCGCGCGCACCGATACCGAGGTGCCGCGACACAAGGGCATCAGCCTGTTCTTCGTCGACCCCAAGAGCCCCGGTGTGACAATCGAGCGGCTGGAAACGCTGGCCTTCCGCGCCGTGGGCACCAACCGCGTCACCTATGAGAACGTGCGCGTTCACCAGGACGATCTGCTGGGCGAACTGAACGGCGGCTGGAAGCACCTGATGACCAACCTCAACAAGGAGCGTTTCTCGTTGGCCGCGCAAGTCACCGGCGCGGCTCAGGCGGCAATGGATTGCGCGCTGCAGTACGCGAAGGACCGCGTGCAGTTCGGCCAGCCGATCGCCAAGTTCCAGGTCATCCAGCACAAGCTGGCCGACATGCAGATTGCGGTGCACACATCGCGCATGCTCACCTATGACCTGGCGCGTCGGCTCGACGCCGGTGTCGAGTGCCGCAAGGAGGCGTCGGTCGCCAAGGTCTACACGACCGAAGCCTATTTCAAGGTGGCCGACGAAGGCATGCAAATCCTGGGCGGCTACTCGATGACGCCCGACTTCCAGATGGAACGCCACTACCGCGACTCGCGGATCATGCGCATCGGCGGCGGGTCCAACGAAGTGATGCGCAACTCCATCGCCAAGGATCTCGGCCTGTAGGTCTTGTCGGCAGGCCCTGTAGGCCGGGCCTGCCGAACATGGCCCGGCGCCATCGCTCACGAACAGATCGGGCGGGGTTGCCGCCTGCTGCCGGGGCGGCCCCGAAGACCAAGGGCCATCCGTGAAGATACCGAGGCGACTGCGCTCCTTCAAGGGCACACTGCTCAGAGACTTCACACCGAACACCGTTCGAAAATACGAACTATCCAACCCTTTCCCATGAGCGGCCCACTGTCCCACCTCCGAGTTCTCGATCTCTCCCGCATCCTCGCTGGCCCCTGGTGCACCCAGATGCTGGCGGACCTGGGCGCCGATGTCATCAAGGTCGAGCGCCCCGACGCCGGCGACGACTCGCGCCACTGGGGCCCGCCCTTTGTGCCGGGCCGCGACGGCCCGACGGCGGATGCGAGCTACTTCACCTCGGCCAACCGCAACAAGCGTTCGCTCGCGCTGGACATCGCCACGCCGGCAGCGCAGGCGTTGCTGCGCGAGCTGGCCCGGCAATGCGACGTGTTCGTCGAGAACTTCAAGGTCGGCGACCTCGACCGCTACGGCCTGGGCTACGACGACATCCGCGCCATCAACCCGCGCATCGTCTACTGCTCGATCACCGGCTATGGCCTGGACGGCCCCTACGCCAAGCGGCCGGGCTACGACTTCATGGCGCAAGGCGAAGGCGGGCTGATGAGCATCAACGGGCACCGCGACGACGGCCCCGGCGGCGGGCCGGTGAAGGTCGCGATCGCGGTCACCGACGTGCTGACCGGCATGAACGCGACCGTGGCGATCCTGGCCGCCGTGGAGCACCGCCACATCAGCGGCCAGGGACAGCGCATCGACCTGGCGCTGTTGGACAGCATCGTCCACTTCGGCTCCAACCAGATCGTCGGCATGTTCGCCAGCGGCGAGGTGCCGGGCCGCCGGGGCAACGAGCATCCGAACCTGGCGCCGTACCAGGTGTTCCACTCGGCCGACGGCCACTTCATCGTCGGCGCCGGCAACGACGGGCAGTTCCGGCGCCTGTGCAGCGTGATCGGCCGCGAGGCGCTCGGCACCGACGCCCGCTTTCGCACCGTCGCCGACCGCAACCTGAACCGGCCGGTGCTGATCGCCGAGCTGCAGCGCGTGATGGCAACCCAGAGCACAGCGCACTGGGTCGAACGGCTGGCTGAGGTCAGCGTGCCCAGCGCACCGATCAATGACTACAAACAGGTGTTCGAGCACCCGCAGGTCAGGCACCGTCAACTGCGCATCGACCAGGCGCATGGCGGCGGCGGCGTCGCGTCGACCGTGGCCAACCCGATCCGCTTGTCGGCCACGCCGATTGAGTACCGCATCGCGCCGCCGCTGCTTGGCGAACACAGCGTCGCCGTACTCACCGATCTGCTCGGCAAGACACCCGCCGAGATCGACCGGCTGGTGAGCGACGGCGTCGTCGGCCGCCCGCCAACGGCCAGCGCCGGCCACGGCTGAGCCCGGCGGCGCGCGCCAGACACGATCCCATCGCCACGCACAGGAGATCCCGAGATGCAAAGCACATTGTCCCGCCGCGCCGTCCGCGCCGCCAGTTCCGTCTCCGACGAGGAGCGCCATGCGCGCCGCGAACTCGCTGCCTGCTACCGCCTGGCTGACCGGATGGGCTGGTCGGACCTGATCTCGGCCCACATCTCGCACCGCGTGCCGGGCGAGCCCGATCACTACCTGATCAACCCCTACGGCATGCTGTTCGACGAGATCAGCGCCTCGTCGCTGATCAAGACCGATGCGCAGGGCACGATCCTCAGCGAGACCGACTACTCCGTGAACCCCGCGGTACTGGTGATTCACGCCGCGATCCTCGAGGCGCGGCCCGACCTGGCCTGCGTGATGCACCTGCACACGCGCGACGGCACGGCCGTGTCGATGCAGGAACACGGCCTGCTGCCAGCCTCGCAGCACGCGTTGGTGGTGTGGGACAAACTCTGCTATCACGAGTTCGAAGGCCTCGCGATCGACGACGAGGAAAAGCGCAGCCTGGTGCGTGACCTCGGGCCCGAGAAGAAGCTGATGCTGTTGCGCAACCACGGCAGCATCAGTTGCGGCGCCACGATGGGCGAGACCTTCATGCTGATGTACCAGCTCGAACGCGCGTGCCGCATGCAGGTCGCCGCACTCGGCGGCAACTCGCGGCTGTACCCGGTTACGCCGGCCGCGATCGCCAAGGGCACTGCGCAGGCCGCGCAGGTCTTCGGCAAGGGCGGCTTCGTGCCGCTGGGCCAGAAGGAATGGGCGGCACTGCTGCGCAAGCTCGACCGCGAAGACCCCGGCTACGGCGACTGAACGCACGTTGACGCAACGGATTTGCCAATGACGCAAAGACTGCTTTCAGGCCTGCGGGTGATCGACCTCACCCGCATCCTCGCCGGGCCGCTGGCGTGCCAGACGCTGGCCGACTATGGTGCCGAGGTGATCAAGATCGAGCGCCCCGGCGTCGGCGACGACACGCGCACGATGGGCGGGCCCACCCTCAAGGCCAGCGACGGCAGCCCGACCAGCGAGTCCACAACCTACCTCGCGTTCAACCGCAACAAGAAATCGGTGACGCTCGACATTGCCCAGCCCGAAGGGCAGCGCTTGCTGCGCCGCTTGGTTGAGCAGGCCGACGTACTGGTCGAGAACTACAAGTTCGGCACGCTGACACGCTACGGCCTGGGCTACGAGGCCCTGCACCAGGTCAACCCGCGGCTGGTCTATTGCTCGATCACCGGCTTCGGCCAGACCGGCCCCTACCGCGAGCGGGCCGGCTATGACCCGATCTTCCAGGCGATGGGCGGAATGATGAGCATCAACGGCGAGCGCGACGGCCGCCCCGGCGCCGGGCCCATGCGTGTCGGCCTGCCCATCGTCGACATCACCACCGGGATGCATGCGACCGCGGCCATCCTGGCCGCCCTGCACTACCGCGACCGCGTCTCGGGCGAAGGCCAGCACATCGACGCCGCCCTGCTCGATGTCGAGACGGCCATGATGTCGCACCTGCACCTGAATTACCTGGTCACGGGCCAGTTGCCGCGCCGCTGGGGCAACGACAGCCCCACCCTCGCACCCTACGAAGTGCTGGCCTGCCGCGATGGCCAGGTGATGGTCTCGGTCGGCAACGATGTCCAGTTCGCCAAATTCTGCGGCGTGCTCGGCGACCCCACGCTGGCTGCGGACTCCCGCTTCAGCACCAACGTGCAGCGCGTGGCCCACCGGACGGAATTGGTGCCCCTGCTCGAGGCCTTGCTGATGGCGCACGACGGCGACCACTGGGCCGAGGCGATGGAAAGCGCCGGCGTCGGCTGCGGGCCTATCAACGACGTGGCGCAGGTGCTGGCCGACCCGCAGGTGCAGCACCGCCGACTGCGCATCGACGTTCCCCATCCGCTGGGCGGCAGCATGCCGATGATCGTCAACCCGATGCGCTTTTCAGAAGCTGAAGTGCCGCATGCCGCGCCGCCCACGCTCGGCCAGCACACCCGCGAGGTCTTGCAGGGCTTGCTCGGCCTGGCCGACACCGAACTGGCCGAGCTCGCTTCGCGCGCCGTCATCTAGCGTCACAAGTAAACACCAAGGAGCAAGCCATGGCCGTCGCCCCATGCATCGCCGCAATGCTGTCCGCCTTGCTGCTGTCGGTCATGCCCTCCGGCGCCGCCGCGCAGGCTTTTCCCAACAAGCCGATCCGGCTCATCGTGCCGTACCCCGCGGGCGGCTCGACCGATGTCATGGCACGCACCTTCGCGGACAAGCTGGCCACGGCACTCGCAGTGCAGGTGGTGGTGGACAACCGCGCCGGCGCCGGCGGCAACATCGCGACCGGCGCCGCAGCCAAGGCGCCGGCCGACGGCTACACCCTGTTGTTCGGTGCCACCGGGCCGCTGGCCATCAACCCGGCGCTGTACGACAAGCTGCCTTTCGACCCGGTGAAGGACTTTGTGCCGATCGGGCTGGTCGGCCTGATGCCGCTGTTCCTGACGGTGCCCGCCGCGCTGCCGGTGCAGACGCTGAAAGACCTGGTCGCGTTGGCAAAAGCCCGGCCCGGCCAGCTCAATTACGCGTCATCGGGCATCGGTGGCACGACGCACCTGGCGATGGAATGGCTGAAAAGCCAGACCGGCATCAGTATCACCCACGTGCCCTACAAAGGCACGGCCGCCGGCGTGTCCGACATGATCGGCGGCAACATCCAGGTCATCTTCGACGCCTGGCCCACCACGGGGCCGCATGTGCAGTCGGGCAAGCTGAAGTACCTGGCGGTCAGCACGGCCAAGCGGTCTGCACTCGAACCCCATCTGCCCACGGTGGCCGAGTCTGGGCTCACGGGCTTCGACCTCTATGTGTGGTATGGGGTGATGGCGCCAGCCGGCACGCCGGCCGACATTGTCGCCAAGCTCAGCGGCGAGGCCGCCAAGGTCATGGTTCTGCCCGATCTGAAGGCGCGCTTTGCCAGCCTGGGCATGGAGCCGATGACCGGCACGCCGGAACAATTTGCCGAGCACCTGCGTGCCGAGACGGCCAAGTGGGCCAGGATCGTGCGCGACTCGGGGGCCAAGGCCGAGTAGGCCAGTTTCGAAACCAGGAGCACCAACCATGAGCATTACCGTCAGACGTCTTTCCTACGGTATCGGCGCCGAAGTCCAGGGTGTCGACCTGACTCGGCCACTCAGCCAGGACACCGTCGAGCAGATCCGCAAGGCCTGGATCGACAACGGCATCGTACTGATCCGCAGCCAGGACATCACACCAGAACAGCATATCGCCTTCAGCGCGCGCTTCGGCACGCTCGACGACCACGCCGCCCTGTTCAAGTACCGCCATCCGGAGCACGCCGAGATATTCATCGTCACGACCAAGCCGAATGCCGACGGCAGCCCTTCCAACACCCGCGAGACCGGCGTCAACTGGCACTCCGACATGTCTTACACGTTGCGCCCCGCGATGGGTTCTCTGCTGTACTGCCTGGAGATCCCCGAGGTCGGCGGCGACACCCAGTTCGCCAACATGTATCTCGCCTACGACGGTTTGTCCGAAGGTTTCAAGCGCCTGATCGAACCGCTGCAGGCAGTACACAGCTATGCCTGGGCCATCCACGACACCGAGAAGGGCCGCAACCCAGAATTTGCCGAGGCGCACAAGAAGGTGAACCCTCCAGTGATACAGCCGATGGTGCGCGTGCACCCGGAAACCGGCCGCAAGACGCTGTACGTCAGCGAAGGCATCACCACCCACATTGCCGGCATGACACATGCCGAAAGCCAGGCCATCCTGCAGCCGCTGTTCGCGCACGCGGTGCGCCCCGAGTTCACCTACCGCCATCGCTGGCAACCGCACGACCTGATCATGTGGGACAACCGCTGTGCCATGCACCAGGCCTTGCGCGACCGCCTGCCCGGCGCCCACCGCCACATGCACCGTACGACGATCCTCGGCGAGCCGTCGGGCGCGCTGTACCAGTCGGAGGACGCATGACGCGGCAAGCAAGCACAAAAGGAAAGGACAGTGCCATGTTCACTCGCCGCCGCATGGGCCTGCGCAGTCTCGGCCTAGTGAGCGCCGTCGCGCTCGCCGCCGTCGCCGCCACGGCGTCGGCGCAGACGTATCCGGACAAGCCGGTCAAGATCATCGTGCCCTATGCGGCGGGCGGCTTTTCCGACGCCCTGGGGCGCACCCTCGCGCAATGGTTCACGCAGAGCCTGGGTCAGCCCTTCGTGGTCGACAACAAACCCGGCGCGTCCACCATCATCGGTGTCGACGCCGGCGCCAAGGCGCCCCCCGACGGCTACACGCTGCTACTGGCCACCGGCGCACTGACCATCAACCCGCACCTGTTCAGCAAGTTGCCCTACAACGCGGAACAGGACTTCGCGCCAATCAGCCACGTCGCCGAGATTCCCTATGTGCTGGTGGCGAACCCGGCCCTGCCCTTCGGCACGTTCAAGGAATTCATCGCCTACGCGAAGGCAAATCCGGGCAAGCTGAACTTCGGCACGCCAGGCAACGGCACGGCACCGCACCTGGCGATGAAGCTGCTGGAAGACGCAGCCGACATCTCGGCCCAGGGCATCCACTACAAGGGCAATGGGCCGGCACTGAACGACCTGCTCGGCGGCCAGATCCAGCTGCTCTTCGACGGCCTGCAGCAGCCGCAGCCCTTCATCCTCAGTGGCAGGCTGAAGGTGCTGGCGGTGGCTTCGCTCAAGCGCATGCCCAACCTGCCCGACGTGCCGGCCATCGCCGAGACCTATTCCGGCTTCCAGTCCTCGACCTGGTACCAGTTGCTGGCCCCGGCCGGCACGCCGGCGCCCATCGTCGCGAAGCTGAATGCGCAGATTCAGCGTTTCGTCAACGACCCGGCCGTGCGCGACAAGATGCACGCCCAGGGGGCCCTCCTCAGCGGCAGCACGCCCGCGCAACTGGCCGCGTACTCGAAGGCCGAAACCTTGCGCTGGGGCGCCTTGATCGCCAAGACCGGCATCAAGCTCGACTGAGAGCCTGAGAGCCGCAGCCCCGGCGCATGCCGAGGCCGCCCCGACCGCCCCCGTCGAAGTCCCGCGCACGCGCAAGCTTCCGGCAGCCTGCAGGGCCGTCGCACCGTGCGCAACGGGTCACGCTTATTGATCGCAAGCTATTTAATAGCTTGCTATACTTTAAGCCGTCATGAGCTCATCCTCCCCGCACCCCTCCCGCGAGCAGTTTGGCAGTGCCATCGGCGGTTTGGGGCGGGCCTGGCGTGCTGAATTGGATGCCCGCTTGGCCCCTTTCGGCCTGACCCAGGCGCGCTGGTTGATCCTGTATCACCTGGCGCAAGGCGGCAACGGCCTGGTCCAGACGGCGCTGGCCGAACGCGTCGGCGTCCAGGGTCCGACGCTGGTGCGTACCCTGGACCGGTTGGAAGCCGACGGCCTGGTTCAGCGGCGCGACGCACCAGACGACCGACGGTCCAAATCGATCCACGCCACGGCCGCCGCAGCCCCGGTGCTCAAGCGCATCCAGTCGGTCGCAGAGCAGGTGCGCGCCGACTTGCTCACCGGCGTGCCGGACGCCGAGCTGGTGGTCTGCCTGCGCGTGTTCGAGCGCATCACCGCCAACATTCACGCCGGTCGAACGGGCCGAACAGGCGCGGCCCAGCGCTCCCGGGGGCCGCGGCGCGACCGACTGACACTGCCATGAACATGAGCACCAGCAGCACGCATCCAACCGAAGCGAACCCAGCGGGCACACCCGCTGCCGCGAGCCCACCACCCGCCGCACGCTGGCGTCGGTTCGCCCTTCTCGGGACGGGCCCGCTAGTCCTCGTCGCCGCAGGGGTCTGGCTCCATGGCCAACTGACGCACGTCGTCGTCGACGACGCGCGCGCCGCCGCCGACATCATCGCCGTCAGCAGCCGCGTGGCTGGCCGCGTCACGACCGTCAACGTGGTAGCCGGCGATGCCACGCAGCGGACTGCCGTGCTGGCGAGCATCGACAACCGCGAGTCGGCCTTGCTGGTGAAGGAACTCGGCGCCCGCATCGAAGGCATCGCCAGCCGACGCGCCGAGATCGATGCCCGCATTGCCCTGATCGACGACCAGACCGAGAGTCAGGCCAAGGCCCAGTCAGCACGGCTGGCCGCCACCCGAGCCACTGCCTTGGCGGCGCTCGCCGAGCGCGACTTTGCGGTCAGCGATTTCGACCGCCTGTCGCCGCTGAAGAACTCCAGGGCCATCTCGCTGCAGGACTGGGAGCGGGCACGCATGGCCGCCGAGGCCGCGCGCCAGAAGGTCAGCAGCACCGAGTACGAGGTGGAGACCGCCAAGGCACAACTGGGCGTGGCGCAGGCCGCGCGCAGGGAACTGCAGGTGCTGCAGCGTCAGGCGGTTTCGTTGGGGCCTGAATTGCGGCAATTGATAGCCCAGCGCGACCGGGCGCTGATCGACCTTTCCGACCGCGTCATCACCATGCCCTTCGACGGCAGCATCGACCAGGTTTTCGTCCACGTCGGCGAGTACGTGACGCCGGGGCAGCGCCTGCTGATGCTGCACGACCCCAAGCGCGTGCGCATCGAGGCTAACGTCAAGGAAACCGACATCCGTCACTTCCGGCCCGGGCAGCGCGTCGAGATCACGGCCGACGCCTATCCGGAGCAAGCCTTCGAAGGCACGGTCGATCGCATCGGCGGCGCCGTGACAAGTGAATTCGCACTGCTGCCGAACCCGAATCCCAGCGGCAACTTCACGAAGATCACCCAGCGCCTGCAGGTCAGGATCGCCCTGACCCGATCGGACGAACGCCTCAGACCGGGGATGATGGTCGAGATATCGGCCCGCAAATGAACCCAGCACCGGCCCCGCACGCCGAAAGTGTCGAGGCATTCGTCGAACGGTTCGGACCTGGCTACCGCTGGTACGTCACCACGACGGTGATGCTGGGCACGATCGCTACCGTGCTCACGTCCACCATCGTCAACGTCGCGCTGCCCAACATCATGGGCGCGTTCGGCATGGGCCAGGACCATGCCCAGTTGCTGGCAACCGGGTTTCTGGGCGCGATGACCGCCACGATGTTGGCCAACTCGTGGATGGTCGACTCCTTCGGCCAGCGCCCCACCTTCACGATGGCGCTGGTGGTGTTCCTCGTGGCGTCCGTCATCGGCGGGCTGGCGCCGAACGAAGGCGTGCTGATCCTGGCGCGGGTGCTGCAGGGCGGCGCGGCGGGCATCCTGCAGCCGCTGGCCATGCTCGTCATCTTCGAGGTGTTCCCGCCGAACCGGCGTGGCACCGCGATGGGCATCTACGGCATCGGCGTGGTGCTGGCGCCGGCACTGGGGCCGACGTTGGGCGGCATCATGGTCGACAACTTCAGCTGGCGCGACGTCTTCTTCATGCCGGTGCCGTTCGGCCTGCTCGGGCTGTTCCTGTCCCGCATATTCATGCGCGGCCGCAGCACCCTGGCCCCGCGTCGCCCCTTCGACTGGATAGGCCTGGGCCTGCTGTCGCTGTTTCTCTTCACGCTGCTGTACGGGCTGAGCAACGGGCCGCGCCAAGGCTGGCGCTCCGACGGGATCGTCCTGGTCTTCATGCTGGCGCTGTTCGCCTTCGTGGGCTTTCTGTTCTGGGAACTGCGCACCCACGCGCCGTTGATCGACATGCGGCTGTTCGTCAACCCGACCTTCGCCGGCGCGGCGATGCTGGCGTTCATCTTCGGCGCAGGCATTTTTGGTTCGACCTACATCGCTCCGCTGTTCGTGCAGACCGTCCAGGGCTATACGGCCACACGCGCCGGCCTGCTGCTGATGCCGGGCGGCTTCATTCTCGCGATCGTGTTTCCCCTCGCCGGGCGACTGTCGGACGGCATCCCGCCCCGCGTGCCGGTGATGTTCGGGTTGTGCGTGTTCGCCTACTCCTTCCTGCTGATGCGCACGGCAGACACCAACACGGCGTTCTTCGACATGGCCTGGTGGCTCGTCATCGGGCGTATCGGGCTCGGGTTCATCATGCCCGGCCTCAACGCCGGTGCGCTGCAGGCATTGCCCGTGCATCTGGTGGCGCAAGGATCGGGCGCCATCAACTTCGTGCGCCAGTTCGGCGGCGCGCTGGGCGTGAACCTGCTGTCCATCACCATCGAGTCGCGTACCCACATCTACACGCAGGCGTTTGCGGCCGCCCAGAACCCGGCCAATTCAAGTACTTCCGCGCTGCTGCGTGGCGTGCGTGAACTGCTGGCGCGGACGGGCGTGCCCGACGCCATCCAGCAGGCGGGCGCGCTGAACTACCTCGGCCGCGTCGTCTATGCCCAGGGGCACATGCTCGCCTACCGCGACGGATTCCTGATCCTCGCGGCGACCTTCATCATCGGCCTGGTACCGGCCTACCTGATGCGCGACCCGCAGCGACGCTGATGGCGCGGCCCGCGCGTCACGCCGCCGCTTCAGCCCGGCAGCTCCAGCATCGCCTTGGCCAGCACGTTGCGCTGGATCTCGCTGGAGCCACCGTAGATCGTGGCCGGCCGTGACGCGAAATACTGGTTCGCGATGTGCACCTGCGTGCCGTCGGCCAGCGTCGTCGACGTGTCGAGCGTCGCCTCCTCAGCACCCACCTCGAGCAGCATGTCGGTCACGCGCTGCATGGCCTCGCTGATCCAGATCTTCAGCATCGACACCTCGGGCCCCAGTTCGACCCCGCGGCGCAGCACGTCGGCCATGCGCACGTAGGACGCACCCAGATCCTCGACGTCCAGCCGCAGTTCGTCGAAGCGCGCGCGCAGCGCTGGCTGGTCGAGCAGCCCGCGCGTCTTCATCAGGCCGTGCAAGGCCTGCAGCGGCACCTTGGCCAGCCGCGGGTGGCCGATCATGATGCGCTCGTTGCCGAGCAGCGACTTGGCCATGGTCCAGCCCTTGTTCAGGCCGCCCACGAGGTTGGCCTTGGGCACCCGCACGTTGTCGAAAAAGACCTCACAGAACTCCGAACTGCCGGTCAGGTTCTTGATGCGGCGCACGGTGATGCCGGGGCTCTTCATGTCGGCCAGCAGGAAGCTGATGCCGTCCTGCTTCTTGGCCTGCGGGTCGGTGCGCACGAGCATGAAGATCATGTGCGCCTCGTGCGCGAACGAGGTCCAGATCTTCTGGCCGTTGACGACGAAGACGTCGCCGTCGAGCACGGCCTTGGTCTGCACGCCGGCGAGGTCGGAGCCGGCGGCGGGCTCGGAATAGCCCTGGCACCAGCGCAGGTCGCCGGCCAGGA
>Ga0208266_100437_pt1 | contig 14227 bp, 15 predicted proteins | sample LakWasMet67_HOW9_2_FD_183897 | JGI IMG/M metagenome (GOLD analysis project Ga0208266, IMG submission 183897) | Freshwater sediment methanotrophic microbial communities from Lake Washington under simulated oxygen tension - Sediment Metagenome... | ecosystem: Environmental > Aquatic > Freshwater >...
CGGTGGTGGTGAAGGACAACCGGCTCGCCCCGGGCACCTATTCGCTCGAACATGTCGGCAGCGGTGAATATGTCGGCGCGGGCAACCGCTTCATCTGGATCAAGAAGGCGAGTTACGGCTGGGCGCAGACGGTCACCGTCACCGTGATCGCCGGCGACCGCCGGGCGTTGGACGCGCGCATCGACGCGCTGCCGGCACCGATCCGCGGCTTCCTGACCACCGGCAGCGGCAGCGGCCGTGTCTCGCTGGCCGACCTCGACAGCGTGGCCCAGGCGGGCAAGATCCTCGACGACGCCGGCGTCAGCGGCGACGAGCTCGCCCTGCAGGACTTGCGCGTCGATGAGGCGCGCGACTTCGGCCGCCAGGTCACCCCCACCGACGACAACGTGGGTTGGGCCCGTCGCTTCGTCGCCGAACGGCAGCAGGCGCGCGAAGCCGCCTTGCAGACGCGCACCGAGCTGACCGGCGCCGCGAAGCGGCTCGACACCTTGTCGGCCGACGACAAGGCCGGCCTGCACAACATCGGCGACGGCGTGGTGCTGCCGCAGTACGACAACGAAGAGACGCTCGAGAAGATCCTGCACGGCCGCGGCCTGCTCTACCAGCCGCTGATGAAGTCCTTCGAGCGTGAGCTGCAGTCGTTCACGCTGGCCTTCCTGGCGCAGTCGCAGCTGGTGCTGCGCCGGCTTGAACAGACGTATCTCGCCGGCCGCAACGTGGGCGTCGAAAAGCGCCGGCTGGCCGAGGTGCTGGGCAAGGTGCGACCGGCGGTGCAGCAGCGCGACGCGGCCAAGGAGGAACGGGACCGCCGCCTCGCCCGCAAGGCGGTGAATCCGGGGTGTGGCGGGCCAAAGTGCGACCTTGAAGGCGCCGAGGCGTCGCTCGATGCCAGCGACGAGGCGCTGCGGGCGCAGTCGCAGGCGGCCGGCTTCGACGTCGCGGCCTGGAAGCCGTTCGACCTGGACATCGTGCGCACCACCGACGTCGACAAGAGCCGCGGCATGCTCGGCCAGTTCGTCGCCAAGTTCAGGGCCACGCTGCAGTCGGCCGAGCAACGGGCGCAGGACGTGAAGACGCTGTACAAGGCCGATCGCATGATCGCCTTCACCAAGGCGTCCATCGGTGTGACGCAGGGGTCGGCGATGGACGACCTGATCAACGCCCGGGTGCGCCTGCAACCTGGCGATGGCGGCTTCTGGAGCACGGTCTGGAACGTCGTGACCTTCGCGCTGATGTTCGTGCCGGGCAACGTGGGCATCCTGCTGCGGGTCGGCGCCGGGCTGGTCGACGCCGGCAACGCGCTGAAGGACTACGCCGATACGCAGCAGCAGTACCAGACCGGGCAGTCGAGCAACGCGCCGTCGGCACTCGGCGTGGTGGTTGCCGTCGGTGGCGTGCTGGTCGACGTGCCGCAGCTCGGGCGCGAGCTGTCGCAGGTGGCGCGCATCGAAGGCCGCAGTGTTGCCGGCAGCGCCAGGGCCGCCGACCTGGCCGCCGCGCACGAACTCGAGTCGGCGGCAGCGAGGGGCGTGACCGGCGCGGAGCGCACGATGAGCACCGAGCTGACCGAAGAGGCCACCACCGCCTTGTCGCGGCACAAACCTTTGGCGGCCGGCGGGCACGAATTCCACGTGCTGAAGGATGGCCGGGTGATGCGCTGCTCGGCGCTCTGCGGGCCGGTCGACGAAGCGCTGATGCTCGACTTCGCCGACGTGCTGCACGTCGACCCCCACACCGCCGAGCTCGACCACCTGCGCGGCCTGATGAAGACCGACCCGGAGGCGGCCGTGAAGTATGGCGCCGAGCTTCAGGACCGGATGGCCCGCCTGCGCGCGACGGTCGACCAGCGGCGCACGCTGGCGCGTGGTTTGGCCACCGCTGACGAGAGTGGCCGACAGGCCGCGCAGTCGCTGGCCGCCGCCGACACCGAACTGGCCGCCGCGCGCAAGCGGCTGGCGACGGCCGAGGGCGACCTGCAAGCCGCGCTCGAACTGCGGGGCGAGGTCGGCCGCGTCGGGCCCGCGCACGCCTACGTGGCCGAGGCGCGCGCCGCGGTGGACGAGGCGCGGCGGCCGATGGCCGCGCTGGAGCAGAGCCAGCTCGCCGCCCGGGCCCAACAGGTCGAGGTGACGCGCGCGCGGGCCGAATTGCACCGGCTCGAAGGCGAGGTGGCGGCACTCGATGCCCGGATGGCGTCGACGCTGGACCCGCCGGGCGGGTTCACCAAGGACCAGTGGCAGGCAGGCCGGCGCCGCAACATCCGCCCGACGCGCGACCAGCCGGGTGCCGCCGCCTACTACGAGCTCGAGGCAAAGAAGGAAAAGGCCCTGCGCTCAATCGAGAGCGAGACCGAGAACCTGTCGCGCCGCATCGACGACCAGGTCCGCGCGGCCACCCCGGGCAAGGTGGGCCGGCCGGCGGCGCTGAAGAACGCCGCCGCCTTGCCACCACCGCTGCGGCCGAAAAACGGCGTCCCGATCGACGTGACGACCGGCCAGCCGATGACCACCACCGACTGGGCGACCGACCACATCATGGCGCGCTCGGAAATCGCACGGGACCCACGCTTCGCCCGCTTGACACCGCAGCAGCGTGATTCGATGCTGCTCGACGTGCCGGAAAACTACCTGCCGATCACCGGCTCGGCCAACAGCTCGAAGAAGGGACTGAGCGTGAAGGACTGGATCGCCGCCCGAGAACGCAACCACATCGCGCTGCCGAAGGAGATGGCCGATGCCCTGCTGGTCGCCGACGCGCGTGCACGCGAGGCGGTCGACGCGATGTTCAAGCGCTTCCTGTCCACGCCATGACAGCCACCGCGCCACCTGATGCCGTGGCCGTTGCCCAGCAACGGCTGCTTGCCGCGCTCGGGCTGCCGTGGGGCGCGGCGCCTGCCGACGGCGACTACATCCGGGTCGCCGACGCCGCGCTGCGGGCCGATGCGGTGATCGGCATGCGCGGTGAAGACGAGCCCCCGCTGACCGGCTGGCAAGTCGAGCCGGCCGCGCCGATGCTGTCCGAGCCGACGGCGCCGCATGGGCAGTACCAGATGCGCGAGCTGACCGCCCGGCAGCCGGCCTGGCTCGCGGCGCTGGCGCTGCCCCCGGGCTGGTCCTTCCGCTGCGTCGGCCGGGAACTGGTCGAAGCCCAGGCGCCGGACGGAACCCGCCATCGGCTGGGGATCACGGTGGAGGCGCCGCCGTGAACACCGTGGCGAGCACCCGCCGCGCCGCAGCAGGGCCCCGCGCGCTGCCTGCCCGGGCGCCCGTGGTGGCACCGCGCACACTGGCTGCGGCCGGCGTGCCGCGCTACCTGCACGGCGCGGCGGCAACCGATGGGCTTGTCGGCCAGGCGCTGGCCACCGCCGGTGAAGGCGGCACCCCGCTGCCGCCGGCGCTGCGCGCGCCGTTCGAGAGCGGCCTCGGGGCCGATTTCAGCGCGGTGCGCATCCATGCCGGCGCCGACGCCGCCGTGGCGGCACGCGGCGTACAAGCGCGGGCCTACACGGTGGGCCGCGACATCGTGTTCGGCCAGGGCGAGTTCGCGCCCGAGCGCCCGGCTGGTCGCCGCCTGCTGGCCCACGAACTGGTCCATGTGACGCAACAGGCGCGCGGCGGCGCGGCGCTGCAGTGCGACGGCGTGCCGGGCGCGGCGCCGTCGCCGGTCGGGCTGGCGGCCGAGACCGAGGCGACGCGCCAGTCGCTGAGGTTCGATACCGACGAACCCCAGGGCGGCTACGCCGCGATGTTCAACCTGAAGGGCGCGCCGGTCACTGCGGACAACGTTGACGACAACTTCGATATCGAGACGCCGACCATCGCCGCCCTGAAGGACGAGAAGGTGCGCAGCCGGCTCTACGCAGGCCTGCGCTACCACGCACGCGGCGTGTTCGACCTCTGGCCCAGCGGCAAGGATCCGAAGCCGGGCAACGCGATCACGAAGCGACTCAACCTGATCCACGTCGAGAACATGGACCTCACCCCCTGGGGAGGTCCGAACGCGGCGTTCCGCTTCAGTTGCATCGGCGGCGTGAACAAGGGCCGCATCGACGTCAGGATCATCGTCGACGAACTGCCGCTGCAGATGCCGCTGGCCGCGGCCACGGCCGCCCCGGCAGCGGACAAGACCAAGGCGACGCCGCAGGGCCTGAGCCACGACGACACGGTCGACGACAGCCTGTGGACCCGGGTGTTGCGCGCCATCGCGATGATCGACGGTTCGGTGCTGGCGCGGGTCAGGGACGTGGTCTTCACCGCGTCAGCGGCGGCGAAGGGACCGAAGGGCGAAGCCGCCGAATACCGTGACGCCATGGCCGCCGGGGCGAGCGTCTGGACGCGCAAGATCACGCTGTTCCAAGACCTTGTCAAGGCCAGCGACGCCGCCTTCGCCTTCACGCTGGCGCATGAGATCGCGCACGGCATCGACGCCGCGCCGACGCAGGGTGCCGCAGGCCGGGTGGCCGGCGCGGTGCACGACCTCGTGCATTTCAAGGAGGCGGCGAAGAAGGACGGGGGTCGCGCCAATGCCGTCACCGACTATGCAAAGACCGACGACAGCGAGTTCTTCGCCGATTGTTATGCGATGTACCTGCAGCAGCCGCAAACGCTGAAGCTGATGCGTCCGCACATCTTCGAGTGGTTTGACGGCTTTGCCCACCCGAACACGTCGGTCAGCCCGTACCAGAACGACCTGGCCGGCCCGCCGGGCAACGCCGCAGAACGCAGGCTCGAGATGTATGCCCCGTACGCGCCACCCTTCTGACGACATGGTTCCAGGCGCTGGCCGCGCGACCACCCATGAACTGTTGTCGGCATCTCCGACAACGCGCGTGGCGACGTCCGGACCGCCGAATCGGGGACGCGCGCCGAAGCCGGCAAGGCCTGCGGCGTGATCTCCCGGTGGGCGATGCGCGTTCAGCCCTCCAGGGTGATCAGGTCGGGATCGTCCGCATGGTCGATGAGTATCGTGCGTACCCAGTCCTGCCAGGACTGGGCGAACGCCTCGCGCTTCGCAGCGTCAGTCTGGGTCCCCAGCGCCGCCTGCATCTGCGTTCTCAAGGCTGCAGGACGTGGCGCCGCGTCCAGATGGTGCGATGCCTCGACGCTGCGGCCGTTGTCGAGGCGAACGAATCGCATCTGCCCGTGCATCGGCACGCCGAAGGCGAGCAACTCGCGACGTGCATAGCAGCCGCCCAGCCCCTTGAACCCACCACTCCCCGCTGCGCCGGTGACCAGCGATGCGACGCTGGCGATCACACCGGCTACGCCGGCGTCCTGCGTTTCGCGCAATTCGACCCGAATCTCGCCGCGGCGTGGCGTCCGCTCCGGGTATAGGCGGGCCAGCGCCGCGCGTGTCATCAGCCAGGCACCGGCCACGGTCGGGCATGAGTGCCCGGCCAGCTTGACGGCATCGATATACCGATACTCCATCAGGCCGTCGCGCACCGCGCCCAAAGTCTGCGCCAGTGCGTCGTGCACCAGGATCTTCGGAACCTGATCGAAGAACGCTGGCGTCTGCATCGCGGTCATGCTGCCACCCCTGGGTTCCGGCGCTGCGCCGGCAAAGTGCTCACACGGCGGCCTATCAGCACCGCGGCGGAGCACCTCACCTTCTGTGCAGTCTGCGCGAGCAGTGTTGGCCTCCTGCCAACCTCAACGACGCCATCGCGCCCGGCACGTTCGGCTGCCTTGCGGCGTTCCATCATGGTCGGACCCACCGCCATCCGGGCCGATTGCCCGCCGCGTGCCAGCGCGGCGCGCACACCGATGGGCGGCAGAGCACCTGGGCAGTTCATGAGTGACTCCTTCGTGGGCTTCACTGGACAGGGCGGATCGGCTTGAAGCCCGGGTGGTTGAAGTGACCGGCATAGTCGTTGAGCGCCTTGGCCACCTGCTCCAAGCCCTGCGCCGGGTGCGGCGTTGCGGCCTTGCCGGCCATGGCCTCGGTGCCAGCGCCGATCTCGCTGATGACGGCGTGCAGCACGGCATCTGCCGCGGGGTGGAGCTTGCAGTGGGCCACGATGCCCCACCTGGCTGGCGAGTGTGGTGTATTGCGACTGACTCAGCGTACCCGCGTGCGCGGCTGCGAGTTGCGGCGCCACCAGCGCGCGGATGCGGCCCATGCCATCGCGTAATGGTGCGTCGGTGGCCCACTTGCGGCCCTGATTCAGGCTGAGTTTGGCGTGCGGATGGGCATCGTGGCCATGGCTTTGCGCCAGCGCTGGCGCGGTAGCCAGGCACGTGAGCGTGGCCACAAAGGCAGCCAAGGCCAGCACGTTGGCCAATCCCTGAAATCTGAAAGTGCTCATGGTGATCTCCGGTCAGTCGTGGCAAGCGACCATCGCCTCCCTGTCGTGTCGTGTCGGAGCGGCAGCGTGGGTGATGGTTCGATCGGCGCCACCCGGATTTGGGAAAGATCAAGAAGTCTGTCGACAAGACCTTCCCTCGGGGGTTTTCCCCGCAGCGAGTCACCCGCGAGTCTCCGGCGGTTCACCAGGGCCATGAACGACCGATCTTGCAGTTCCATATAAAGATGCATATTATATGCATGTATGAACTCACCAGCCGCTTTTGAACGAGCCGTGCCGTTGGCCCGAGTCCGGCTACCGCCTGCCCGTCCTGGTTCAGTGACGGATGCCGTAGCCGGCACCTTGTCGCCCAGCCTTGACGACGGCACGGCGCATGAGCTGTCGCGGCGCAAGCGCGAACCGGCGTTCTTGCTGCGGTGGCGCCCGGCGGCGCGCGGACGCGGGTGCGCACTGCCACCGTTCGCTCTGCCCTGGAACCGCTCGCGCATGTCCGACGCTGTGCTGCTGCCGCCCGGTCTGTAGCGCCGCACGATGACCATCCGCCACCTGAGAAGTGCCATGACCCTGAACATCCTGCTGCTTGAAGACGTGCATGCCAGCGCTACGCCGATCCTCGCCGAGCTTCCCGGTGCAAACGTGATGCGCCTGAAGCACGCCCCCAACGCCGAAGAACTGAAACACCTGCTGGCCGACGTACAGGTGCTGGGCCTGCGCTCGCGCACCATGCTGACGCCGGACATCCTGGCCGCGGCGCCACGGCTGCTGGCCGTAGGGGCTTACTGCACCGGTACCAACAACATTGATCTGCGCGAGGCCGTTTCGCGCGGTGTGGCGGTGTTCAACGGGCCGTTCTCGAACACGCGTTCGGTTGCGGAGTTGGTCATAGGACATGCCATCCATCTGCTGCGCCGCATCCCTGAACGACACGCCGCTGCGCGACGTGGCCAGTGGCTGAAGGATGCACGGGGTTCCAACGAGATCCGCGGCAAGACGCTGGGCATCGTCGGCTACGGCAAGATCGGCACCCAGACGGGCCTGCTTGCCGAAGCCATCGGCATGCGGGTGATCTTCCATGACATCGAGGCCCGCCTGCCACTGGGCAACGCGAGGCCAGCCGGGTCGCTGGAAGTGATGCTGCAAGATGCCGACGTGGTAACGCTGCACGTGCCACAGACCGAGCGCACGCGTGACCTCATCGACGCAACGCGCCTGGCGCAGATGAAGCCCGATGCCGCGCTGATCAACCTCGCGCGCGGCCACGCGGTCGACATTGACGCACTGGGCGCCGCGTTGCGCCGGGGTCATCTGCGGGGTGCGGCGATCGACGTTTTCCCGGTTGAACCCGCCTCGGGCGCCGAGCTCTTCGAGTCGCCGCTGCGCGAGCTGGACAACGTGATCCTAACGCCCCATGTGGGTGGCTCCACGGCCGAAGCCCAGGCCAACCTCGGCATCGAGGTGTCGGAGAAGTTGCGCGACTACCTGATGCGGGGCGCGGTGAACGGCAGCGTGAACCTACCCGAACTGCCGGCCGCCCCGCTGCGCTCGCCCACGCGCCTGATGCACCTGCATCACGACCGGCCGGGCGTGATGTCCCGGCTCAACGGCGTGCTGGCAGCTGCTGGGCTCAACGTGTCGCAGCTGCACCTTGAAACCGCTGGCGGCATAGGGGTTGCAAGGGTCGACTTGAGCGCCCCGCTGGATGCCGCGACCTTGACCGCAGTCCAGAAAGTGGACGGCACCGTGCGGGCCTTTACCACCCTGGCGAAGGTGAACTCATGACAAAGCCCTTTCCCACCAATCCTGCCCACCCCGAGCGCATCTGCTGGGGTTGTGACCGCTACTGCGCCGCAGACGCCCTGATGTGCGGCAACGGCACGGTCGCGACGATGCACCCGTCCGAACTCTTCGGCGACGATTGGCTGTCCTGGGGGCTTGACGCCAAGGCACAGGAGGTTCGCGCCGACGCGGCGAGTCCAGAAGAGTCTTGAAGCTGAGGCTGGCCGCCGTGTTGGCAACCTGCGAGACGCCATCCCTTGCACGGCAAAGAGTTGAGCAGTTCATTGAAATGACTGGTTCTCTATGACTGAGTCAGCGCGGGCAGACGGACGCATAACCCGACGCAAGCCCACGGCCGCCAGCGCGATGGCGACGAGAACCAAGGCCCAGCCCGTCTGCTGTTGATCGCCCTGAAGGTAGTTGACACACAGTCTGTCTGGTGCGTCGACATACAACATGCCGGCGCTGCACATCATCCAGGCAAGATTGCCGACGAGGAACAGCAGCACCTCGGGATCCATGCGGCGCAGGCTACCCGCCAGAATCCAGCCGGTGATCCACCAACTCAGGTACTTGGCCCCCGAGACCACCGGAATCAACAAGGCCAGGTCGAGCAAGGCGGGCAGCATCCACGCCACAGCGACGATGCTCGCCAACGTGGCGCCGCACCAGCCCCGCCAGTCCAGCAGCGATACGCAATCTGCCCACCGGCGCATTGCCGGCTGGCGCAGTAACCATCGCTGCATCACCCATCCCGACGCGAACAGCGCAGGAAACTCCAGCAGCATGTGCAACAGCATGCGAGCCTCGACAACCTGCCGCAGTTCCGGCCAAAGCAGCGCCAGCGGAATGGTTGCGAACAACACGCCCATCGCGGCGCGGAACGAGTTCAGCGTTAGACCCGTCATCGCGACACCACGCGCGCCGGGGTTGCGAGTTGCCGCGCCGCCGCGAGGGCCTGCGGCCATTGCTCGATCTCAAACAGCCCACGCAGACGACCGCGACCGTCCAGCAGATGGATTGCGCCGTTGTGGACGAATCCGCTCTGGCCGTCGGGGATCGCCACGACACCCAGGCTGCGCAGCAGCGACTGTGCGTCGCTGGGTGTTGCAGGAACCGCAAAGATCCATGTCGCCGGGTCAGCATGCAGTTGGGCCGCAAACTGCGCCAGTTGCGCAGCATCGTCATGCTCAACATCGAACGAGATCGACACCAACTGCACGCCCGTCGCGGGATCGGAGGCGAGCTTGCTTTGCATCTGCTGGAATTCGCTGCCGAGGGTGCGGCAAACACCAGGGCAGCGTGTGTAGACAAAGTCGACGAGGTAGGCCGCCGAGCCCGCTCCGCTGTCGCTCCAGAGCGTCAGCGCTCGGTTGGACACGTCGCGCAGCGGCACCACGGCAGCTTGCAATGCCCCCGATCGCAAAGCCACCTGGCGTCGCCCTTCGAAAGTCCACACCTCGAAGCCGGCCGTGATGTGGCACAGACCCCAGCTGAAGGTGGCCAACATGGCCAGGCACAGCACCGCGCTGACTCGCCGCGACAAGGCATCGCGGCAGCGGCGTGCGGCAGACATGGTGGGCTTCGCGCAGCGCGACTACTTCAGGGACGCCAACTCGGCGTCACCCTTGAACGGCTCACTGCGCGCGGAGGTCTCCTTGCGAACGGCTGCGACGACGTCGGCTGAGACCGCAGCGCCCTGATTGCCCCATTGGCGGCGAACATGGCTCATCACGGCTGCGATCTCAGCGTCCTGGAGCTGGTCCTTGAATGCCGGCATGGCACCACTGTAGGTACCGCCCTTGACGGTGAGCTGCCCGTTGATCCCATGCAGAACGATGCGCGCCATCGTCGTGTCCTTGCCGAGCACCCACTCCGACCCTGCGAGCGGCGGGAAGACACCCGGCAAGCCGGCGCCCGTAGCCTGGTGACAGGCTACGCAGCGCGTCGCATAAATCGCTGCGCCATCGACCTTGGCGCCCGATGCCGCTGGGGCAGCGCCCTGGAGCTCGGCCACCGTGCGGCCATCGCCCCACGACGGCGCGTTGCCGATCACGGATGTGGCGATGTACACAACGCCGAAACCCAGCAAGAGCGCCGTCAGCAACAGCACGAACCACGGCATCGGATTCGAGCTTTCCCGCGGCTCGGGGTTCTCTCGCAGCTGCTGGGTGTGGATCTCCGGCGCCGTCATCGTTGTACTCCCGGTTCGAGGTTGGCCGGCGCCGCAAACACGGGATAGCTTCGGTCCAGAGACAACAGGTACTTCACCAGGTCCACGGCCTCGGCTCGCGCGACGACCACCTGGCCAGCAGGCACCTGGCCGGCGGGAAGTTGGACAACAACATCGTCTTTCTCGGCCTGGGCCTTGAGCTCGAACAGGAACGGATAGCTCGGCATGATGCTGCCGGGCATGTAGGCCCGAGGCTGGTACAGATGACCCAGGTGCCAGGCCTCGCTGGGCTGGCGCACACCGATGTTCATCAAGTCTGGCCCGGTGCGCATGGTGCCGAGCAGGTGCGGCCGGTCGTAGGCATAGTCGCCGGCGACGGTGGCGCGGCCCCAGCCGCGTGCGAAGTCCGGTGCAAAGGCCTTCGCCCGCGGCTGCTGAGAATGGCAGTACACACAACCGTTGGCGATGTAGACCTCGCGCCCGCGCAGCTGGGCACTGGTATAGGGTTTGAGGCCAGGCAGTGCAGGCGCATCGTGCACCTGCATATAGGGCAGCACCACCAGCGCGCTGGTCGACAGCGCCAGCATCACCATCGCGCCGGAAATGAGCTTGATCTCGTTCTTCATGGTGCGAGCCTGCGGGCAAACAATTCACGGAACAGCGCCGGCTTGTTGCGCTGCGGGCCAAAGTTGAGCACCAGCAGAATGAAGTGCAGCGCGAATGCCAAGTGCCCAAGCACCATCAAGGCGCCGCCGATGCTGCGCCCCTTCAGGTACGGCAGCGTGACGGCGACCGACTCCATGAAGGGCCGCGCGGCATCAAGCATGGCCTGGCCCTGCAACCAGCCGGCGGTCGTCAAGCTCACGAAGTACAGGGCAAAGCCGCCGCTGACCAGCCAGAAGTGCGCTGTGATCAACCATGGGAACGGCCACTCGCGCACTGTGATACGCGGCATCACGAAGTACATGGCACCAAAGAACACGAAGCTGACAAAGCCGTAGAGGCCCAGATGTGCGTGTGCCACGGTGTAGTGCGTGAAGTGGGTGACCGCATTGACGCTGCGCAGCGCCTCCAGCGAACCCTGCACCGAACTGGCGGTGTACATGAGCCCCCCCACACCAATGAAGCGCAGCGTCGGCGAGAAGCGCAACGCCGACAGCCGCCCCTGCAACGTCTGGAACTGATTCACCGTGAAGGCCGCCACTGGGATGATCATCATCATGCTCTGCACGATTGACAGCGTGATCATCCACTCTGGCACCGGTCCGCCGATCAGGTGATGCCCACCGACCTGACCATAGAAAAATGCCAAGCCCCAGAATCCCAGCAACGACAAGTTGTAGGACTGTATCGGCCGCCCAATTACCTTGGGCAGGAAGTAGTAGACCGACGCCAGAGCGAGCGGCGTGTAGAACAGACCGAGCACGTTGTGGCCAAACCACCAGTTCATGGCCGCCTGCTGCACGCCCTGATGGATGCCCGGCATCTTGGCGACGACGAACAGCACCGGCAGCCAGAACAGCGCGCAGGCCATGTACCAGACCGACACGTAGAGGTGCTCGACGCGGCGATTCACCAACGTAAAGACCAGCGGCAGCGCGATCAGTGCGCCGCCGATCGCAAACAGGGTGTCGATCTGCCAGGGAATCTCCAGCCACTCCAAGCCGTCACTGATGCCCGCGCCGATGCTCCCCAGGCCGGCGATCAGTGCGGCGTTCCACATCACCGCACCGGCAAACGCGAAACGCGCGCCGAGCAGCGGCGTCTTCAGCAAGCGCGGAATCACGAACATCGCTGTGCCCAGGCCGGCCATGGGGGCCCAGCCATAGGCGACGGCGTTGAGATGAATGGTGCGAATGCGACCAAAGGTCAGCCACGCCTGCTGCGTCAGCCAGTCGGGTTCGTGTAACTTGATCGAGGCAGTGAGTCCGGCGGCCGATGCCACCAGCAACCAAACGACTGCACAGCAAAAGAAGAAGAACACCAGCGGACCGGTCGATGCATCAGCGCGTGCGCGCGCAACCAGTTCGTCGGCATCCGGCTGCCATCCCGTTCCACCGGCGGCATGGTCTGCGGCACTCTGAAGCGAACCTTGCTCGGCGCGCGTGGCTGCGGGTTCCTCAATGCGGCCGATCTCTTGCGGCGCGAAGATCACCTCGGCGCCTCGGCTGCTGCGATCGAACAGGCCAGTGCGTTGCGACCAGATGAATACCAGCAGGGCGACAAAGGACAGCACAAAGGCTGACAGCAGGATTGCAACGGTATTCAAGTCAGTTCCTTCATGGGTTGCGAGCCTGGCATATCAGCGTTCGAGACGTGTACGCTTGGACGGCACACTAGCCCAGACGTCAGCGTCCGGCAATGCCTTCTTTGTCGTCAAAATGGGTTTCCACAACTGCGCCAGCTCGGCGTTCAGAGACGTAAATTCCTGCTGTTCGCCAGGCACGTCCTCCTCAGCGTAGATTGCATTGACCGGGCACTCAGGCACGCACACGGCGCAGTCGATGCACTCGTCCGGATCGATGACCAGGAAGTTCGGCCCTTCGCGGAAGGCATCGACCGGGCACACGTCCACGCAGTCCGTGTACTTGCAACGGATGCATGCTTCGGTGACAACGAACGTCATGATGGCGCCCCTTCAAACTCAGCCGCAGCAAGCTCCGCCCGAGCAGCAGGCATCCTGAAGCGCGGCCACGTCCGCCTGCGCTAGCCTGGCGATCTGAACGCGCCAGAGGTCGGGGCCCGACTCCAGGTAGGTCCATTCGAACTGGCCGGGTGATCGGTCCTTCAACTGGTAGCGCAACGGCACTGGATCGTGGTCGTTCGCCAGTTCCAGCGCCTCGCCGGGCTTGAGGTTGTCGAAGGCGTTGAAGATCAACGCATGGCGATCACGTGGAGCGATCTCACGGACATCGATGCGGGACAAGGTGATTGAAGACATGTCGGGTCCTTTCAAGGGGTGGGGGGGAATCGGGGGGATGGGTTGGAAGATGAAGCCAAGCAGAAGACGGGCGACCAATCTCATCCGCCATTGCTGACCAGGCATTCGGGCAGCAGTCGGGGCGTGTTGCCGAGGTGTTGGTCGACAAACGTGTCGCTCCACGCCGGCGCTGCGACCAGCAGAGATGGCACGAATCACCGCAGCGCCTGGATCGAAGCAGAGCGCGCAACATGGTCGCCGCCCTCACGGGGCCATCACAAAGGCATTGGCGAACACCGCCGGCCTGGACACCTGCAACGACCGACCGACGTTCTTACGCGCCGTGCGTGTGACCATGCCGATGGCCAGCGAGACTTTCTCGAGGCGCGGTCGCACTCCCGGCATCAGACCGGGCGTTGTGTTCTCCGCGAGTGCCATCTGTGCACGTCCGGCCATCACTCATCCGATCATCATGGTCAGTGCCTCCGCCGCGCGCAGCACGCGTATCGGAAAGGACGCATGTGAATCGATGCCACAACGACGCTGCGCAGTCTGCTGACGCGGCAATGCGGGTTTGGACCGAACGACGGCCCGAGCGACGCACACCCAATCCGGGTGGTCATTGGTCTGCGCCGCGATGAGCGGCCAGGCTGGCAAGGCGGGTGATCTCCTGCGCGCAGACCTGATGGCCTTGAACCCTGATGCGCAAGAGGTCTATAAGATGCAACACACGCGCATCTTATAGACCTCGATCAATCAAAACAATATTTGACGTACATCTTATAAGGGGATCAGCTTGGGTCAGCCAGATCCGCAGATGAGATCCTGCGCGCGTTGATGCGCGCGAGACCGCTACGCGTCGCTATAGGCCCCCGGCGCTGCCCGCAGCCGCCTTCTCGCGCTCGACACGTTCGGTCACGTCACGTGCGACGGCCACCGAACCCACCGTCAAGCCTGTGTCGTCCAGGATCAGTGCAAAGCTCATCTCCACGTACAGCTTTTGCCCGGACTTGTGCAGGCCCCGCGTGAGTGTCGGGCGTCCACGAAGATG
>Ga0208266_100439_pt1 | contig 14214 bp, 12 predicted proteins | sample LakWasMet67_HOW9_2_FD_183897 | JGI IMG/M metagenome (GOLD analysis project Ga0208266, IMG submission 183897) | Freshwater sediment methanotrophic microbial communities from Lake Washington under simulated oxygen tension - Sediment Metagenome... | ecosystem: Environmental > Aquatic > Freshwater >...
ACGACGGCCAGCGGCTGTGGGTGCAGATGAGCTGGAGCGTGGTGCGCAACCTGCTTGGCCAGGCCCAGCGCCTGCTGGTGGTGGTGGAGGACATCACCGAACAGCTCAAGCGCGAGGAGGCCGAACACGGCCGGCAGCTGGCCGAGTCGGCCAACCAGGCCAAGAACGACTTCCTCTCGCGCATGAGCCACGAACTGCGCACGCCGCTCAACGCGATGCTGGGCTTCGGCCAGCTGCTGGACCTGGACCGCCGGCCACGCCTGGCCACCCACCAGCTGGGCTGGGTGGCGCAGATCCTGCAGGCCGGCTGGCACCTGCTGGAGATGATCAACGACACGCTGGACCTGTCGCGCATCGAGGCCGGCATGCTGCGGCTGGCGCTGGCGCCGGTGGCGCTGCCGCCGCTGGTGGCCCACTGCGTGGCGATGGTGGAGCCGGCCGCGGCCCGGCGCGGCATCCAGCTGCAGGTGGACCTGGCCGACGACATGCGCTTGGTGCAGGGCGACGAGACCCGGCTCAAGCAGGTGATGACCAATCTGCTGTCCAACGCCGTCAAGTACAACGTGCCCGGCGGCCGGGTGGCGGTGAGCGCACGGCGCCGCGATGCCCACACGCTGGAGATCCGCGTGCTCGACACCGGCCTGGGCCTGAGCCCCGAGCAGATGGCCGACCTGTTCCAGCCCTTCAACCGCCTGGGCCGGGAGCAGAGCGAGATCGAGGGCACCGGCATCGGCCTGGTGATCAGCCGGCGGCTGGTCGAGCTGATGGGCGGCGAGCTGCGCGCCGAGAGCACCGAGGGCCAGGGCGCCACCTTCGTCTTGACGCTGCCGGTCGCCGCGGCCGGCCTGCCGGCCCCGGTGCAGGCCCGCACCGAGCACGACGCTGCCGACCGCTACCGCCACCGGCAGGTGCACTATGTCGAGGACAACGACACCAATGTCGAGGTCATGCGCGGCATCCTGGCGCAGCGGCCGCAGGTGCTGCTGTCGGTGTCAAGCCTGGGGCTGGACGGGCTGACCACGATCCGGGCGCGCCGCCCCGACCTGATCCTGCTGGACATGCACCTGCCCGACATCGACGGCCTGGAGCTGCTGCGCCAGCTGCAGCGCGACCCGGGGTGCGCCGACATCCCGGTGGTGGTGGTATCGGCCGACGCCACGCCGGCCCGCATCGAGGAGGCCCTGGCCGCCGGCGCCCGCCACTACCTGACCAAGCCGCTCAACCTGGCCGGCTTCCTGAGCGTGCTGGACGAGCTGCTGGAAGGCATGGACACGCGCTTCGGCTGAAAGCGCCAGCTACACCGTTTCGTAACGCGCCAGCGCCTCGGCGTCGCGGATGTGGATGTCGCGCTTGTCCACCGTGATCAGCCCGGCCTGCTCCAGCTCATGCAGCACGCGCGAGAAGTATTCGGGCGTCAGCGACAGGCGCGAGGCGATGGTCGCCTTGCTGACCGGCAGCGACACCGTGACCGCCCCCCGGGGCAGGTCGTCGTCGTTGGCCTGGTCGCGCAGCAGGTAGCCGATCACCCGCTGCAAGCCACTGTGCAGGGCATAGGCCTGCACATCGTTGACCAGGCCATGCAGGCGGCGCGAGATGCCGGCCAGCATGCGCAGCGCAAAGCGTGGGTCGCGGTCGATCTCGCCCAGCACCGCGGCCTTGCCCACGCTCAGCAGCAGGGTGTCGGTCAGGGCCTGGGCGTTGATGATGTAGGGCTTGTCGGTGAACATCAGCGCCTCGGCAAAGCTGTTGCCGGGGCCGACCAGCTCGATCACCTTCTCCTGGCCCGAGGGCGAGATGGCGAACAGCTTGACCTGGCCCATCACCGTGACGTGGAACTCCTCGCAGGGCTCGCCGACACGGAACACGGTGTCGCCACGCGACAGCCGGCGCAACTGGCAGCCTTGGGCCAGGCGCTGCAGCTCGGGCGGGTTCAGGTCGGTGAACAGCGGCAACACCGACAGGTAACGCGGTACGTCGAAGGGGCGGGCATCCATCGTCCACTCCGGGGATGATCAAGGCGCGCATTGTGGTCCGGCGACGCCGGCCTGGCGCTTGATGTGCATCAAGCCGAGGGCCGGGACACCTCAGCGCGCCAGCAGTGCGTGCACCTGGGCCAGGCGCGACACCAGCTCGGCCGGCCGCGGCACCAGCGCGTAACCCCGCTGGCCGAACAGCATCGGCAGGTAATCGTGGCCATCGGCGTCGATGGTCAGGCAGAACGGCGTCAGCCCGGCGGCGCGGGCGGCCTGCACCGCGTGGCGCGTGTCCTCCAGCCCATAACGCCCTTCGTAGACGTCCAGGTCGTTGGGCTTGCCGTCAGTCAGCAGCAGCAGCAGGCGCTGGCGCTCGGGCCGCTCGGCCAGGCGCTGGGTGGCCAGGCGGATGGCGGCGCCCATGCGGGTGTAGTAGCCCGGCTTGATGGCCCCCACCCGGTCGCGCGCCAGCGGCCCCCACGGCTCGGCAAAGCCCTTGAGGTGCTGGATGCGCACCTGCTGGCGCCGCACCGAACTGAAGCCCAGCATCTCGAACGGGTCGCCGCTGGCGCCCAGTGCCTCGCCGAAAACGAACAGCGCATCGCGGATGACGTCGATCACCCGGCGGTCGACGCCGGCCGGTGCGCCGGCACGCGCCACTTCACCGGGCACCCAGGCGTCGGTGGACAGCGACAGGTCGGCCAGCAGCAGCGTGGCCAGGCTGCGGTCGGTGTGCAGGCGCTGGGCGTAGACCGGCGGCGCCGTGTCCTGCTGCAGCGCGGCCTGGGCGCTGCCGGCATGGCGCACCCAGGCATCGAGGTCGATGGCCTCGCCCTGCGCCAGGCCGCGCTGCCAGCGGGGTGCGGCGCGCAGGCCCTCCAGCCGGCGGCGCACGCGGCTGGCGGTGGCGCGCAGGGCGGCCGAGGGCACGAAGGGTTCACCGGGCCGCGCCACACGCACCTGCACCGCGCAGTGGTCGGGCCGCAGCTGGCGGGCCTTCCAGTCCCATTCGGGCAGGCGCTGGCCGGGGCCCAGCGGCAGGTCGTCGGCGGCGGCGCTGGGCAGGTCCAGGTCGAACTTGACACGCGAGGCGCTGGCCTGGCCGTCAGTGCTGACGCTGAGCTTGTCCATGTCGTTGGCCGCGGCCAGCGCGTCGGCATCGGGGTCGTCGTCGGTGGCGCGGTTGACCTTGATGAACTCGCCCCAGGACAGCAGCGACTCGGCGCGGAAGAACATCATCAGCGGTGCCTTGTCGGCCGGGCCGTCCACCCGCTCGGCGCGGCGGCGGCGCGGATCCTGTGCGGTGGGTGCGGGGGTGGCGGCGCCCGGCTCGGTGGCCTGGCGCTGGGCCTGCGCGGCCACCTGGGCCGGCGAGGCGTCCAGCCACAGCCAGACCGGCGGCACCCGGTCCGGACGCAGCGCCTGGCCGGCGGCGCCGGGTGGCACCGGCGCACCACGCAGCGTGGCCTGCACCGCCGCCTCGGCCGGGCTGTGCGTTGCAGCGGGCCGCTGCGCCAGATGGGCCTGCAGCAGCGCCGCGTGGCGGGCACGCAGGCCGGCAAAACGCTGCAGGGCCAGGGCGGTGGCGGCGCGGTTGTCGGCCAGCCAGTCGCCGGTAGCGACAAAACAGGCGGCCAAGGCGGCCAGCCAGAGGTAGAGGTCGCGGTTGAGTTCACGCCGGGCAAACACCGCCAGCTCGGTGGGCAGCGCCAGCACCTCGGGCTGCAGCAGGGGCAGCGCGGCATGGCTGCCGCTGCCGGCCAGCTTGTGCAGCCAGCCGCGGCCCCCGGCCTGGGCGCCGACACGGGCCAAGCCGGCCGGGGCCAGGCGCACCGCGGCATCACCGCCGGCGGCACGGAACAGCAGGCCGATGCTGCGTTCCATCTCGGCCAGCGTCACCACCGCTTCGGCATGGCGGTCGTCGGCCGCGCGGGTGATGGCGCGGTGCCACCAGTGGCCGACCCACTCTTCCATCAGGCCCGACCTTCCTGGTGCCGGGCGGCGCTGGCCGCGGTGGCGGTGGCGGCCGCGGCGTCCTGCTCGGCCTCGAAGCGCTTCTGGCGCAGGGTTTCACGCACCGCGTCCAGGCCGACGGCCCATTCGAGCACCGGCGTGCGCGCCTGGGCGCCTTGCGACGCGTCGCAGGCCGTCAGGCACTGGCCGCATTGCACGCAGGAGAACATCATGCGCTTGATGTTGCGCGGGTGCAGCCGCATCGGGCAGGCGTTGTCGCAGGCGCTGCCGCGCGGCAGGTCACAGGTGCGGCAATCCCGGGCCCGCTCGCGGGCGAAGGCCACCACCATGCCCTTGGGGTTGGCCATCCAGGCCAGGCTCTGGAACAGGCCCACCGCGCAGCCGAAGCGGCAGAACAGGTGGCGGGCAAAGGCGAATTCCAGGGTGAAGACGGTGCTGCCAATGGCCAGGAAGCGGGCCTGGTTGGGCGTCAGCGTGCCGTGCAGCAGGCCGCCCCAGATCTCGACCGGCGGCAGCAGGTAGCTCAGCAGCGTGATGGCCCAGGTAAAGCCGGCGATGGCACAGGACAGCGCAAACACCGGCCACCAACGCCGGTCGGGCGCGCGCCCGGCACGCGGTGTGCGGTGCGTGTCCCACAGGCTGAGCTTGCCGATGGCGCGGTGCAGCAGGCCGTTCAGCCCCTCCACCAGCGAAAAATGCGGGCACAGCCAGCCACAGTACAGCCGGCCGTAGCGGTAGGCCACGGCCAGGAAGCCCACCACCAGTGCGATGGCCGGCAGAAAGCCGCGCAGCAGGATGGCCAGCGCCGTCTCGGCGGCCGTGGCCTGACCCTGCTGGAAGGCGCTGAGCCCCAGGCTCCAACGCTGGCCCAGCACCCAGAGCTGGGCCTCGTGCAGATCGAAGCGCAGCAGGTTCAGCGCCGGCGCCAGCAGGAACAGGGCCATGAAGCCCAGCTGGAAGGCGCGGCGCCGGCGCTGCAGCCGCGCCGCGTCCAGGGCCCCGGGATGCAGACCGGTGGCCATCGCCGCCTGAGAACCGCTGTGCGACATCAGCCGATCACCGCACCCACCAGCTCGTCCAGCGCGGCCACGGTTTCGGCATCGTCGCTGAGCGCCTGCACGATGGCGGCGCGGCAGGCGCTGCGCAGGCCCAGGCCACTGGCCACCAGGCGTGCGGCCATCACCAGCAGCCGGGTGCTGGCGGTTTCTTCCAGGTCGTGGTCGGTCAGCCGGCGCAGGGCCTGGGCCAGCTGCACCAGCTGGGCCGCCAGCTCGGGCGAAGCGCCGCCCTCGGCCACCACGATGGCGCGCTCGACCTCGGGCGCCGGGTAGTCGAAGCTCAGTGCGACAAAACGCTGGCGGGTGCTGGGCTTCAGGCTCTTCAGAATGTTCTGGTAGCCGGGGTTGTAGGACACCACCAGCATGAAGCCGGGCGCGGCCACCAGCTGCTCGCCGGTGCGCTCGATGGTCATGCTGCGGCGGTCGTCGGCCAGCGGGTGCAGCACGACGGTGGTGTCCTTGCGCGCCTCCACCACCTCGTCAAGGTAGCAGATGGCGCCCTCGCGCACCGCCCGCGTCAGCGGGCCGTCGCTCCACAGCGTGTCGCCGCCGCTGATCAGGTGGCGGCCCACCAGGTCGGCCGCGCTCAGGTCGTCATGGCAGCTGACGGTGACCAGCGGCCGGCCCAGCCGGGCCGCCATGTGCTCGACAAAACGCGTCTTGCCGCAGCCAGTGGGGCCCTTGATCAGCAGCGGCAGGCGCTGCGCCGCCGCATGCTCGAACAGCGCGCACTCGTCGCCCTGTGCGGCGTAGTAGGGCAGCTCGGGGCGCTGCCGGGCGCTGATCAGCTCCATGGTGGCGGCCGATCAGGCGCGTTGCGCCGGGCTGGCCAGCACGCCGCCACCGGCGGTGGCACGCTCATCGGCGCCCTCGCCGATGAAGAAGCTCGACAGGTAGGTGACCAGGCCGACCAGGAAGATCACGCCGCCGCCGACGCGGATCCAGTAGAAGAAGCCCAGCTGGTCCTGCGTGGCCATGAAGCCCATGGCGCCGGTGGTGGGCAGGCGCTGCAGCCAGACCTGCAGGACGCCGGCACCGGTCAGCGCCAGCACCATCACGCTCATGCCGATGGTCATGATCCAGAAGCTCCACATCTCCACCGCCTGGGCCCGCTTCGGGTTGGCCTCGCGGCCACGCAGCATCGGCATGGCGTAGCTGATGATGGTGATCACCACCAGCACATAGGCACCGTAGAAGGCCAGGTGGCCGTGGGCCGCGGTGATCTGCGTGCCGTGGGTGTAGTAGTTGATCGGGCTCAGCGTATGGATGAAGCCCCACAGGCCGGCACCCAGGAAACCCATCACCGAGGTGCCCACCGCCCACAGCACCGCCGCCTGGTTGGGGTGCTCACGCCGGCGGCGCTGCACCATGTTGAAGGCGAACACCGTCATCATGAAGAAGGGGATGGGCTCCATCGCGCTGAAGATGCCGCCGATCCAGCTCCAGTAGCCCGGCAGACCGATGAAGTAATAGTGGTGGCCGGTGCCCAGGATGCCGGTGATCAGCGCCATGGCGATGATCACGTACATCCACTTGTCGATCACCTCGCGGTCGACGCCGGTGGTCTTGATCAGCACGAAGGCCAGCAGCGAGGCCAGGATCAGCTCCCACACGCCTTCCACCCACAGGTGAACCACCCACCACCAGGCCATCTTGTCCTGCACCAGGTTCTTGGGGTTGTAGAAGCTGAACAGGAAGAACACCGCCAGCCCGGTCAGGCCCATCAGCAGCACCAGGGTGATGCTGGTCTTGCGGCCCTTGAGGATGGTCATCGCGATGTTGAGCAGGAAGCCCAGCGCGACGATGACGATGCCCACCTTGGTCGGCAGCGGCTGTTCCAGGAACTCGCGGCCCATGGTCTGCAGCAGCTCGTTGCCGGTCAGCTCGGCCAGCTTGGCATAAGGCACCACCAGGTAGCCGACGATGGTCAGCGCGCCGGCGGTCAGGAAGACCCAGAACAGCACCAGCGCCAGCTTGGGGCTCCACAGCTCGGTCTCGGACTCCTCCGGCACCATGTAGTAGGCCGCGCCCATGAAGCCGAACAGCAGCCAGACGATGAGCAGGTTGGTGTGCACCATGCGCGCCTGGTTGAACGGGATGTAGGGGAACAGGAAATCCCCGATCACGTACTGCAGGCCGAGGCCCAGGCCAAAGACGATCTGGCCGGTGAACAGCAGCAGCGCGGCGACGAAGTAGTACTTCGCCACGCTCTGCGACTTGTATTTCAATGTGGTTGCTTGCATGTCGCGCTCCTCAACCTTCGATGTTCGGCGGCCACTTTTCAGTGTTGATGCCGTTGGTCCACTTCAGGAACTCGACCATGTCGTCGAGCTGCGCTTCGGTGAAGTTGAACTGCGGCATCTGCCGGCGGCCCGGTGCATGCGTGGGCTGGGCCTTGATCCAGGCCTTGATGAACTCCGGCCCACGGCGCTGGTAGACATTGCCCAGCTCGGGGGCGAAATAGGCACCCTCGCCCAGCAAGGTGTGGCAGCCGATGCAGTTGCGTGTCTCCCACAAACCCTTGCCGCGCTCAACCGCCGGCGTGATGGCCGCTGCGTTCGAGCGTTTGGGAATCTGGCTTGAACTGTGCGTGACCAGCCCGATGAAGGCCAGCGCAAAAAACAGCGTGCCGCCGTAAAAGATGTTGCGGGCCATCTGTTTGGTGAACCCGCTTGAACCGCCTGCGCCCATGGCCGGCCTCCTCGTCGTTGAATGACAGGGGGTAGCCTAGGGAATCACTCGGGTTCTTTCCTTGAACCGGTTCAAGATTGCGACCGGGAGGTGCGCCGGTGGCGGCTGACGCTGTGGCGCTTGACGCAAGTCAAAGTCCGAACCACCCCGCCCCGGCACAGTGGCGGCCAGCGATCGTGATCCGGCGCCGCTGCCGTGCCCGGTCGCGTGCGCTGGCCCTTTTCCCCTACCCACAAGACCAGCCACCATGAGCATCCTGGGCGTGATCGTCCGTACCCGGCCCGAGGACCTGGCCGCCGTTGAACAGGCCTTGCGTGGCCTGCCCGGCACCGACGTGGCCGAGCGCCAGGGCCAGGCCGACGGCCGGCTGGTGCTGGTGATCGAGGACAGCGCCGAGCGCGCGGCCTCGGCGGTGATGGCCGAGATCGCGATGTGGCCGCTGGTGCTCAACACCTCGCTGGTCTACGAGTACTCGGGCCCGGACGCCCCCTCGCCCGATGCCGGGGTGCAGGGGTATGCCGACTGGCGCGCCAGCCTGGCCGACCTGGCCGGCCGCCCAACCGCACCCCCACCCACGGAGCCTTGAAGCAGTTCAAGGACAAGACCCCACTGCCAGCACAGACTCCCCGCTGACGCTGGACCCAGACGAATTCCATCCGGACACGGAGCCCCAAGATGCAAGCCAACCGCCGCGATTTCATCAAGACCCAGGCCCTGGCCGCCACCGCGGCCGCCGCCGGCATCCCGATCGTCGTCGAAGGGGCCCCGGCCGCCACCCCGCAGACTGCCGCCGACGTGGGTATGCGCTGGGACAAGGCGCCCTGCCGCTTCTGCGGCACCGGCTGCGCAGTGATGGTGGGCGTGCAGGACGGCAAGGTGGTGGCCACCCAGGGTGACCCCGAGGCGCCGGTCAACCGCGGCCTGAACTGCATCAAGGGCTACTTCCTGTCCAAGATCATGTACGGCAAGGACCGGCTGACCACGCCGCTGCTGCGCAAGAAGGACGGCAAATACGACAAGAACGGCGATTTCGTGCCGGTGAGCTGGGACGAAGCCTTCGACGTGATGGCCGCCAAGTGGAAGGAAACGCTGAAGACCGACGGCCCCACCGGCATCGGCATGTTCGGCTCCGGCCAGTGGACGGTGTGGGAGGGTTATGCCGCGTCCAAGCTGTGGAAGGCTGGCTTCCGCAGCAATAACCTCGACCCGAACGCGCGCCACTGCATGGCCAGCGCCGTCACCGGCTTCATGCGCACCTTCGGCATCGACGAGCCGATGGGCTGCTACGACGACATCGAGCAGGCCGACGCCTTCGTGCTGTGGGGCAGCAACATGGCCGAGATGCACCCCATCCTGTGGAGCCGCATCACCGACCGCCGCCTGAGCAACCCGCATGTGCAGGTGGCCGTGCTGTCGACCTTCGAGCACCGCAGCTTCGACCTGGCCGACCAGGGCCTGGTCTTCAAGCCGCAGACCGACCTGGCGATCCTGAACTACATCGCCAACTACATCATCACGAACAAGAAGGTGAACACCGAGTTCGTGAAGAAGAACATCAACTTCAAGAAGGGCGTGGACGACATCGGCTACGGCCTGCGCCCGGCGCATGCGCTGGAAAAGGACGCCAAGGCCAATGGCTACCCCGGCGCCGATGGCAAGCCCAAGACCAACCCGAACGACGCCACGCCGATCAGCTTCGAGGAATACGCCAAGTTCGTCAGCGAGTACACCGCCGAGAAGGTCAGTGCGCTGTCGGGCGTGCCGGTGGTCAAGCTGGAGGCCCTGGCCAAGCTGTATGCCGACCCCAAGGTCAAGGTCATGTCGCTGTGGACCATGGGCTTCAACCAGCACACGCGTGGCACCTGGGCCAACAACATGGTCTACAACATCCACCTGCTGACCGGCAAGATCAGCCAGCCGGGCAACAGCCCGTTCAGCCTGACCGGCCAGCCCAGCGCCTGCGGCACAGCGCGCGAGGTCGGCACCTTCGCCCACCGCCTGCCGGCCGACATGGTGGTGACCAACCCCGAGCACCGCAAGCACACCGAGGAGATCTGGGGCCTGCCCGACGGCACCATCCCCGACAAGATCGGCCTGCACGCCGTGGCCCAGAGCCGCGCGCTGAAGGACGGCAAGCTCAAGTGCTACTGGGTCACCACCAACAACAACATGCAGGCCGGGCCGAACATCAACGGCGAAATCTACCCGGGCTGGCGCAACCCCGCCACCTTCATCGTGGTGAGCGACCCCTACCCCACCGTCAGCGCGATGGCCGCCGACCTGATCCTGCCCGCGGCGATGTGGGTGGAGAAGGAAGGTGCTTTCGGCAACGCCGAGCGCCGCACCCAGGTCTGGCGCCAGCAGGTCAGCGCCCCGGGCCAGGCCCGGTCCGACCTGTGGCAGATGATGGAGTTCAGCAAGCGCTTCAAGATCGAGGACGTGTGGCCGGCCGAGCTGATCGCCAAGCAGCCGGCGGTCAAGGGCAAGACCCTGTTCGACGTGCTGTACAAGAACGGCAAGGTCAACAAGTACCCGCTGGCCGACCTGACCAAGGTCAACGGCAAGTACATCAAGGACTACAGCAACGACGAGAGCAAGGCCTTCGGCTTCTATGTGCAGAAGGGCCTGTTCGAGGAATACGCCGAGTTCGGCCGCGGCCACGGCCACGACCTGGCCGACTTCGACGTCTACCACGAGGTGCGTGGCCTGCGCTGGCCGGTGGTGGGCGGCAAGGAGACGCTGTGGCGCTTCCGCGAAGGCTACGACCCCTATGTCAAGAAGGGCGAGGGCCTGCGCTTCTACGGCTTCAAGGACGGCAAGGCCAATATCTTCGCCCTGCCCTACCAGCCGGCCGCCGAGTCGCCCGACAAGGACTACGACCTGTGGCTGTCCACCGGCCGCGTGCTGGAGCACTGGCACACCGGCTCGATGACGCGGCGTGTGCCCGAGCTGCACCGCGCCGTGCCCGAGGCGGTGGTGTTCATGCACCCGGACGACGCCCAGGCCCGTGGCATCCAGCGTGGCATGCAGGTCAAGGTGGTATCGCGCCGCGGCGAGATCACGCTGGCGGTGGAGACCAAGGGCCGCAACAAGGTGCCCAAGGGCCTGGTGTTCATCCCCTTCTTCGACGAAGGCCGGCTGGTCAACAAGCTGACGCTGGACGCGACCTGCCCGATCTCCAAGGAAACCGACTTCAAGAAGTGCGCGGTCAAGATCGTGAGAGTTTGACCCACCCCCGCAGCGGCCTGCGGCCTCCTCCCCCTTGAGGGGGCCGCACCAGCGGCCCGGCAAAGCCGGTTCCGCGGTGCGTGCTGGCCTGAGCCGCTGCACTGACCCCCCGAGCATCCCATCGTGACCCTGAACCGCCGCCAGGTGCTGCAAGCCAGTGCCAGTGCCACCACCGCCGGGCTGCTTGCCGGCGGTGCGGCGCTGCTCGGCCGGCCGGCGCTGGCGCGGCCGGCACAGGCGCTGCGCCCACCGGGCGCCATCGCCGAGGCCGACTTCCTGGGCGCCTGCGTGCGCTGCGGCCTGTGCGTGCGCGACTGCCCGCCGCAAAACCTGAAGCTCAGCCGCTGGGGCGACGGCCTGGCGCGCGACGTGGCCATCGGCACGCCCTACTTCGTGGCCCGCGAGATCCCCTGCGAGATGTGCGAAGCCGTGCCCTGCGTCAAGGCCTGCCCCACCGGCGCGCTGGACCACCGGCTCACCGACATCAACCAGGCGCGCATGGGCGTGGCGGTGCTGATCGACCAGGAGAACTGCCTGAACTTCCTGGGCCTGCGCTGCGACGTCTGCTACCGCGTGTGCCCGGTGATCGACCAGGCCATCACGCTGGAGAAGGTCAGCAACCCACGCAGCGACCGCCATGCGATGCTGCTGCCCACGGTGCATGCCGAGCACTGCACCGGCTGCGGCAAGTGCGAAAAGAGCTGCGTGCTGGAGCAGGCCGCCATCAAGGTGCTGCCCACGGCCATCGCCCGCGGCGAGCTGGGCCACCACTACCGCAAGGGCTGGGACGCCACCAACCAGGGCGGCCGCCCGCACTTCGACGCCCCGGTGCAGAACCTGCCCGCCCAGCCGGTGCCGGGCGACCTGGCGCCGCTGCGCTCGGGCCGCGAGGCCTATGACCCGGCGGCCGCGGCGTCGGCCAACGCCACCCACCCGGCAGGGCCCGGCCAATGACCGACCCCGCCGTCATCAGCCGCAGCTTCGGCATCAGCCGGTCGGCCGCCGCCAAGGCGCCGGGCCGCGACGCGGTGCGCGACAAGGGCTGGTGGCGCGCCCACCGTTTTCTGGTCCTGCGCCGGCTGTCGCAGTTGGCCGTCTTCGGCCTGTTCCTGCTCGGCCCGCTGGCCGGCCTCTGGGTCGTCAAGGGCAATCTGTCGTCGAGCCTGACGCTGGGCGTGCTGCCGCTGACCGACCCCTTCCTGCTGGCCCAGGTGCTGGCCACCCGCCACTGGCCCGAAACCAGTGCGCTGCTGGGCGCGGCCATCGTCATCGTGTTCTACGCCACCGTCGGCGGCCGCGTGTTCTGCAGCTGGGTCTGCCCGGTCAACGTGGTCACCGACAGCGCGGCCTGGCTGCGCCGCAAGCTCAAGATCACCACCGGCCGCGCGCCACGGGGCGGCCTGCGCTACTGGCTGGCCGGCGCGGTGCTGCTGGCCAGCGCCATCACCGGCCAGTTGGTGTGGGAGTCGGTCAATCCGGTGTCCCTGACCCAGCGCGCGCTGATCTTCGGTGGCAGCGTGGCCTGGGGTGCGGCGGCGGCCGTGTTCCTGTTCGACCTGCTGATCGCCCCGCGTGGCTGGTGCGGCCATGCCTGCCCGGTGGGCGCGGCCTACGCGCTGATCGGCAGCAAGGGCCTGCTGCGTGTGGCCGCCACCCACAGCAGCCGCTGCAACGACTGCGCCGATTGTTATGCCGTCTGCCCCGAGCCCCAGGTGATCGTGCTGCCCCTCAAGGGCAAGGCCGGCCACGGGCCGGTGATCACCGACCGCGACTGCACCAACTGTGGCCGCTGCATCGACGTGTGCGGCCCCGACGTCTTCCGCTACACCCACCGCCTCGATTCAAAGAGGGATTGACCATGCGACTCCAGACCATCCTCAAGCTCCTGCTCGCGATCAGCGTGCTGCTGCTCGGCGCGCAGATGGCCGCCCAGGCCGCCGACGCCCCCGTCAAGCTGCAGGGCCTGCGCGGCGGCACGCCGATCAACCAGGACAATGCACCCGGCGCCTTCAGGCAGGAGCGTGACCATGGCCCCGCGCCACGCGACTTCGTGCAGCAGCCGCCGCTGATCCCGCACACCATCGGCAACTACCAGATCACCAAGAACTTCAACAAGTGCATGGAGTGCCACGCCTGGTCCAAGACCGCCAGCACCGGCGCCACCAAGGTCGGTGTCACGCACTTCCGCAACCGGGAAGGCCAGGAGCTGGACAATGTCAGCCCGCGCCGTTACTTCTGCACCCAGTGCCATGTGCCGCAGACCGATGCCAAGCCGCTGGTGGAGAACACCTTCCAGCGTGCCCGCGGCATGCAGTGAGTTCGCCCGCACGATCCCCCGAACAAGACCGACAAGACAGGAGATGCGATGGCCGACCCCGACCTGACCCCCAGCAACCCCACGCCGACCAGCCGCCTGGCGCGGCTGTGGTCCTTCGTCAAGACGCCGAAATTCGCCCTGCTGAGCCTGGCCTTCATCGCGGGCATCCTGTTCTGGGGTGGCTTCAACACCGCGATGGAGTGGACCAACCGCGAGGCCTTCTGCATCTCCTGCCATGAGATGAAGGACAACGTCTACGCCGAGTACCGCAACACCATCCACTACCAGAACCGCACCGGCGTGCGCGCCACCTGCCCGGACTGCCACGTGCCCAAGGAATGGGGCCCGAAGATGATCCGCAAGATCCAGGCGAGCAACGAGGTGCTGCACAAGGTGCTGGGCTCGATCGACACGCCGGAGAAGTTCAACGCCAAGCGGGCCGAGCTGGCCCAGCATGAGTGGGACCGCATGAAGCGCACCGACAGCCACGAGTGCCGCAACTGCCACAACTTCAGCTACATGGACTACGCCGAGCAGAACAAGCGCGCGGCCACGCGCCACCAGGTGGCCTTCAACGAAGGCCAGACCTGCATCGACTGCCACAAGGGCATCGCCCACACGCTGCCACCGATCGAGCAGCACATCGGCGCCCCCAAGGTGGCACCGGCCCAGGTGCCGCCGGCCACCCCGGCGTCCGCCGCGTCGAACTGACGCCGCGCTGGTCCGTGGCGCGCGGACGCAGTGCGGCGCCAGGTGCTGAGTCAGGCCAGGGCGGCCTGCCGTGCCGGGTCCAGCACCGCGTGCAGCGACACCACGCCGCCGATGATGATCAGCGCCGGCGGCTTCACACCATGCACCAGGGCCAGCGTAGGCAGGCTGGCCAGCGTGCCGGTGACGGTGCGCTGGTCGGGCCGGGTGGCACGCTCCACCGTGGCGGCAGGGGTGTCGGCGGGCAGACCATGGGCCACCAGCT
>Ga0208266_100440_pt1 | contig 14177 bp, 8 predicted proteins | sample LakWasMet67_HOW9_2_FD_183897 | JGI IMG/M metagenome (GOLD analysis project Ga0208266, IMG submission 183897) | Freshwater sediment methanotrophic microbial communities from Lake Washington under simulated oxygen tension - Sediment Metagenome... | ecosystem: Environmental > Aquatic > Freshwater >...
GGCGCGCGACGAGCAGTTGCTGCTGCCGCTGCACCACCAGATGCGGCCCTGGGCGATGAAGGCCAACGTGACCACCATCCACCGCTCGGCCGACAACCCCGAGGCGCGCTACACCTCGGTGAAGTGAAGCGGCCCCGCCCGCTGCATCCGGCAGCGGGCGGGCTGCGTAGAGACGGGTTCCGCACCTTCGGGTGCATGGCTCAAGGAACCCGTCCCATGTCCGTTCTTCCCCTCGGTACCCTGGCTGCCGCCGCGGCGCTGCTGCTCTCCGCCTGCGGCAGCCTGCCGTCGGCCCCGGCCTTCTCGCAGGCCAGTCTGCCGGCGGCGGTGCAGGTACCCGCCGGCCACACGGTGGTGCTGGAAACCGTCGGCGTGGGCGAGGTCACCTACGCCTGCCGCGACAAGGCGGCCGCCGCCGGCCAGTTCGAATGGGTGTTTGTCGGCCCCAAGGCGGTGTTGAACAACCGCGCCGGCCAGGCGGTAGGCCGCTACTACGGGCCGCCGGCCACCTGGGAGAGCCAGGACGGCTCGAAACTCAGCGGCGCCCAGCTGGCGGTGGCGCCATCGACGGACGGCAACCTGCCCCTGCAACTGGTCAAGACCCAGCCGGCCCAGGGCCAGGGCGCGATGACCGGCGTGGCCTACATCCAGCGTGTGGCCACCCGGGGTGGCACGGCGCCGGCGCTGGCATGCGACGCGGCCAGCCGCGGCCGCCAGGAAACCGTGCGCTACCAGGCCGACTACATCTTCTGGAAGCCCGCCTGAGCCCGGGCTGTCGGCCCAACCGGGCCGACCGTGCCCTCACACCATCGCGACGCCCGACTCCACCATGCCCAGACGGGCCCGGGCGGCGGCGTACTCGCGCTTGAGGCGGCCCACGTACTCGGCGGTGCTCATCACCTTGTCGATGGCGCCGATGCCCTGGCCGCAGCCCCAGATGTCCTTCCAGGCCTTCTTGGCGCCACCGCCGTCGACATTGCCGAAGTTCATCTTGCTCGGGTCACTCACCGGCAGGTTGTCCGGGTCCAGGCCGGCGTTGCGGATCGACGGCTTCAGGTAGTTGCCGTGCACGCCGGTGAACAGGTTGCTGTAGACGATGTCGTCGGAGTTGGCGTCGACGATGGCCTGCTTGTGCGCGTCGATGGCGCGCGCCTCCTCGGTGGCGATGAAGGCCGAGCCGATATAGGCGAAGTCGGCGCCCATGGCCTGGGCCGCCAGCACCGCGTCACCGGTGGAGATGCTGCCCGACAGCGCCAGCGGGCCGTCGAACCACTGGCGGATCTCCTGGATCAGCGCAAACGGGCTCTTGGTGCCGGCATGGCCCCCCGCGCCCGCGGCCACGGCGATCAGGCCGTCGGCGCCCTTCTCGATGGCCTTGTGGGCGTGGTTGTTGTTGATGATGTCGTGCAGCACCACGCCGCCCCAGGCATGCACCGCGTCGTTGATGTCGACGCGCGCCCCCAGGCTGGTGATGATGATGGGCACCTTGTAGCGTGCGCAGGCTTCCATGTCGTGCTCGAGCCGGTCATTGCTCTTGTGCACGATCTGGTTGATGGCAAACGGCGCGGCCTTCTGGTCGGGGTGGGCCTTGTCCCAGGCCGCCAGGGCCTCGGTGATCTCGGCCAGCCACTCGTCGACCTGCGACGCGGGCCGGGCGTTGAGCGCCGGCATCGAACCGACGACGCCGGCGGTGCATTGCGCAATCACCAGCTTGGGCGTGCTGATGATGAACAGCGGCGAGCCGATGATGGGCAGCGGCAGGTTGGCCAGCACGGGGGGCAGTTTCGACACGGACAACTCCAGGTCAGGGGTCAGGATGGGGCCAGTGTGCGTGGCACACCGGCCGGTGGGCGATCACCCGGGCGACAACCCGTCCGGCGCCGCCCGGGATTCCACCGCGGCCAGCGCCGGCCGGTCTTGCGTCGGCTGGCTGCGGCCGCGGGCGATGGGCGTCAGAAGGCGTCCAGCGCCATCTCGGTGACACCGGCCGCGCCGTCGACGATGCTGTCGCGCAAGCCCGGCGCCTTGCTCAGGATGTGGTCGCCGTAAAAGCGGGCGGTGGTGATCTTGGCGCGCATGAAGTCGGCTTCGACCCCGGCGGCCAGCTGGTCCTCGGCCACCAGCAGCGCACGCGCCATCTGCCAGCCGGCGATCAGGTTGCCGGCCAGCATCAGGTAGGGCACGCTGCCGGCGAACACCGCGTTCGGGCTGGCCTTGGTCTGTCCGGCGATGAAGGCCACACTGTCGAGGAAGGCCAGGCGCGCCGCCGTCAGGCGCTTGCGCAGGGCCGACGCCGCGTCGCTGCTGCGCGCGGCCAGCTGGGCCTCGGTGGCCTCGATCTGCGCCGCGATGGCCTTGGCATGGGCACCGCCGTCGCGCGCGGTCTTGCGGCCGATCAGGTCGTTGGCCTGGATCGCGGTGGTGCCTTCGTAGATCGTCAGGATCTTGGCGTCGCGGTAGTACTGGGCGGCACCGGTCTCCTCGATGAAGCCCATGCCACCATGCACCTGCACGCCCAGGCTGGCCACCTCCAGGCTCATCTCGGTGGAGTAGCCCTTGACCAGCGGCACCATGAACTCGTAGAAGGCCTGGTTCTGCTGGCGCACCTCGGCATCCGGGTGGGCATGGGCAGCGTCCTGTGCCGCGGCGGCCACCAGGGCCATCGCGCGGCAACCCTCGGTGTAGGCGCGCATCGTCATCAGCATGCGCTTCACATCCGGGTGGTGGATGATGGGCGCCGCCGTGCTCATCGAGCCGTCCACCGGCCGGCTCTGCACCCGGTCACGCGCGTACTGCACCGCCTTCTGGTAGGCCCGCTCGGCCACCGCGATGCCCTGCGTGCCGACACCGAAGCGCGCCGCGTTCATCATCACGAACATGTACTCCAGGCCGCGGTTCTCCTGGCCCACCAGGTAGCCCACGGCGCCACCATGGTCACCGTACTGCAGCACCGCGGTGGGGCTGGCCTTGATGCCCATCTTGTGCTCGATGCTGACGCAGTGCACGTCGTTGCGTGCGCCCAGGCTGCCGTCGGCATTGACCAGGAACTTGGGCACCACGAACAGCGAGATGCCCTTCACGCCCTCAGGCGCGCCGCTCACCCGGGCCAGCACCAGATGGACGATGTTCTCGGCCATGTCGTGCTCACCCCAGGTGATGAAGATCTTGGTGCCGAAGACCTTGTAGCTGCCGTCGGGCTGGGGCTCGGCGCGGCTGCGCACCGCGGCCAGGTCCGAACCGGCCTGCGGCTCGGTCAGGTTCATCGTGCCGGTCCAGTCGCCGGAGATCATCTTCGGGATGTAGGTCGCCTTCAGCGCATCGCTGCCGGCGGTGAGCAGGGCCTCGATCGCGCCGTCGGTCAGCAGCGGGCACAGCGCGAAGCTGACGTTGGCGCTGTTGAGCATCTCGACACAGGCGGCGTGGATCAGCTTGGGCAGGCCCTGGCCGCCGAAGTCCACCGGGTGGTGCAGGCCCTGCCAGCCGCCGGCGGCAAACTGGCCGAAGGCGTCCTTGAAGCCGGGCGTGGCGGTGACCTTGCCGTCATGGAAGGACGACGGGTACTTGTCGCCCTCCCAGTTCAGCGGCGCGATCACGTCCTGGTTGAGCTTGGCGCATTCGTCCAGCACCGCCGCGGCGGTGTCGACGCCGGCATCCTCGAAGCCGGGCAGCTGGGCCACGGCGTCCAGGCCGGCCAGCTCCTTCATCACGAACAGCATGTCCTTGACGGGGGCACGGTAGGTCATATCAGTCTCCGGATGGAACAAGGGCGCCCAAACAGGCGCCCTTCACACACAAGTCGGTGGCGCGTCAGGCGCCGAACATCACAGCGCGGCGATCAGCTCGGGCACGGCGGCAAACAGGTCCGCCTCCAGGCCGTAGTCGGCAACGCTGAAGATCGGCGCTTCCGGGTCCTTGTTGATCGCCACGATCACCTTGGAGTCCTTCATGCCGGCCAGGTGCTGGATGGCGCCCGAGATGCCGCAGGCCACGTACAGCTGCGGCGCGACGATCTTGCCGGTCTGGCCGACCTGCCAGTCGTTGGGCGCGTAGCCGGCGTCCACCGCGGCGCGGCTGGCACCGAGGGCAGCGCCCAGCTTGTCGGCCAGCGGCGTCAGCACCTCGTTGAACTTCTCGCTACTGCCCATCGCGCGGCCACCCGAGACGATGATCTTGGCGGCGGTCAGCTCGGGCCGGTCGCTCTTGGCGATCTCGCTGCCCAGGAAGGCGCTGCTGCCCGAGTCGGCCACCGCGGCGATGGTTTCCACCGCGGCGCTGCCGCCGGTGGCCGCGGCCGGGTCGAAGCCGGTGGTGCGCACGGTGATCACCTTGACGCTGTCACTGCTCTGCACCGTGGCGATGGCGTTGCCGGCGTAGATCGGGCGCTCGAAGGTGTCGGCGCTGACCACCTTGGTGGCGTCGCTGATCTGGCCCACGTCCAGCAGCGCGGCCACGCGCGGCGAGACGTTCTTGCCACCGGCGGTGGCGGGGAACAGGATGTGGCTGTAGGCGCCGGCAATGGCCACCACCTGGGCGGCCACGTTTTCGGCCAGGCCGTGGGCAAAGCCCTCGGCGTCGGCATGCAGCACCTTGGCCACGCCGGCGATCTGCGCCGCGGCAGCAGCAGCGGCGCCGGCGTTGTGGCCGGCCACCAGCACATGCACCTCACCACCGCACTGCACGGCGGCGGCCACGGTGTTCAGCGTAGCGCCCTTGATGGACGCGTTGTCGTGTTCAGCAATTACCAGGGCAGCCATCTCAGATCACCTTCGCTTCGTTCTTCAGCTTGCTCACCAGGGTGGCGACATCAGGCACCTTGACGCCGGCACCGCGCTTGGGCGGCTCATTGACCTTCAGGGTCTTGATCTTGCTGGCCACGTCCACGCCCAGGTCGGCCGGCTTGAAGACGTCCAGCGTCTTCTTCTTGGCCTTCATGATGTTGGGCAGGGTGACGTAGCGCGGCTCGTTCAGGCGCAGGTCGGTGGTGATCACCGCCGGCAGACTCAAGGAGAGCGTCTCCGAGCCGCCGTCCACCTCACGCGAGACCTTGACCTTGCCGTCGGCCACTTCGACCTTGCTGGCGAAGGTGGCTTGCGGCAGCTTGGCCAGCGCGGCCAGCATCTGGCCGGTCTGGTTGTTGTCGTCGTCGATGGCCTGCTTGCCCAGGATGATCAGGCCGGGCTGTTCCTTGTCGACCAGGGCCTTGAGCAGCTTGGCCACGGCCAGCGGCTGCAGTTCGTCGGCACTTTCGACCAGGATGCCACGGTCGGCACCGATGGCCATCGCCGTGCGCAGGGTCTCCTGGCACTGCGTGACGCCGCAGGACACGGCGATCACCTCGGTGACCACGCCTTTTTCCTTCAGGCGCACGGCCTCTTCGACGGCAATCTCGTCAAAGGGGTTCATGCTCATCTTGACGTTCGCGATGTCGACCCCGGTGCCGTCGGACTTCACACGCACCTTGACGTTGTAGTCGACAACACGCTTAACGGGCACCAATACCTTCATGTCGCGCAGCTCCTGAGGGGGTTTGTTGAATGGACGTGGCCTGAATTGCCGCGAATTCTAGGCGGCAGGGTGCCGCCGGGGAATGGCAGGAAATCGAACGGTCGTGCTATTTTTTGCCATTGTGCCAGAGCCCCCCTTGCGGCAGCAGTCGCCGCGGGGACTGCGGGCCCCACGGCCGGGCCCGCCGGCCGGCGCCTCGTTAGACTGCGCAGCCCATGACGCCAACGCCCCTGCCGCATATCGGCATCTTCGACTCCGGCATCGGTGGGCTGTCGGTGCTGCGGGCGCTGCGCCGGCAGTTGCCGGCGGCGGCCGTCACCTACCTGGCCGACACCGCCTTCACACCCTGGGGCGACCGGTCGGCCGACTGGATCCAGGCACGCTGCGAGCAGCTCAGCGCCTGGCTCATCCACCAGGGTGCCGACCTGGTGCTGGTGGCCTGCAACACCGCCACCACGCAGGCCATCGCGGCGCTGCGTGCGCGCTGGCCGCAGCGGCTGTTTGTCGGCGTGGAGCCGGGCATCAAGCCGGCGGTGGCCGCCAGCCGCAAGCAGCGCGTGGTGGTGATGGCCACCACCGGCACGCTGCGCAGCCCGCGGCTGCAGCAGCTGACCGCCGACCACGCCGGCCAGGCCCAGGTGCTGCACCTGCCCTGCCCCGGCCTGGCCGAAGCCATCGAGTCGGCCCCCGATCCAGGCGCCGACGACCAGGCCCTGCAGGCCAAGCTGGACGAGATCGCCCACAGCCTGCGCGCCAGTGGCGCCGACACCGTGGTGCTGGGCTGCACCCACTACCCGCTGGTGGCCGAGGCCCTGCAGCAGCGGCTGGGGCCGCAGGTGCTGTTGCTGGACACCGCCGACGCCGTGGCGCGGCGCGTCGCCAGCCTGCTGGCCCGCGGGCCGGGGGCGGCACCGGCCCCTGGCGCGGCCGCGCCCCCAACCGCCGGCCCGCTGCGCCTGCTGGCCACCGGCGCACCCGGCACCGTGCAGCGGGCCGCGCGCCGCTGGCTGGCCAGCGACACCCCGGTCGAGACCCTGGCGCTGCCCGGGCCCGACCCCCGGCCCTCGGCCAGCACCTAGACTGGCGGCCTTGGCAACCCGGGCGCGGGTGACGAAACAGGTAGACGTAGCGGACTTAAAATCCGCCGCCGCAAGGCGTACGGGTTCGAGTCCCGTCCCGCGCACCACGGCCACCATCGGGCCCCTTTGGCGGGCCCGCCCAAGGCCCCGGCCGCCCGTCAGGCGTCGGCCGGCTCGCTGAACACCGCCACCGCGTTGCGGCCGCGGCCCTTGGCGGCATAGCAGGCGGCGTCGGCGGCCTGCAGCACCTGGGCCGTCGTGCGCAGGGCGTCGCTGCCGGGCACCAGGCCCACGCTGGCGCCCACGCTGTACTGCCGACCGTCCCAGGCGAGCTGGTAGTCGGCCACCGCCTGCCGCAGCTTGGCGGCGACCACGCGGCCCTGGGCCAGGGGGCAGTTCAGCAGCAACACCGCAAACTCGTCGCCGCCCAGGCGGCCCACCACGTCGCTTTGCCGAACGGTGTGCAGCAGTTGCGCCGCCACGCCCTGCAGCAGGGCATCCCCCGCGGCATGGCCCGCGCTGTCGTTGACGAGCTTGAAGCGGTCCAGGTCGATGAACAGGGCGCAGAAGGGTGCGCCGTCGCGCTGGCGCAGCACCTCGTCCAGCCGCTGCTCGAAGGCCGCGCGGTTGCACAGGCCGGTCAGCGGGTCGTGGCGGGCCTGCCAGGACAGCCGCTCACGCTGCGAGCGCTCCTCGGAGATGTCCTCGATGATCCAGATCGTGCCGTCCGAGACATTGCCACGCGTCACCGCACGGCCGCGCAGCCGGCCCCAGAACAGGCGGCCCTGGCGGCTGACCAGTTCCACCTCGGTGGAGAAGGCGCCGTCACGGGTGAAGGCCGGGCCGGCCTCGGCCACCAGCCGGGCAAAGACCTCGTCGCTGGGGTAGATCGCACGGGTGGGCAGGTCATGGGCCTCGGCCTTGCTGCAGTCGAACAGCTGGCAGAAATGCTGGCTGACGAGCTCGAACCGGCCGTCGCGGGTCAGGGCGATGCCGACGTTGGCATGGTCGAGCACCGCCTCCAGCTTCAGCAGCAGCGTCTGCACCTGGTGCTGGCGGCGGCGGCTGTCGTCGAAGACCTGCGCGAACACGGCCGCCAGCTGGCCCAGTTCACCCGACTCGCGTGGCCAGGCGGTGGTGGCCTCGGGGGCCTGCAGCAGCCGCTCGGCATGCTGGCGCAGGCGCACGATGGGCCGCACCGCCAGCCATGCGCCCAGGCCGGCCAGCAAGGCGATGCACAAGGCCACCGGCGTGGCCAGGCCCCAGGCGCGGCGGCGCGCCGCCTCGATGGGCTGCAGCGCCAGCGCCAGCGGCGTGGCCTGCACCAGCATCCAGTCGGAGCCGGGGATGCCGGCCAGGGTCACCAGGTGGCCCTCCGTCAGGCGGGCGACACCTTCGGTGTCGATCGGGCTGCCACGCGCCAGCCAGTCGCCGATGACGCTGCGCAGGCCGGGCTCGTCGACGGCCTGGCCCAGCACCCGCTCCGGCCGGCGGTGCGACAGGATCAGGCCCGAGCGGTCGATCACCGTCTCGTTGGCGCGGTGCTCGGCACGCTGCTGGGCCAGGCCGGCAAACAGGCCAGTCGAATGCAGGGCGATCGCGCCCAGCAGCACCCCGCGCACCTGCCCGTCCGGCGCCTGCGCCGCCACCGCGATGATCACGGTCGGTGCCTGCGAGATGCGCCCGACGACCGGCGCCGACACCACCGGCTGGTCGGTGCGCAGGGCCTGCCGGAAGTAGGCACGGTCGCCGACATCACGCCGCTCGGTGCTGGACACGCCCTTTTCCACCCGCGCCAGCATGTGGCCGGCGGCGTTCACCGCCGAGACCGACTCGAACATCACCTGCATCGCCGGCTGGTCCCGCAGATAGGCCTCCAGCGCGTGGGGGTCCTGCCAGTGCCGGGTGGGCACGCCCACGGCCAGCGCCCGCAGTGCGTCCTCCAGCAGCGCCAGCTTGTCGCCCAGCAGGGCGGCGATGCGCTCCCGGTCGGTGGCCTCGCCGGCCAGCAGCAGGCGCTGGCTGTCGGCCTGATTGGCCTGCAGGGCCAGATGCACCGCCACCATCGACGCCAGCAGCCCGGCCGCCACGGCCAGCGCGACGATCTTGAACTTGAGCGTCGACACCACCTGGCGCAAGCTGCGGTGCAGGGCCGATAGGCGGACGATGGGCATGGACAGCGGCAAGCGGGGGGTATCGGGGGCCGACGCGCCCCGGACACGCGGTGGGCGCACTGTGAACCTGCGGCAGATACGGCACAGCCGGGACGAGCCCCGATTGGACCTGCCGCCCCGGCCGCCGAAACCCGGAAAAGCCGGCGCCTGGCCCGGCCTTTCCACGGCCCGCCCTACTTGCGGTAGTGCTCCAGCGTGGGCGGCGGCGTGTAGCCCAGGGCACGCGCCCGCGCCTCCCAGCGGGCGGCGGGCTCGGGCTGGTCGCTGCGCCGGTAGTGCAGGGCCAGCTCGTAGCTGGCGATGCCGTTGCCCAGCTCGGCGGCAAACTGCATCCAGCCCTCGAAGCGTGACGGGCCGGGCCCGGCCTGGGCCGGCGTTGCCCATTGCCGACCGATGCGGGCGGCCGCGTCCTTGTCCCCCCGTGCGGCCTTGCGCAGATCGCTGTTGTAGGCCGCGCCGCGGCTGGCCACCGGCTCGAAGGAGCCGCGGTACAGCCGCACGTCGTTGCGGCGCAGGATGGCGGCCGCCTCGCGTGCGCCCTCGGCCGCCACCACGGCCGCGCCGGTGTGGGCGCTGGCGCGCCAGCGCTGCTGGAACTCGCTGGCCAGCCGCAGCAGGTCGGGTGGCCAGACGGCCGCCTGCAGCTCGGCCCAGTCGCGGTCCTCGGCCTCACGCTCGCGGCGTTGGCGTTCGGCGTCCTCGCGGCTGGCGCGTTGCCGGGCTGCCGCCAGCTGCGCCGGGGCGGCCACCGGGAACACGCCGTTGGTGTTCTCGGCGATGAACGGGAACTGCGCAAACTTCTTGATCACCTCGAAACGGTGGTTGAGCATGGTGCGCTGCACCTCGATCTTGACCAGCCGGAACAGGTCCGAAAACGACAGCTCGTCCGGCGCATGGCTCAGCTGCTCGACCAGGGCCCCGGTGTAGAAGGTGGTCTCGGTCTCGCGCTTGGGGGCGATGGCCGGTTTGCCCGCGCCGGTGGAAAAGGCGATCAGGCAGCCGGGTGGCGCCTCCACCTGGTTCAGGCCGTCAGCCCCACGCGGGTTGGGCCGCAGGTCGGTGCGGCAGGCGTCAACCACCGCCACCGTCAACCCGGCAGGCCGGTGCGGCAGGCGCTGCACCACATCGCGGCCCAGGGTCAGGCTGCCACCGAGCAGGCTGTCGGCGGCCGCGTCGGGGCGCACGCCCGACGCCAGCAGCAGGTTTTCGGCCTCCAGCTGCAGGCCATGGCCGCTGAAGTAGAAAAACACCGTGGCATCGGCCGGCGCGGCCTGGGCCTGCGCGACGAAGGTGTCGACCACCCGCCGCGCCTGCGCCGGGTCGGCATCGAGCACCAGGGTGCTGTTGAAGCCACGCTGGCGCAGGGCCTGGTGCACGTCGCGGGCGTTGGTGTGGATGGAAGGCAGGTCGAAGGGCTCGGGGTAGCGGCGGTTGCCGATGACCAGGGCCAGCCGCGCCGGGTCGGGCGCTGGCAGCGGCAGGGACCCCGCGCTCCCCGGCTCGGCCGCCGCAGCCGGTTCAGCCGGCGCCGCCGGGCGGGTGGCCTCTGCCGCCTGGCCGCGGGCGCCACCCGGCCAGGCGGTGGTGGCCAGCGCCGCCAGCGGCGCCGCACACAGCTGGCGGCGCCAGGGATCGGCTGGTGCACCGTGGGTGGCCTGGGGCCGGGCTCGGGACGTGGGGCGGGCTGGGGTCATGGCGGCAGGGGCGACTGGCGTGGCTGGCCGGGCTGGCGCTAGGGCGAGCCGGCGGCGCAGCCCAGCTGGCCTTCGTCGGCGCGGCAGGTGGACGGCAGGCGCATGCCCTGGCTGCCCTGGGTGGCGGAGCGGCCCGGGCCGACCTCGGCGATGACGCCGGCACGCAGCCGGATGGCCACGTTCTCGGTGCGCACGGCCTCCTCGAAGCGCTCGCGCCGCGCGGTCTCGGACACCGAGGCCATCGCCGACAGCGAGCCGGCCAGCTGCGGCGTGGCCGGCAGCACGCCGTTGTAGAACACCGGCAGCTCCAGCGGGTCGCCGGCGCCGTCGTGGAAAAAGACATAACCGTCGCTGCCCACCCGGGGCCCGGCCAGGAACACGGCGGTGCTGCCGCGCAGGCCCTGGCGTGGCAGCACCTGCACGAAGCCGGCGCTCAAGCCGTCGCGCGGGCCGCCGATGCTGCGGCCGCCGACGTTGACGCTGATGGGCTGGTCACCGCGGCCGAAGCTGCGCTCGGTGGTGTAGGCCTCGGGCAGCAGGGTCAGCTGCAGGCCGGGCGTGGACTGGTCGACCCCGTAGGCGGCGTCGTTGTACCAGAGCCTGGCGCCGATGCTGCTGCCGGCGTCGGTGGCCAGCCGGCCGGCGCTCAGCCGCACCAGGTCGGCCTCCAGGCCCTGGCCACCGATCTGCAGCGCCTGGCCGGCCAGGGTGATGCGGCTCTGGCCCACCTCGCGGCCACCCGGCAGTTCTACCGGGGCCCAGGCGCTGTGCCAAGCGGCGCCGCTGAGCGCCGACACCGCACCGTCCAGCCGGTTGCGCACCTGGCCCAGGTTGATCGAGCCGCCCGCGGTGGCCTGCAGCAGCAGGCTGCTGCCGACGGCCGTGCTGACCTGGCTGTTGGCGCCCTGGCTGATCAGGTCGCCGGCCAGCCACAGCGCACGGCCCTTCAGCGGATCGACGGGCACACCCTCGCCGGGCGCCAGCACCGGCCGGGCGTACACCGGCGCGGCCTGGGCGCGCAGCGTCAGCCCGCCGCCATCCAGCTGCAGCAGGCCATCCACCGCCGCCACGCCGCTGGCCGCCTGGCCGGCAGGCACCGTGGCGCCGATCTGCAGCCGGCCAGCGTCGATCACGCTGCGGTCCGCGTCGGCGTCGGCCAGCCCCGGCACCACCCGCGGCGGCGCCACGCCGGCCGCCAGCCCGGTCAGGTGCAGCTCGCCCAGCACCAGGTCGCGGTAAGCGCCGCCGGCACCGGTGCGGCCGGCCGACAGCTGCAGCTGGCCGGCCAGCACCGACAGCGGCTGGTTGCCCCACTGGTTGCCGTCGTCCAGGGCCTCGATGCGCTGGCCGGGCGCGCTCAGCAGGATGGGCTGGGCCGTGCCCAGCGTGACCGGGCCGCCGAAGCGCTGCTCGCCGGTGGTCTGCAGCGAGCCGCCCAGCACCACCGCGCCGTCGGCGCTGAGGGCCTGCACGGTCTCGCGGCCCCCCAGCACCAAGCGGGCACCACCGGCCACCACCACGCGGCTGCCATCGGGCAGCACGTCGGCCGCCGCGGTGCGCAGCAGGCCCTGGCTGACCAGGGTGGCGCCGCTGTAGCTCAGGCCGGCGCCAGCCAGGGTGAGCGTGGCCGTGCCGGCCTGTTCCAGCGTGCCGCTGCCGCTGATCGCCAGCGCCAGCGTGCGGTCCTCGCCCAGCGCCAGGCGCAGCACACCGTCGTTGAGCACGGCGCCACGGCCCAGGCTGCCACTGCGGCCGCCGTCGCCGATCTGCAGCGTGCCGGCCTCGATGCGGGTGTCACCATGGCCCTGGTCGGCGCGCAGCAGCAGCCGCCCGGCGCCCTGCTTGACCAGGCTGCCGCTGCCACTGAGCTGGCCGCTGAACACGCTGTCCAGGCCGTCGGCGCCGACGCTGAGCTGGTGCGCGCCGAGCTGCACTTGCGCCGGGCCGGCGTTGGCCGGGCCCACCAGGTCGGCCAGGCCGGCCAGCAGCTGGTCACCACCGAGCTGCAGCAGCGCACCCGGGGCCATCTGCAGCGCGCTGGCCGGGTCCAGCTGCTGCGCGTCGCGGGTGACCAGTTGGCTGCCGGCTTGCAGCTGCAGCAGCGGCGCACCGAGGCGACCGCCGGCGCCGATGTCCAGCCGGCCGGCGGCCAGCGTGGCCGGGCCACCGACCTGCACCGCCGCCAGCAGCTGGCTGTTGTCCTGGGCACTGAACGAGGCCGCTGCCACGGGCATGGCCACCGTGCCCCCGTCCAGCGTGAACGCCCCCAGCACGTCGAGCCGGGCCGCGGCGGCCGACGGACCGTCCAGCCGGCCGGCCAGCTGCAGGCTGGCCACGCGGGTGTCGGCGCCGAGCTGCAGCGTGGCGGGTGCAGCCACCGTCACCCGCGTGCCGGCCGACAGGGACTGGGCGTCGGTGGTGAGCAACTGGCCGGCCTGCAGCGTGAGGTCGGGGGTGTCGAGCTGGCCACCGGCGGCCAGGGTCAGCGTGCCACTGCGCAGCTGGCTGTCGCTGCCGGCCTGCACCGGGGCGGTGATGGCCGAACGGCCGTCGCTGTCCAGCCCACGGGTGCGCAGCGCCAGCGCCACGGTGCCGCCGTCCAGCGTGGTGCGGCCGCTCAGGTCCAGCTGGCCGCTGCCCTGCAGCAGGCCGGCCAGCTGCAGCGTGCTGGCCGCCTCGACACCGGCCAGCTGCAGCGTGGCACCGGCGGCCACCTGCAAGGCCGCCCCGGCGCCCAGCTGGCCGGCCGTGGTGGTGACCAGCGTGGCGCCGGGCTGCAGTGCCAGGGTCGTGGTCTGCAGGCTGCCGCCGGCGTCCAGCTGCAGGCTGCCATTGGCCACGTCGGTGCTGCCGGCCACCTGCACCGGCGCGGCCAGCCTGCTGGCGCCGCTGCTGCGCAGCGCGGCAGTGCCGAGCGCGGTGGTCAGGGTGGCGTCGGCCAGCGTGGTGAGGCCACCGACGCTGAGCCGGCCGTTGCCGTCCAGCCGGCCGCTGAGGGTGAGCGTGCGCACGGTCAGGGCATCGTCCAGCGACAGCGTGCCGTCGGCGGCCACGCTGACCATGCTGTCGGCCGACAGCGCGGCCGGGCCCAGGGTGCGCAGCGTGCCTTGCAGGATCTGCAGGTCCAGGCTGCCCTCGGCGCGGCCGGCCAGCTGCAGCAGGCCGCTGCCCTGCTTGACCAGGCGCCCGCCGGCGGCCGCGGCCAGCACGCCGCTGTAGCGGTCGTCCGGCGCGCCGGGGGCGCTGTGCACGGTCAACGTGTGGTTGGCCAGCTCGACCCGGGCGCTGCCGTCGGCCACCTGGCCGGCCGGGTCGGCCAGCGCGGCCAGGGTCTGGTCGGCGCCCAGCTGCAGCGTGGCCGCATTCGCCACCCTCAGCACGCCGCTGTCGGGCAGGGCCTGGTCGACGGCGGTGGCCAGCGTGCCGGCGCTGACCAGCGTGCCGCCCTGGTGCAGGCTGCGGCCGCCCAGCGTGAATCGGCCGCCGCCCTGCTTGTCGAGCTGGCCGGCGCCGCTGAACCGGCCGTCGAAGCGGCTGTCATCCCCGTTGCCGCCGGTGCGCAGGCGGAAGCTGCCCAGCTGCACCTCGGCACCGGGGCGGCCGTCGTCGGCCAGGGCGCCGAGGGTCTCGTCGGCCTGCAGCTGCAGCACCGCCGCGCCGGCGCCCCACAGCGTGACCCGGCCGCTGTCGGGCAGCGCCTGCCCGCCCTGCAGCGCCAGCGTGCC
>Ga0208266_100443_pt1 | contig 14074 bp, 9 predicted proteins | sample LakWasMet67_HOW9_2_FD_183897 | JGI IMG/M metagenome (GOLD analysis project Ga0208266, IMG submission 183897) | Freshwater sediment methanotrophic microbial communities from Lake Washington under simulated oxygen tension - Sediment Metagenome... | ecosystem: Environmental > Aquatic > Freshwater >...
CCTCCAGGCACTTCATCGGCGCGGGCTGGCCCTTGGCCTGCGGCGCCACCATGTTGCGGGCGAACTGCAGCCAGGCCTCACCCAGCGGGTCCTTGACCTTCAGGTCGCGGGTGCGGCGCACCGGCAGGGCCTTGTCCAGCGCCTCGTTGGCAAAGGCCACCGCGCCGTCCACCAGGTCACCCTCGATGATGCGGTCGATCAGCGGCGTGCCGGCAAAGGCCTTGGCCGGCACGGCGTTGCCGCCCACCGCCATGTTGACGGTGGCCTCCAGGCCGATCAGGCGCGGCAGGCGCTGGGTGGCGCCGGCACCGGGCAGCAGGCCGATCTTGACCTCGGGCAGGCCCAGCTGGGCGTCGGCCAGGGCCACGCGGAAATGGCAGCCCAGCGTCAGCTCCAACCCACCGCCCAGGCACTGGCCGGCGATGGCTGCCACCACCGGTTTGGCGTTTTTCTCGATCAGGTCGATCAGCACCCGCAGATTGGGCTCACGCGCCGCCTTGGGCGTGCCGAACTCGGTGACATCGGCGCCGGCCGAGAAGGCGCGTGCGGTGCCGGTGAGCACCACGATCTTCACCGCGGCATCGGCATTGGCGCGGTCCAGCGCGTCGGCGATGCCGGTGCGCAGTTCGGCGCCCAGGCCGTTGACCGGGCCCTTGTCCATCGTCAGCACGGCCACCGGGCCGCGCACTTGGTAGCTGACAGGTTCGCTCATGGGAGCCTCTCTTGGGGGTGAAGTGGAACGAAAGGGAATCAGGCCAGCTGCGCGAACAGCTGGCGCAGCTGCGGCTTCATCAGCTTGCCGTTGGGGTTGCGTGGCAGCGGTTCGGTGCTGACGACCACCCGCACCGGCACCTTGAAGGCCGCCAGCTCACCACGCACGAAGTGGCGGATCTCATCCTCGCTGGCCTGGGCGCCGGGCTTGAACTGCACCACCGCCACCGGCTCCTCGCCCAGCGTGGGGTGGGCCTGGCCGACGACGCCGGCGTCCATCACCGCCGGGTGGCGGTAGAGCACGGCCTCGACCTCGGCGCAGTAGATGTTCTCGCCGCCGCGGATCAGCATGTCCTTCTTGCGGTCGACGATGGTGAGAAAGCCTTCCGCGTCCAGCGTGCCCAGGTCGCCGGTGCGCAGCCAGCCGTCGACAAAGGTGGCGGCGGTTTCCGCCGGCTTGTTCCAGTAGCCCTTGACCACGTTGGGGCCCTTGACCCACAGCTCACCGACCTCGCCCTGGGGCAGGGCGCGGCCGTCGTCATCGCAGATCTTCATCTGCGACACCGGCATCGCCGGGCCGGCGCTGTCGGGGCGGTGGATGTAGTCCTCGGCGCCGTGGTGGGTGAAGGTGCCACAGGTCTCGGTCATGCCCCAGCCGGTGCCGGGCTGGGCCTTGGGAAAGGTCTCGCCCAGGCGCTGCACCAGCGCGGCCGAGGCCGGGGCACCGCCGTAGGACACCGATTCCAGGCTGCTCAGGTCGTAGTCGCCGCGCCGCGGATGCTCGATCAGCTGCCAGGCGATGGTGGGCACACCGCCGGCCTGGCTGACCTTCTCCTGCTGGATCAGCTGCATCGCGCGCTCGGGCTCCCAGCGGTGCATCAAGACCAGCTTGGTGCCACCCGCCAGCGCACCGAACAGGATCACCTGGCAGCCGGTGGTGTGGAAGAAGGGGATGGCCAGCAGCAGCGCACGCTGGTGGGGCCGGGCCGCGGCGGCGGCCACCGGGTCGGGCACCGGTTCACCCCGGCGCACGAAGCTGCGCGCCACCGAGAAGGCACTGTTCATCAGCGTGTGGGTGCTGCAGCGGTGGGTGCCCAGCGCGCCCTTGGCCGCGCCGGTGGTGCCCGAGGTGTAGAGCAGGGTGGCGTCGTCGTCCGGCGCCAGGTCCACCACCGGCAGCGGCCGGTCGGGCAGGGCAGGCCAGCCGGCCACCGGGCCGAGCAGGGCGTCCCAGTGCCGGGCGCGCCCATCGTCCAGCGCAACATCCGGTGCCGCCCGGCAGACCAGCACCTGCTGCAGCGCCGGCAACTCGGTCAGCCGCGGCTGCAAGCGCGCCCAGCGCTCGGCATCGACCACCAGCACCTTGGCGCCCGAATCGGCCAGGCAGTACGCCAGTTCGGGGGCGGTGCCCCAAGCATTGATCGGCGCGGCAATGCCGCCCAGCAGCAGCGTGGCCAGCACGGCCACCGGCCATTCGGGCAGGTTGCGCATGGCCACGGCCACGCGGTCGCCCTTTTGCACGCCCATCGCCGCCAGGTGCCCGGCCATGGCCAGCGTCGCACGGGCAAAACCCTCGAACGTGGCGCGTTCCCCCTCGTAGACCAGGAAGTCCTTGGGGCCATGCGCCGCGCGGGCGTTGACAAAAACCTCGCGCATCGTCGGCTGCGCGTTCTTCCACACCGTCTGGGGCACGCCGAGGATCAGCGCCTCCACCGTCTCGAAGGTCTGGCCCGGTGCCGCCATGCTGGCGTGGGCCTCGGCCAGGGTCAGGGCCGGCCAGCTCATGTCAGCGCCCACGACGCTCAATAACCCCGCCGCTTGGCGAGCGCATCGAGCTGGAAGTTGGCGTCGCCCCACAGCTCCTGCAGCACGCGGGCGCGCTTCATGAAGAAGCCGATCTCGAAGGCATCGGTCATGCCCATGCCGCCGTGCATCTGCACCCCTTCCTGCACCGCGGTGGTGGCGGTGCGGCCGGCGCGCGACTTGGCGATGGCCACCGCCGCCGCGGCCTTGGCCACGTCGGCATCCAGCGCCTGCTGGGCCTTGATGACGGCGGCGCGGGTCAGCTCCAGGTCGCAGTACAGCGTGGAGGCGCGGTGCTGCAGGGCCTGGAACTCGCCGATGATCTTGCCGAACTGCTTGCGCTCCTTGATGTAGGCCACGGTGCGGTCGAACACCTCGTCGGCCAGGCCCAGCAACTCGGCGGCAGCGGCGCAGCGGCCGGCGTTCAGGGCGGCTTCCAGCGCGGCAGCGTTGTCCTTGGCCAGGCGCGCCTCTGCGGCCAGGCGCACACCCTGCAGCGTGATACGTGCGGCGTTGTGGGCGTCGACCATCACCGTGCGCTCGACCTGTATGCCGGGCGCCTTGGGGTCGACCAGGAACAGCCCGGTCTGGCCATCGGTCAGCCGCGCCGCGACGATCAGCAGGTCGGCCACATGGCCGTCCAGGACCAGGGTCTTGGTTCCGTCCAGCACCCAGCCCGCGCCGTCGGTGCGCGCCGTGGTGGACAGCTGCTGCGGCCGGTGCTTGGGGCCCTCGTCGATGGCCAGGGTGGCGATGGCCTCGGCCTTGGCGATCCTGGGCAGCCAGGCCGCCTGCTGCGCATCGCTGCCGCCCTGGCGCAGTGCTGTGACGGCGACGATGGCCGAGGCCAGCAGCGGCGCGGCGGTCAGCTGGTGGCCGATCTGCTCCATCACCACACCCGCCTCGACGTGGCCCAGGCCCAGGCCACCCAGCGCCTCGGGCACCAGCGCGCCGGTGAACCCCATCTCGGCAAACTGCGCCCACAGTGCCCGCGAGAAACCGTCGGCGTCGTTGCGGTCGCGCAGCGCACGCAGCTGGGCCACCGGCGCCTGGCCAGCCAGGAAGTCGCGCGCGCTGTCGCGCAGCATGGCCTGTTCTTCAGTCAGGATCAACGGCATGTCAGGCTCCGGGCAGTTCGAGGATGCGTTTGCTGATGATGTTGAGCTGCACCTCGCTGGTACCGCCCTCGATCGAGTTGGCCTTGGTGCGCAGCCAGGTGCGGGCCTTGTCGCCATGCTTGGACCGGTCGCTCTCCCATTCCAGGGCGTCGAGGCCATAGATGGCCATCATCAGTTCCCAGCGGCGCTTGTTCAGTTCGGCGCCGTAATACTTCAGCATCGACGACATCGCCGGGTGCGCCTGCCTGGCGCGGTGCAGGTCGCCGGCACGCTCCATGGTCAGGCGGAAGGCGGCCTCGTCGGCCTCGAACTCGCTGATCTGGGCCCGCAGCAGCGGGTCGGCCAGGCGGCCCTGCTCGTCCAGGCCGATGGTCTCGGCAGCCTGCTGGCCCATCGGCTTGGCCGCCTCGCGGTCGCCGATGCTGCCGATCATCTCGCGCTCATGCTGCAGCAGGTACTTGGCCACGTCCCAGCCGCGGTTCAGCGTGCCCACCAGGTTGCGCTTGTCCACCCGCACGTTGTCGAAGAAGGTCTCGCAGAACGGGCTCTTGCCCGAGATCAGCAGGATGGGCTTGGTGCTGACGCCCGGCGAGGCCATGTCGAACAGCACGAAGCTGATGCCGTTGTGCTTGTTGCTGGCATCGGTGCGCACCAGGCAGAAGATCCAGTCGGCATGGTTGGCGTAGCTGGTCCAGATCTTCTGGCCGTTGACGATGAAGTGGTCGCCCTTGTCCTCGGCCCTGGTGGCCAGCGAGGCCAGGTCGGAGCCGGCATTGGGCTCGCTGTAGCCCTGGCACCAGCGGATCTCGCCGCGGGCGATCTTGGGCAGGTGCTCCAGCTTCTGCGCCTCGTTGCCGAACTTCAGCAGCGCCGGGCCCAGCATCCAGATGCCGAAGCTGGCCAGCGGCACGCGGCAGTTCAGCGCGCGCATCTCCTGCTGCAGCACCTTGGCCTCCAGGCTGGACAGGCCACCACCGCCGTACTCGCGCGGCCAGGTCGGCACCGTCCAGCCGCGCTCGGCCATGCGGTTCAGCCAGGTGCGCTGGGCCTCGGACTGGAAGGTGAAGTTGCGGCCGCCCCAGCAGGTGTCGTCCTCGCTGGTCATAGGCTGGCGCATCTCGGGCGGGCAGTTGGCCTCCAGCCAGGCGCGGGTCTCGGCGCGGAAGGCGCTCAGTTCGGGTGCTGTGTCGGTGACGGTACTCATGCAGCAGGGCTCCAGAGGGTCGGAGAGGGCAGGGCGCCACGTGGCCGCATAGGCTCACGGGGCGCGGGGGTCTTCGGGCGCTGCGCGATCGAGGCCGGGCGGGCCCGGCGGTCGCACAGTGCGGCAATCACGGTGGCATCGGGCGCGGCCCCAAACAACCGGCGCAGCGCCGCGGGAGCGTAGCAGACAGCGCCCGGTCGGTGCAAACCCTGTTTTCTAAAACGCGGCAAATCTACCGGGTCACGGGTGCGCAGTCAGGGAAAACGATCACATACCTCAGCTTCTATTTCGGCGCAATATTCGGCCGCCCGCTGCCTGCCAGCCGTGCCGTCAAAGAGGAGATCCATGCGATTGCCCGTGCCCACCACGCCGTCCTCCAGCGCTCGCCACGCCCGTGCCGCCGTCGGTGGCAGCGGCTTCACCGGGGTCCCGGCCTGATGGGCGCGTATGTGCTGCGCCGGCTGATGGCGCTGCTGCCCACGCTGATCCTCGCCAGCATCATCGTCTTCGTCACCGTGCGCCTGATCCCCGGCGACGTGATCGACCTGATGCTCAGCCAGAACGACGTGGCGGCCGACAAGAAGAGCCGCGAGCAGATCGTGGCCGCCCTGGGCATGGACCGGCCGATGTGGGAGCAGTATTTCCGCTGGGTCTCGGCCATCGTGCTGCACGGTGATCTGGGCAACTCGCTGTGGCAGGGCACGCCGGTCACCGAGCACCTGCGTGCCCGCCTGCCGGTCACCTTCGAGCTGGGCCTGATCGCGCTGGTGGTGGGACTGATCATCGCCCTGCCCATCGGCATCTATTCGGCGGTGCGGCAGGACACCACGGGTGACTACGTGGCACGCAGCTTCTCCATCCTGTTGCTGGCCGTGCCCAGCTTCTGGCTGGGCACCATGGTGGTGGTGTTCCCGTCGATCTGGTGGGGCTGGTCGCCGTCGGTCGATTACGTGGCCTTCTTCGCCAGCCCCGGCGGCAACCTGTCGCAGATGCTGCTGCCGGGCATCGTGCTGGGCGCAGCGCTGTCGGCCGTGACCATGCGCCTGACCCGCACGATGATGCTGGAGGTGCTGCGTCAGGACTACATCCGCACCGCCTGGGCCAAGGGCCTGGGCGAGCGCCTGGTGATCACGCGCCACGCGCTGCGCAACGCCATGATCCCGGTGGTCACCCTGGTCGGCCTGCAGGCGCCGCTGCTGATCGGCGGGGCGGTGATCATCGAACAGATCTTCGTCATCCCCGGCATGGGCCTGCTGCTGCTGGATGCGGTGCAGCAACGCGACTACCCCATCATCACCGGGGTCTTCCTGGTGGTGGGCGTGGCGGTGATGCTGATCAACCTGCTGGTCGATCTGAGCTACGGCTTCCTGGATCCCAAGGTGAGGATGCGCTGATGAGTGCGGTACTTCCAATGCCGGCCATGAAACGTCAGAACAACAGCTTCCTGGCCCGGCTGTGGCGCGACAAGCCGCTGGGCACGGTGGGTGGCCTCGTGCTGCTGCTGTTCGTGGTGGTGGGCGTCTTCGCGCCCTGGATCGCGCCCTACGACTTCAACGAGATCGCGCCGCTCGACCGCATGCAGGGGCCGAGCTGGGCGCACTGGTTCGGCACCGACAACCTGGGCCGCGACGTGCTGTCGCGCTGCATCTTCGGCGCCCAGCTCAGCGTGATCATCGGCTGCTCGGCCGCCGCGCTGGCCACCGTCATCTCGGCAGCGATCGGCATCGTCAGCGGCTACTTCGGCGGCAAGGTCGACATGGCGGTACAGCGGGTGGTCGACGCCTGGATGAGCTTCCCGGACCTGATCGTGCTGATCGTGGTGGTCTCGGTGCTCGGCCCGGGCATGCCGCAGATCATCGGCACGCTGGGCCTGCTGCTGGGCATCGGCGGTTCACGCATCGTGCGCTCGGCCGTGGTGTCGGTGCGCGAGCACATGTACGTGCACGCTGCGCAGAGCATCGGCGCGGGCACGCTGCGCATCCTGTGGCGCCATGTGCTGCCCAATGTGCTGCCGCCCATCATCGTGCTGTTCACCACCCGCGTCGGCTCGGTGATCCTGGCCGAATCGGGCCTGAGCTTCCTGGGCCTGGGCGTGCCGCCACCGGCCCCCACCTGGGGCTCGATGCTGTCGGGCAGCGGCCGCACCTACATGTTCCAGGGCCCCTGGCTGGCGCTGGCGCCGGGCCTGTGCCTGACGGCCGTGGTCTATGCCACCAATGTGTTCGGTGACGCCTTGCGCGACCTGCTCGACCCGCGCATGCGCGGCACCCGCTGAACCTCCGCACCCAGAACAACCCGCCCGCAGCGGCGGACACCCACTAGGAGACACCATGGTCCGAATGCACTCCACGCACCGCCTGGCCGCCCTGGCAGCGGCAGCCCTGCTGGTCGCCGCACCCGCCTGGGCCCAGGCCCCGGCGGCCAAGGCGCCCGCCGAGAAGCCGCAGTATGGCGGGTCCTTGAGCATCGGCAATGTCTACTACACCGTCTCGCCGCTGAGCTTCGACGCCGCCGACTGGCCCTGGAAGCACAACCAGGACACCGGCCTGGTCTACGAGCAGCTGTTTGCCGCCGACCTGAGCAAGGCCAAGCACAACGGTGGCCCCTACCCGTTCCAGAGTGACGCTTACCTGCCACCGCAGGGCATGCGCGGTGAGCTGGCTGAAAAGTGGGAGCTGAAGCAGAACCCCTGGCGGCTGGAAGTGCAGTTGCGCAAGGGCATCATGTTCCCGGCCAAGCCAGGCGTAATGGCCGCCCGCGAGATGACGGCCGAGGACGTGGTCTACAGCTACGACCGGCTGAACAAGAGCCCGAAGAAGATCGCCGGCTACTTCGACCACGTTGACAAGGTGGAGGCCACCGGCAAGTACACCGTGGTGTTCACCTACAAGCACTACAACGCCGAGTACGACTACCGCTTCGGCTGGGGCTACTACTCGGCCATCATGCCCAAGGAGGTGGTGGCCGCCGGCGCACAGGACTGGAAGAACATGAACGGCACCGGCCCGTTCCTGGTCGACAACTACATCCAGGGCAATTCGCTGTCGTTCAAGAAGAACCCCGGCTACTGGGACAGCGAGACCATCGGTGGCCAGACCTACAAGCTGCCGTTTGCGGACAGCATCACCTACCGCTTCATCAAGGATGAAGCCACCATGCTCACCGCGCTGCGCACCGCCAAGGTGGACGTGCTGGAGTCCATCCGCTGGAGCGCCGCCGAGGAGCTGAAGAAGAACGCGCCCAAGCTGCAGTGGAACAAGTTCCTCGCCATGGGTGGCATGTTCGTGGCGCTGCGCACCGACACCAAGCCCTTCGACGACCTGCGCGTGCGCCGTGCCCTGAACATGGCCGTGAACAAGCAGGAGATCATCAAGGCCTACTACGGCGGCAACGCCGAGATGCTGGGCTTCCCGATGCATCCCACCTGGACGGGCTACTACGAACCGCTGTCGGAGATGCCCGACTCGGTGAAGGAGCTGTTCAACTTCAACCCCACCAAGGCCAAGGCCTTGCTGGCCGAGGCGGGCTACCCCAACGGCTTCAGCTTCAAGACCCAGACCACCTCGGCCAGCACCGACAACGACCTGCTGGCCATGGTGGCGGCCTATCTGGCCAAGGTGGGCGTGAAGATGGAGATCCAGGTGCTGGAGTACCCGGCCTACATGTCGGCCATGGGCACCAAGACGAATGCGCCGGGCTACTTCATGTTCACCGGCGCCACCAACCCGACCACCTCGCTGCGCAAGAACTTCATCAAAGGCCAGTATTGGAACCCGTCGCAGTACAACGACCCCGAGTTCGACAAGAAGATGGCCGAGGTCTATGCCGAGCCCGACGAGCGGGTGCGCCAGATCAAGGTCAAGCTGATGACGCGCGAGATCCTGGAGAAGGCGCCGCTGATCTTCCTGCCCAACGCCTACGGCTTCACCGCCTGGTGGCCCTGGGTCAAGAACTACGGCGGTGAACTGCGCGCCGGCAGCGAACGGCCCAACCCCATCCATGCACGCATGTGGGTCGATCAGGAACTGAAGAAGAAGATGGGGTATTGAGCCCCAGCGGACCGGCGAAGCCGGTTCCGCGGCGCCCGCTTGGCTTGGTCAACCCTTTCGGAGATTGCGATGGCAAGACTTGCAGCAGTGGGAGCAGCGCTGGCGCTGCTCCTGGCGGGCGCGGCCCAGGCCCAGCCCAAGGCGGTGGACAAGCCGCAGTACGGTGGCGCACTGAGCATCGCCAACGTGTATTACACGATCTCGCCGCTGACCTTCGACTCGGTGGACTGGGCCTGGAAATTCAACCAGGACACCGGCCTGGTCTACGAGCAGCTGTTCGCGGCCGACCTGAGCAAGGCCAAGCGCAACGGCGGCAAGTACCCCTTCATCTCCGACTCCTTCCTGCCACCCGACAGCCTGCGCGGCGAACTGGCCGAGAAATGGGAGCTCAAGCAGAACCCGTGGCGGCTGGAGGTGCAGCTGCGCAAGGGCATCATGTTTCCGGCCAAACCCGGCGTGATGGCCGCGCGTGAGCTGACCGCCGACGACGTGGCCTACAGCTTCGACCGTGTCAACAAGAGCGCGAAGCGCATCCCCACCTACTTCGACCACATCAGCCGCATCGAGGTCACCGGCAAGCACACCTTCGTGATGCACTTCGGCACCTACAACGCCGAGTGGGACTACCGCTTCGGCTGGGGCTACTACAGCGCCATCGTGCCCAAGGAGGTGATGGAGACGATGGGCAAGGACTGGAAGAACGTCAACGGCACCGGTCCGTACGCCCTGAGCAGCTACGTGCAGGGCAACCAGATGACCTTCACGAAGAACCCGGCCTACTGGGACAGCGAGACCCTCGGTGGCGAGAAGTACAAGCTGCCGTTCGCCGACACCATCACCTACCGCTACATCAAGGACGAGAGCACCGCGATGACGGCGCTGCGCACCGGCAAGCTCGACATCATGGAGTCGGTGCGCTGGAGCGCGGTGGACGAACTCAAGAAGAGCGCGCCCAAGCTGCAGTGGAACAAGTTCATCAGCAACAACGGCAGCTACATCACGCTGCGCACGGACCAGAAGCCGTTTGATGACGTGCGCGTTCGGCGTGCGCTGAACCTGGCGATCAACAAGCCCGAGATCATCAAGACCTACTACGGCGGCAACGCCGAGATGCTGGGCTTCCCGATGCACTCCAGCTGGGCCGGCTACTACGAGCCCTTGAACGAGATGCCCGAGTCGGTGCGTGAGCTCTACACCTACAACCCGACCAGGGCCAAAGCTCTGCTGGCCGAGGCCGGCTACCCCAACGGCTTCACCTTCAAGACCCAGACCACCGCCGCCAGCCTGGACAACGACCTGCTGGCGCAGATCGCCGCCTACCTGGCCAAGGTGGGCGTGAAGATGGAGATCCAGGTGCTGGAGTATTCGGCCTACCTGTCGGCCATGACCACCAAGACCAACGCGGCGGGCTACTTCCTGCAGGCTGGCCTGAACAACCCCACCACCTCGCTGCGCAAGACCTTTGTCAGCAAGCAGACCTGGAACCCGTCGCAGCACAGCGACCCCGAGTTCGACAAGAAGATGGCCGAGGTCTATGCCGAGCCCGACGAGCGGGTGCGCCAGATCAAGGTCAAGCTGATGGTGCGCGAAATCCTGGACAAGGCGCCGCACATCTTCCTGCCGGCCCCCTATGTCTACACCGCCTGGTGGCCCTGGGTGAAGAACTACGGCGGCGAGCTGCGCGCCGGCGCCGACCGCCCCGGCCCGATCCACGCCCGAGTGTGGATCGACCAAGAAATGAAGAAAAAGATGGGGTATTGACCCCCGAAACGCCTGCGGCGCCCCCGGACCCGCAGGGGCCCTCCGGGCCGGGGGGCGCCCCCAGCGGCCCGGCAAAGCCGGTTCCGCGGCGTCCGCCTGGTTTGATCGTCGCCTGTCAACGGGATCCTGAATGTCGACACCGCTGCTTGAAGTCAAGAATCTCACCACGCGCTTCCGCACCGAGCGCGGTGAGCTCACCGCCGTCGACGATGTGAGCTTCAGCGTGGCCCCGGGGCAGACGCTGGCCATCGTCGGTGAATCGGGCTCGGGCAAGAGCGTCACCGCGCTGTCGCTGATGCGGCTGATCCCCGACCCACCCGGGCGCATCACCGGCGGCCAGATCCTGTTCGAAGGGCAGGACCTGCTGAAGCTGAGCGACGCCCAGATGCGAGACATCCGCGGCGACCGCATCGCGATGATCTTCCAGGAGCCGATGAGCTCGCTGAACCCGTCGCTCACCGTGGGCATGCAGATCGCCGAGCCGGTGAACCTGCACCGCAAGATGCCCTGGACCCAGGCCTACGAGGTGGCCAAGGGCCTGCTGGAGAAGGTGCGCATCCCCGACGCCGCCAGCCGGCTGAAGACCTGGCCGCACCAGTATTCCGGCGGCATGCGCCAGCGCACCATGATCGCCATGGCCCTGGCCTGCCAGCCCAAGCTGATCATCGCCGACGAGCCCACCACCGCACTGGACGTGACGGTGCAGGCCCAGATCCTGGACCTGCTGAAGGAGCTGACGCGCGAGACCGGCGCCGCACTGATCCTGATCACCCACGACCTGGGCGTGGTGGCACGCTACGCCGACCATGTGGCAGTGATGTACGGCGGGCGCATCGTCGAGCAGGCCGAGGCCGGCGCGCTGTACGCCCACCCGCGCCACCCCTACACGCGAGGCCTGCTGGCCTCGATCCCGCGCCTGGACAGCAGCGCCGGCCAGCGCCTGGTGCCGATCAAGGGCCAGCCGCCCGACCTCGCCCGCCTGCCACCGGGCTGCGCCTTTGCGCCCCGCTGCCAGCATGCGGACGCCGCCTGCAGCGCCAGCCGGCCCCTGCTGCGCGAGCTGGAACCTGGCCACCTCGGTGCCTGCCACCACGACCACGCCATCGACGCTGACCTGTCCCATGCCGCCTGACGCCATGCCCGAAACCCAAGCCCTGCTGCAGGTCGACAACCTGAAGGTGCATTTCCCGCTGCCGGGCGCGGGCCTGCTGCGGCGCTCGGCCGGTGCGGTGAAGGCGGTGGACGGTGTGTCCTTCAGCCTGCACGCCGGCCAGACCCTGGGCCTGGTGGGCGAGAGCGGCTGCGGCAAGAGCACCACCGGCCTGGCGGTGCTGCGCATGCAGCCCGTCACCAGCGGGCGCATCCTGTTCGAGGGCGCCGACATCACCGCCCAGCAAGCCCGCACCGGCACCTTCCGTCGCCGCATGCAGATGGTCTACCAGGACCCGTACGGCTCGCTGAACCCACGCATGAAGGTGCGAGACCTGGTGGGCGAGCCACTTCAGGTGCATGGCCTGGACCAGAACCGGGGCGAGTACCAGGACCGCATCGCCGGCCTGCTCAAGACCGTGGGCCTGCTGCCCGACATGGCCGACCGCTACCCGCATGAGTTTTCTGGCGGCCAGCGCCAGCGCATCGGCATCGCCCGCGCCCTGGCGCTGGAACCCAGCCTGATCATCTGCGACGAGCCGGTGTCGGCGCTGGACGTGTCCATCCAGGCCCAGGTGGTCAACGTGCTGCAGGAACTGCAGGAACGGCTGGGCCTGGCCTACCTGTTCATCGCCCACGACCTGGCGGTGGTGCGCCACCTGAGCCACCGGGTGGCGGTGATGTACCTGGGCCGCATCGTCGAGATCGCCAGCCGCGACGACCTGTACCGCGCGCCGCTGCACCCCTATACCCAGGCCTTGCTGTCGGCGGTGCCGGTGGCCGACCCGGTGGTGGAGCGCGCCCGCCAGCGCATCGTGGTGCAGGGCGAGGTGCCCAGTGCGCTGCGCCCACCGCCTGGCTGCCGCTTCCACACGCGCTGCCCGCAGGCCATGGCGCGCTGCCGCACCGACGACCCGGCGCTGATGGACCTGGGCCAGGGCCGGGCGGTGGCCTGCCACCTGCACGGCGGGCAGGGCGCGGGTGGCGCACGGGTGCTGCCCATCGTCGCCGAGCCCACGGCCGCCTGAGGGCCGGGCCAGCTCGGCGCCGCTGTCCCGAGGCCTGGCCCCCCGCATGCCACGACACAGCGCGCCGCCCCGCATGCTCCCGGGCACCGCCCGCTTCCAGGAAAAGCGCGAGACCATCCTGGCCGCTGCGGCCAGCCTGTTCAACGCCCAGGGTGTCAAGGGCGTCACGCTGGCCGAGATCGCCGCCAGCGTGGGCCTGGTCACCACCAGCATCACCTACTACTACCGCAAGAAGGAAGACCTGGCCACGGCCTGCTTCGACCGGGCCATTGCCGCCCATGCCGCGTTGGCCGGCCAGGCCGCAGCCGAGCCCACGGTGGCGGCGCGGGTGGCGCGGTTCCTGGCGCTGCATGCCGAGATGCTGGCCGCCATCGACGACGGCCGGCGCCCGCCGCTGATCCTGTTCAACGACATCCGTGCCCTGCCCGACGCGCAGGCGGCGGCGGTGTTCGACGCCTACACCGACATGTTCCGCAGCGTGCGCGCGCTGCTGGCCGGGCCGGAGACCGTGGCGCTGGGCCGTGACGACCTCAATGCCCGCGCCCACCTGCTGCTGTCGATGGCCAGCTGGACCCGGGCCTGGATCGGCCGCTACGAGATCGACGAGTACCCGCGTGTGGCGGCCCGCGTCAGCGACATCGTGCTGCACGGCCTGGCCGGCCCGGGCCGCACCTGGCCGGGGGATGCCGCCGACGCCGGCCTGCCGGTGCCGCCGGCCGCCCCGGACGCGACCACCGACGCCTTTCTGCGCGCCGCCACCGAACTGGTCAACGAGCAGGGCTACCGCGGCGCGTCGGTGGACAAGATCTCGGCCCGGCTGCATGTCACCAAAGGGTCGTTCTACCACCACAACGAGACCAAGCTGGATGTGATCGCCGCCTGCTTCGAACGCAGCTTCGGTGTGCTGCGCCACACGTTGAAGGCCGCCGAACAGACCGACGGCAGCGGCTGGGCACGCTGCTGCGCGGTGGCGGTGGCGCTGGTGCGTTTCCAACTGGGCGAGCGTGGCCCGCTGCTGCGCAGCTCGGCCACCAGCGCGCTGCCTGACCAGGCCCACCGCGAGCAGGTGCGCCGCACCATGCAGCGCCTGACCGAGCGCATCACCAGCGTGCTGGTCGACGGCCTGGTCGACGGTTCGATCCGGCCGCAGGACCCGGCCATCGCCGCCCAGTGGCTGGCCGCCACCATCAACGCCGCGGCCGAGCTGCAGCGCTGGGTGCCGGGCATCTGTGCCGACAACGTCACCCGGCT
>Ga0208266_100452_pt1 | contig 13894 bp, 10 predicted proteins | sample LakWasMet67_HOW9_2_FD_183897 | JGI IMG/M metagenome (GOLD analysis project Ga0208266, IMG submission 183897) | Freshwater sediment methanotrophic microbial communities from Lake Washington under simulated oxygen tension - Sediment Metagenome... | ecosystem: Environmental > Aquatic > Freshwater >...
CCCAGCGGCTCGAAGATGCGGGTCTGGAACACCTCGCCCAGGCGCTGGCCGGTGATGCCCTCGACCACCTGGCCGACCCAGTCGAGGTTGGTGCCGTACTCCCACTTCTCGCCCGGGTCGAACAGCAACGGCGTCATCAGTGCAGCCTTGGACGCAGTGATCACGCTGGGCTGCCCTTTCTCTTCGGCCAGGCGCTTGTAGGTGGGGTTGAAGAAGTCGTAGCCGAAGCCGCCGGTGTGCGTCAGCAGCTGCTTGGTCGTGACCTGGCGCCGCGGCGCGCGCAGGCGCGGCTCGCCGGTGGCTTCGAAGCCCTCGATGACCTGCAGGCGGCCGATGTCCGGCGCGTAGCGGCTGGCCGGTGCGTCCAGGTCGAGGCGGCCGTCCTCGACGAGTTGCAGTGCGGCGGTGGCGGTGATGGCCTTGGTGGTGGAGAACAGCGCAAAAGCGTCGTCGGTGCGCATCGGCTCCGGCCGGTCGAGCCGGCGCACGCCGGCGGCACCTTCATAGATGTTGCGCTCACGGTCGGTGACCATCGCCACCACACCGGGCACGCGTGGGTGGGTGCTGACGACACGCTGGAGGATGGCGTCGGCGGCTTGTTTGAAGGGGGCGGTCATGGGGTTGTCTCCTGAAGAAGGATTACAGCGTCGGTCGGGCTGGGGTGGCTCGGCTACTGCATCTGAAAGCCGGTGTAGCCGCTGGCGGCGACCTCGTTGCACTTCTGGCGGTAGGTGCCGACGCCACCGGTATAGGACAGGACGCGGCGCGGCTTGCCCGGCACGTTGGATCCCAGATACCACGACGTGGTCTTGGAGATCAGGGTGGCATTGGCCGTCTCGTCGTGGTGCGCCACCCAGGCATCCTCGGCCTCGCGGCTGGCCTCGATGACGTTTTTGCCCTGGCCGCGCATGTAGCGGATGCAGTCGCTGATCCACTCGGTCTGCTGCTGCAGGCAGGTGGTCATGTTGCACAGCGCGGCAGACGGCGCCAGCGGCACGGCGGTCGTGAACAGGTTGGGATAACCGTGCACCTGCAGGCCCATCATGGTGCGGATGTCGCGGCCCCAGTCGGCTTTCAGCGAGCGCCCGCCGCGGCCACGGATGTCGATGCTTGTCAGCGCGCCGGTGCCGGCGTCGAAGCCGGTGGCCAGGATGATCACGTCCAGCTCGTGCAGCGTGTCGTCGGCCAGCTCGATGCCTTGCGGCGTGATGCGCGTGATGGCGTTGTGCTTGACGTTGACCGCCTCGACATTGGGCCGGTGGTAGACCTCCAGGTAGTTCGTCTCCAGCGGCACGCGGTGGGTGCCGAAGCCGTAGTCGCTGGGGATCAGCAACTCGCACAGCCGCGGGTCCTTCAGCCGCGCGCGCATCTTGCCGCGCACGAACGCCGACACCTCCTGGCTGACCTGCTCGTCGAAGAACATCTCGGCAAAGGACGCCAACCAGAGCTTGAGCGAGCCGTTGGCGTAGACATCCTCCAGCACTTCCAGCCGTTGTGCCGGGCTCAGGTCGGCCCAGCTGTGCTTGAAGTCGTACTCGAAGCCGGTGAAGGTGTTGGGCAGCGTGGCCTTCAGCTCCTCGAAGCGCGACTTGTAGGCCGCCACCTCGTCGGGGCCGAACTTGGGGTTGCTCATCGGCAGCACGTACTGCGGCGTGCGCACGAAGACCTTGAGCTGGCCCACCTGGCTGGCGATGGTCTGGATCACCTGGATGCCGGTGGCGCCGATGCCAACCACGCCGACGCGCTTGCCGGCCAGGTCCACCGGTTCACGCGGCCAGCGCGAGGTGTGGAAGATGGGCCCCTTGAAGCTGGCCTGGCCGGGGAACAGATCGGCCATCGGCGCCGACAGCATGCCGCCGCAGGTGACCAGGAACTGCGTATCGATCACCTCGCCGCGGTCGGTGTGCACGGTCCAGCGCCCCGTGTCGTCGTTGTAGTGGGCCGCGGTGATGGTGGTGGAGAACTGGATGTCGCGCTTCAGGTCGAGCGTGTCGGCCACGTACTTCATCCAGCGCTCGATCTCGGGCTGGCCGGGGAAGCGCTCGCTCCAGCTCCAGCCCTTGTACAGGTCCTCGTCGAACAGGTACTGGTAGATGTAGGCCTCGGAGTCGAACTTGGCGCCGGGGTAGCGGTTCCAGAACCAGGTGCCGCCCACGTCGGCGGCGTTGTCGTAGGCCCGCACCTGCAGGCCCTGGGCGCGCAGCATGTGCAGCTGGTACAGGCCGGCCACGCCGGCGCCGATGATGACGGCATCGAGCCGGCGCAGCTGGTCGGTGGTGGACGGCCGGGGGTCGGCCACTGCGGTGGTGTTCATGGTTTGTCTCCTGTGCGGCTGGGGTGGCGGCCGGCGGCCCCGGTGGGGCAGCCGACGCATGGGGCCCCGCGGTGGGTGCCGCTGTTCGGCGGGACCGCCATGCGCCAACGCACGGTACGTGCGGCCTGGCCGCAGCGTCTTGAAGGATGGAGACAGTCTTTTGAACAATCCCGAGTCGCGGGCCGGCGCCAGGGAAAGCCCGGGGGCGGCGCCCCTCAGTGCTGGCTGCGGTACTGGCCCGGCGTCATGCCCAGCTTGGCGCGGAACAGGCGCGTCATGTGTGCCTGGTCGGAGAAGCCGGCCATGGCGGCCACCTCCTTGAGCGACAGGTCCCCCATGCGCAGCAGGGTGCGGGCGCGCTGCACGCGCCGCTCCACCACCAGGGCGTATGCAGACAGGTTGAGCGTGCGGCGCAGGTGCCGATTCAAGGTCCAGACGCCCATGCCCAGTGTCTGGGCCATGGCCTCCAGGGTGATGGTCTGGTGCAGGTGGGCGTCGATGTAGTCGTTCAGCCGGGCCAGGGCGCTCTCGGGCAATCGACAGGCGTCGCCGGGCGGCTTGAAGTGGCAGTTGGCATAACCGCGCAGCAGGTGCACCGCCAGTTGCACCGACAGTGCCTCGGCATACAGCGGCCCGCCGATGCCCTGCTGCATGGCCTCGCGCGTGATCTCGCCGGCGATGTGGCCGACGATCGGGTCGGCGCCACGCAGCACGTCGTGCAGCTGCACCTCGGCCACGTCCTTGCCCTGCATCTCGCTGGCCACCCGGCACATCAGCGCATCGGTCAGGTAGACGTGCGAGACCTCCAGGTCCTCGGTCCAGTGCCAATGCGAGTCGGCCGAGCGCGACATCAGCGAGAAGTGCCCGGGCTCGCAGGTGGTGCGGGTCCAGCGGCCGTCGAACTGCCGGTCCATCGGTGTCTGGCCCTGGCGGTAGTGCACCACCATGAAACAGGCCAGCGGCGGGATCTCCACATCCTGCCCGTGGTAACGGTAGCTGCGTTGCGCCACGTCCTTCCAGCCCAGCGCATCGCTGGCGCTGAGGATGTCGCCGGGCACCCACAGCGGCAACTCCTCCACCGAGATCAGGCCGGCGGGCATGCGGCCGGTGGTCGTGCGCGGGGTCGTGGGGACGGGCGTCTGTGTCATCGTGCCACCATCTGCAAACGGGCCGGGTGCGGCGGGCTGGGTCCGCAGCCGCACCCCGTCCGGGGCCGTCACCGGCCCGGCGGCGATTGCAAGGGTTTATGCACCGGATCACCATCCGCATTCACCCTCGTGTGCGGGCACCGGTGTGCCACGGGACCGGTTTTGCGAAGGCGCGGTGCATGGCCCCTGCCTGCCGCGTTGGCACCGGCGTCTTCCGGGTGGCGTTGACGCTGGGATCGGCGGCTGGCACTGTAGATGGCGAGGTCAACTTCAAGTCAAGTGGCATGGATATCTCTGAAATCGCCAAGCCCTCTGGCGTGGCAGCCTGCGCTTTGCGCCAGGACGAACGCAAGGGCCTGCTTAGCGCACCGGTGCACGACGGCGCCCGACACCGGTTTTTGCCCACGGTGGCGGACCCGCTGGCGCGGATCGCCTTGCGGCAGGCGGCCCAGGCCGGGGGGCGGCCATGACGCTCAAAGCGGGCCGCCGCCGCCTGTTGAAGACCACGCTGCCCGTCGCGGCCCTGGGTGCGCTGTCCACCCTGGCCGAGGTCGTCGGCGCGGCCAGCAACGTGCCGGCCCAGCGCATGCCGGTGCTGTTCATCGGTCATGGCAGCCCGATGAATGCCATCCAGGACAACGGTTTCAGCCGCTTTCTGCGCGGCTGGCACGCACACCTGCCCACGCCCAGGGCCATCCTGGTGGTGTCGGCGCACTGGCTCACGCCCGGCGTCACGGCGGTCGGGGTGCAGGCGCACCCGAAGACCCTTCATGATTTCGGGGGCTTCCCGCAGCCGCTGTTCGACCTGGACTACCCGGCGCCCGGCGCGCCGGAGGTCGCGCGCGAGGCCGTCGCCGTCGTGCGGCGCACCCAGGTGCAGCCTACGCAGGCATGGGGCCTGGATCACGGCAGCTGGACCGTGCTGCACCACCTGTATCCGGCGGCGGACATCCCGGTGTTCCAGCTGTCGATCGACTACGACAGGCCGGCGGCTTTCCACCATGCGGTCGGGCGCGAGTTGGCGGCCTTGCGTGACCGGGGCGTGCTCATCATCGGCAGCGGCAACGTGGTGCACAACCTGCGGGCGACCGACCGCATCGACGGGCTGTCGCCGACCGCCAGCCGGCCCTGGGCGCAGGCTTTTGACGACGCCGTGAAGCGCGCGCTGGCGGTGCGCGACGACATCGGTCTGGTCAACTACGGGCGGCTGGCCGGCGATGCGGCGGCCACCGCCGTGCAGACACCGGACCACTACTTCCCGTTCCTCTATGCCCTGGGCGCATCGGACTCGCTGCGCGAGCAGGCGGTCAGCGTGTTCGAAGGCTTCCAGGCAGGCACCCTCAGCATGCGCTGCGTGCAGTTCGGCGGCTGAAGGCGCGGCCGGCCCGGCAACGCGGCCTTCAGCTTGTAATTGACATAATTTTTATCGGCGCGCTTTTTGTGCGCGACGTTACCTCGGGCAGTCGGCCGTTGGCCGCCGGCTTGCCAGGCTCAGCCCCGGGGCTTGACCGCGGCCGGCAGGCCGGCCGGATCGACGATCTGGCCGAACTCCTGCATGTTGTGCGCGTGGCACAGGTGGTGCAGCGAAAAGGCCTGGTCGACGGCGCTCTGCTGGCCCATGATGTCCATGGTCTGGTTGACCGCCTGCTTGGTCATCTGCAGCGCAAAGGCCGGCTTGGCGGCGATGCGCAGGGCCAGCTTCAGCACCTCGGCGTCCAGCGTCTCACGCGGCACCACCTGGTTGACCATGCCCAGGCGGTGCGCCTCCTGCGCGCTCCAGTGGTCGGCGGTGAAGAGAAACTCCTTGGCCTTGCGCGGCCCCAGCTCCCAGGGGTGCACGAACCACTCGACACCACACACGCCCATGGTCACCACCGGGTCGCAGAACAGGGCGTCGTCGCTGGCCACGATCAGGTCGCAGGCCCAGGCCAGCATCAGCCCGCCGGCAATGCAGCGGCCCTGCACCGCAGCGATGGTCGGCTTGGCGATATTGCGCCAGCGCCGGGTGTTCTGCAGATAGATCTCCTGCTCGCGCGCATAACGGCCATGGGCGCCTGGCTGCTTGAAGCCACCCCAGCTGCCGACCAGCGGCCGGCCTTCGCCCAGCACCACACCCCCGTCGCCACGCAGGTCGTGGCCGGACGAAAAGTGCGGGTCGGCCGCCGCCAGCACGATGACCTTGACGCTGTCGTCCAGCACGGCGCGGTCGAAGGCCGCGTCCAGCTCGTACGTCATTTCCAGGTTCTGGGCATTGCGGGCTTCGGGCCGGTTCATCACGATGCGCGCCACGCCCGGCGCCGGCAGCTCGTACAGCAGGGTCTTGAAGTCGCTCATGCAGGTTCTCCGGGTGGGGCGTCGAGGGTGGCTGGTGGATTCAGGCGGGCACGAACAGGTTGCGCCGGCCGTCGTTGCGCACCCGGCCTCGGCGGCCGATGAAGTCCTCGCGCTGCATCGCCTGCCACAGCGCGGGGTCGGCCGGCGTGTTGGCGATGAACCGGGCGCCGGCCTCCGGGCCCGTCAACAGCCGGCCGAACAGCACGGCGTTGTTCGGGCCCTGCTGGTCGTGCACCACGGTCCAGGTCTCGATCTGCGCTTCGCCCGCGGCCAACGGCAGGAAACGGGGATGCGGCACCGCGTCCATCTCGGCCTGCAGCAGCGCCGGGTCCTGCGGCGCAAACGGCCTGGCCGGCACCTCGGTCGAGTAGATGCCAGCCGAGTGCTTGGTCAGGTAGTTGCCGTTGGCGGTGACCAGGCCGTAGGCCCCGGGCCGGGCGCGCAGGCGCTGCATCATCTCGGCGATGCTGTGGGTGACGTAGTTGTTGCCCGGGCCGCCGAAGTAGGGCAGGCCACCGGTCACCGTCAGGCCACGCGCATCGTCGGGCGACAGGCCCAGGCCGTCGCAGGCCACCTCCACCGCCGAGGCAAAGCAGCTGTAGATGTCCAGCAGCGCCATGTCGTCCAGCGTCTTGCCGGCCATGGCAAAGGCCTGGCGGAACACCGCGGCCATCGCCGGTGCCGAGTGGAAGTCACGCCGGTCGCTGACATGCCAGTGCTCATGGGCATCGGCGCAGCCGTGCAGAAAGATCCACTTGTCGCGCGGGATGCCCAGCCGCCGCGCCTGGCCCACGCTGGTCAGGATCAGCGCCGCACCCTGGTCAATGAAGGCATTGGCGCTCATCAGCCGGGTGTAGGGGAAGGCGATCATCGCGTTGCGCTCGCCCGGCGTGGCGATCTGCTGGGCGCTGTAGCCCGCACGCCGGTCGGCCAGCGGATTGGCCGCGGCCACCGCGGCAAAGCGGGCCAGCAGCTCGCCCATCGCCGCCTGGTGCTCGGCCAGGCCACGGCCGCGCGCGGCGCGGATGGCGTTTTCGAACATCGGGTACATGGTGATCGCGGCGCGGGCGCCATGGGCGTCCTCCACGTCCGACCAGCCGCGCCGGGCCACGCCCCAGGCCTCGGGGCTGCCACCCGGGTCGTCGTTCCAGTCCAGCGCCACGGCCGCGCGCTGCGCCGCCTTCTGCGTGGCCAGCGCCTCGGCGCCGACCACCAGGGCCGCACCGATCTCACCGCGGGTCACGGCCTCGCTGAGGCGGTTGATGCACCACTGCGGCATGTTGCCGCCAGGGTGGGTGTAGACCAGCTGCCGCGCCTGGCCGGCGTCCAGGCGCCGGGCCAGCGACAGGGGCGGATTCGTCTGCCGGCCGAAGGGGCTGGCAAAACGTGGGCTGGTGTCGGCGAACAGGCGGATGACGGCGATGCTGTCCAGCGTGCGCAGCAGCGCCGCGCCGGCGCCACTGTCCTCGGCCGCCAGGCGCGCGGCCTGGGCCATCAGGTCCAGCGGCCCCAGCGCGGCGCGGGGATCGGGCTCACGCTGGGTGACCTGGCCGCAGCCGACCAGCACCGGGGTGCGGTCGTCGTCGTGCGCCGACGGGCTGCTCATCGCCCGGTCCAGCGCGGCGCGCGCTTCTCGATGAAGGCCAGCGGGCCTTCCTTGAAGTCCTCGCTGCCATAGACCAGCGCCTGGGCGCGGGCCGAGGCCACCTGCAGCTCGGCGTCGCTGTGGTCCAGCGCCTTGCGCGCCACGCCCAGGCTGGCCCGCACCGCCACCGGCGCGTTGACGGTGATGCGCGCGGCCAGTGCCCGGGCGGCGGCCAGCAGCTGGTCCGACTCGGCCAGGGCGTTGACCATGCCCAACTGCAGCGCGCGTTCGGCGCTGATGGGCTCGCCGGTCAGGATCATCTCCAGCGCGATGGCCTGCGGCAGCGCACGCGGCAGCCGGTACAGGCCGCCGGCCGACGCCACCAGGCCCCGCTTGACCTCGGGCAGGCCGAAGCGCGCCGCTGGCACGGCGATGCGCAGGTCGCAGGCCAGGGCCAGCTCGCAGCCGCCGGCCAGCGCCGGGCCGTTGATGGCGGCGATCCAGGGCTTGCTGCGCTGGGCATGCACGAAGCCGGCAAAGCCGTTGCGCGCGGTGGCCAGTGCGGCGCCCTGGCCGGCGGAGACGGCCTTCAGATCGGCACCGGCACAGAAGGCCTCGCTGCCGGTGCCGGTCAGGATCACCGCCCAGACATCGTCGTCGGCTTCGGTGTCGTCGATGGCGGCCTGCAGGCCGGCGGCCACCTCGCCGTTGACGGCATTGCGGGCCTGCGGCCGGTTCAGGGTGACCAGCACGACATGGTCGGGCAGGCGTTCGACCAGGACGGCCGGGGCGGACGGATCGGACATGCGGTGTGACCTCGCGGGGGGGTTCGTGGGCAGGATCGAGCATCCTAGTCAGCCGGCGCCGCGCCGCCCATCGTCGGATCGGACGATGGGGCCCGGCGCTGCGCCCTTTACAGCTTAGGTGCCCCCGGGAAAACCGGGGCGCGGCACCACCGCCCTGCGGTGCAAGATGGTCCGCACGGTCGGCATGGCCGCGGTTTTCGGCATTCATCGCAGGAGCAGACCCATGGCAGAGGTGAAGACAGGCGTGCGCACGGCCAGGCCGTCCGAGGTCGACGTGGTGGTGGTGGGCGCGGGCTTCGCCGGGCTCTACCTGCTGCACCGGCTGCGCGCGCTGGGCTTTTCGACCCGGGTGCTGGAGGCCGCCGACGACGTGGGCGGCACCTGGTACTGGAACCGCTACCCCGGTGCACGCTGCGACATCCCCACCACCGACTACACCTACAGCTTCGACCCGGCGCTGGAGCAGGCCTGGACCTGGTCGGAAAAATACGCCACCCAGCCGGAGATCCTGCGCTACGCCCAGTTCGTGGCCGAGCGCTACGACCTGAAGCGCGACATCGACTTCGGCACCCGGGTGCAAGCGGCCAGCTGGGACGCCGCGGCGTCGCGCTGGCGCCTGCGCACCGATGCCGGCGAGGCCATCCGCTGCCGCCACTACATCATGGCCACCGGCTGCCTGTCGGTGCCCAAGGAACTGGACATCAACGGTGCCCAGCGCTTCCAGGGCGAGGTCTACTTCACCAGCCGCTGGCCGCACGCCGGCGTCGACTTCAGCGGCAAGCGCGTGGCGGTGATCGGCACCGGGTCCTCGGGCATCCAGTCGATCCCCATCATCGCCAGCCAGGCGCGCCAGCTGACGGTGTTCCAGCGCACGCCGAACTTCTCGATCCCTGCCGGCAACGGCCCCTTGGCGCCGGCGCGCCGTGCACCGCTGGAGGCTGATCGTGCCGGCTACCGCCAGGCCGCCCGGTGGTCGCGCGGCGGGGTGCCCGGCGTGCCCACCGAGCACAGCGCGCTGCTGTCGCCGCCCGAGCTGCGCCAGCAGCGCCTGGACGCCGCCTGGCAGTCGGGTGAGTTGCTGGAGATGTTGGGGGTGTTCAACGACCAGGCGCTGTTCCCGGCCGCCAACGAGGTGGTGGCGGAGTACGTGCGCGGCAAGATCCGCGCCGTGGTTCAGGACCCGGCCACCGCCACCGCGCTGTGCCCGGTCGACCACCCCTTCGGCACCAAGCGGCCCTGCCTGGACACGAACTACTTCCAGACCTACAACCAGCCCCATGTGCAGCTGGTCGACCTGCGGCAGCGGCCCATCACCAGCGTCACCGAGACCGGCATCGACCTGGCCGACGAGTCCATGACCTTCGACGCCATCGTCTACGCCACCGGTTTCGACGCGATGACCGGTGCCATCGTGGCGGTCGACATCACCGGCCGCGACGGCGTCACGCTCAAGCAGAAATGGGCCCATGGCCCCAGCACCTACCTGGGCCTGATGACCACCGGCTTCCCCAACTTCTTCACCATCACCGGGCCGGGCAGCCCGTCGGTGCTGTCGAACATGATGGTGTCGATCGAGCAGCATGTGGACTGGGTGACGAACTGCCTGAGCGACCTGCGCGCGCAGGGCCTGGACACCATCGAGCCCACCGAGACGGCCGAGGCCGGCTGGGTGCAGCATGTCAACGACTACGCCAATATCACCCTCTACCCCCTGGCCAACTCCTGGTATATCGGGGCCAATGTGTCGGGCAAGCCACGGGTATTCCTGCCCTATGTCGGCGGGGTCGACAAGTACCGCCAGGCCTGCGACGAGGTGGTGGCCGCCGGCTACCTGGGCTTCCGGCTGGCCGGCGAGTCGGGCGCACGCTGCAACGACGGTGTGATCCGACGCGTGCAGCCCGACGTGGTGATGGTGCTGGAGATGATGGCCTCGATGGGCCTGCCGCCGATCGAGTCGATGGCGGTCGAGGAGGCACGTGCCTTCATGCAGGCCATGTCGGCCACCCGGCCACCGGGGCCGGTGGTGGGCGAGACCGTCGACGGCACACTGCCCGGCGCCGACGGCGACCTGGCCTACCGGCTCTACCGACCCGCCAGCGCCGGGCCGCACCCCATCGTCGTCTACTTCCACGGCGGCGGCTGGGTGCTGGGCAGCCAGGAGTCCGACGACCCGATGTGCCGCGACCTGTGCGCACGCTCCGACGCGCTGATCATCTCAGTGAACTACCGCCACGCGCCCGAGGCTCGTTTTCCGGCCGCGGCCGACGACGGTTATGCCGCGCTGTGCTGGGTGGCCGACCATGCGGCCGAGCTGGGTGGCGTGCCCGGCCAGCTGGCCGTGGCCGGCTGGAGCGCGGGGGGCAATGTGGCCGCCGTGGTCTGCCAGATGGCACGTGCCGCGGGCGGGCCGGCCCTGTCGGGCCAGCTGCTGCTGACGCCGGTGACCGACAGCGACATGACCCGGCCGTCCTACGTCGAGAACGCCGAAGGTTATGTGCTCACCGCCGCGCTGATGGCCTGGTTCTGGGACCACTACGCCGATCCGGCCGACCGCAGCCACCCCAAGGCCGCGCCGCTGCGCGCGGCCGACCTGTCGAGCCTGCCGCCGGCCTTCATCGTCACCTGCGAATTCGACCCGCTGCGCGACGAAGGCCTGGCCTACGGCCAGGCGCTGGCCGCGGCTGGCGTGCCGGTGCAGCAGGTCACTGCCCGGGGCCACATCCACACCTCGCTGACCATGGTCGACATGGTGCTGTCGGGCGCCGCCCTGCGCGCCGAGATGGGCGCCGCGCTGCGCGGCTTCTTCAGCCCAGCGTCCGCCTGAACAGGCTGAACAACCGCGCCCAGTGCCGCTCGGCGGCGGGCCGGTCGTAGATGCCGGCGCGTTGCGGGAAGACGAAGCCGTGCGCCACGCCGGGGTACCACTCGATGCGGTGCGGCGTGCCGGCCGCCTGCAGCGCTGACTGCAGCTGCTGGATGTCGGCCGGCGGCGCCCACTTGTCGATCTCGGCGCAGGCGAAGTAGCTCTCGCAGCGCAGGCGCTCGACCACGCGGTGCGGTGAGTCGGGCTGGGTGGTGGCCATGTTGGCGCCGTGGATGCACGCCAGGCTGCGGATGCGCTCGGGGAACGCGGCGGCGGCCCACACCACGAAGGGCCCACTCATGCAGTAGCCCACCACGCCGATGCGCCCGGTGTCGGCGGCGGGCAGCTGGTCCACATAGGCCAGCAGTGCCGCAGTGTCGACCTCGGTGGTGGCACGGTCCAGCGTGGCCATCAGGCCGAACATCTCGGCCATGGCGGCCTCGCTGCGCTCCTTCAGCCAGAAGTCGCGCGAACGGCGGTAGTACAGATTGGGCAGCACCACGCAGTAGCCCACCGCGGCCAGGCGCCGGGCCATGTCGTGCAGTTCCTCGCGCTTGCCGGGGGCGTCCATGTAGAACAGCACCACCGGGAATGGCCCACCCTCGTCGGGGTGCACGACGAAGCTGTTCATCGCGCCGTCGCGGGTGGGGATGTCGATGTGCTGTTCGATCATGGCGGGGCCTCGGGTCGGGCGGGGTTCGGCTACTTGGCGGTGGCGTGGATGGGTTCGCCGAAGATGGCCCAGCGCTTGCCGTCGAAACGTGCGGTGCGGAAGGTGGAGAAGGTCGAATAGTCGTCCGGCGTCACGTTCACCGTCACGCCCGGCAGCAGCAGGCCGAAGCTCTGGTTCTTGATGTTGGTGGCCTGCTTGAGCACGTTCTCGCGTGTCAGGTTGTCACCGCAGTTCTTCAGGATCAGCTCGATCATCTGGCCCGACACATAACCCAGCACCACCGACGAGTCCACCGGATTGCCCTCGGGCGCCCACTGCTTCATGAAGGCCAGGAACTCCTTCATGCCGGGGTCGTTGTCCCAGCTCGGGTCACCCGCCAGCTTCAGCGCCATCGCCGTGACCAGGCCGACCGAGTTCTGCAGGCCGGCCGGCTCCAGCACCGCACCCTGCGAGCTGGACACCGAGACGACGTAGAAGTTGGGCTTCCAGCCCAGCTCGGCCACCTTGCGGATGACCTGGGCGCCGAACTTGGGCGTGGCCATCAGGAACAGCGTGTCCGCGCCCGAGGCCTTGAGGTCGATGATCTGCGAATCGACCGTGGGGTCGGTGACCTCGTAGGTCACTTCCTTGCTGATCTGGCTGACCTTGCTGCCCAGCCCGGCCTTGAAGCCCTTGACGTAGTCACGGCCCGAGTCGTCGTTCTGCGAGATGACGGCGATCTTGGCGTTGGGGAAGTTCTTGATGATGTGCTTGCCGTAAATCATGCCCTCCTCGATGTAGGGCGGGAAGAAGGGCGTGGTCCACGGGTTGTTCTTGGGGTCGTTCCACTTCGACGCACCCGACGAGATCAGCAGCTGCGGCACCTTCTTCTGGTTCAGGTACTTGTGGGTGGCGCTGTTGGTGGGTGTGCCCAGCGGGTTCATGATCGCCAGCACCTCGTCCTGCTCGACCATCTTGCGCGTCTGCTCGATGGTCTTGGGCGGGCTGTAGCCGTCGTCCAGCGAGATCAGGTTGACCTTGCGGCCGTTGATGCCGCCCTTGGCGTTGACCATCTTGAAATAGGCCAGCGTGGTCTTGCCCTGCGAGCCATAGGCCGAGGCCGGGCCGCTGTAGGGCATGGTCTGGCCGATCTTGATTTCGGTATCGCTGGCACCCGGGCCGTAGGCCTTCTGGGCCTGGGCACCGTGCAGGGCTGCCGCGGCCAGGGCCAGGCCGGCGGCCAGTTTCAGGACGTGTTTCATATGGGGTTCCTCAGGGTCGGGGGTTGAACGTGACCGGGCTCAGACGCTGAGCACGCCGGCGCCGGGGGGGGTGGCATACAGGGCCTGGACCAGGTCCGCGCGGCGCTCCAGCACGGCGCGCTGGTTGACATAGCCCTTGTCGGTGATCTCGCCGGCGTCGATGGACGGCGGCTCGGCCAGCACCAGGAAACGTGCCACCCGGCGCGACGAGCCGCCTGCGCCGGCATTGAAGCCGGCCAGGCCCTGCTGCAGCCGCGCCGCCAGCTTGTCCAGCGGCGTGCCGGGGCCGGGCTCGGCGGCCAGCGTCTGCAGCCCGGCGGCCGAGGGCCAGCACAGCGCGGTGGCAAAGGGCTTGTCCTGGCCGGCGATCACCGCGTCCATCAGCCAGGGGCTGCAGGCGGCCACCAGGTCGGGCCGCAGCGTGCCCACGCTGACCCAGGTGCCGCTGTCGAGCTTGAAGTCCTCGGTCACCCGGCCGTCGAACACCAGGCCGCGGGCCGGGTCGGCCTCGTCGACGAAGCGCGCCGCGTCGCCCAGCTTGTAGAAGCCCTCTTCATCGAAGGCGGCGGCGGTCCGGTCCGGGTCGGCGCGGTAGCCGCTGGTCACCGTCGGTCCCTTGACCCGCACCTCCAGCTTGTTGCCGTTGGGCACCAGCTTGAGCGTGATGCCGGGCAGCGGCAGGCCGACCAGGCCCACCTGCTCGGTGGCCCAGTGGGTGACGGTGATGCCCTGGGTCTCGGTGGCGCCGTACATGGTGGTCAGCGGGATGCGCTGGCCGGTCTCGGTGGTGGCCAGGGCCTGCAGCCGGGCATAAACATCGTTGGACAGCGTAGCGCCGCCATAGCCCATGTAGCGCAGGTTCTTGAAGAAGGACCGGCGCAGCACCGGGTCGCGCTCCATCGCGTCGGCCAGCATGCCGAAGGCGATGGG
>Ga0208266_100455_pt1 | contig 13813 bp, 6 predicted proteins | sample LakWasMet67_HOW9_2_FD_183897 | JGI IMG/M metagenome (GOLD analysis project Ga0208266, IMG submission 183897) | Freshwater sediment methanotrophic microbial communities from Lake Washington under simulated oxygen tension - Sediment Metagenome... | ecosystem: Environmental > Aquatic > Freshwater >...
AGTTAAGCAATAAAAAAAACTAAATGCCCAGCTGGCGGAATGGTAGACGCGCTGGTCTCAAACACCTGTGGGAAACCGTGCCGGTTCGAGTCCGGCGCTGGGTACTAGCGGAGACTTTTCTTGTAAAAAAGTTAAGTCTCCGCTTTTATTTTCATTCAAAAGCTTTGATAAATCACATACACAGCCGAACACCGAATTTACTTGTGGGGTTCGATAATGCTCAATTTTGGTGTCATAGGCTAAACCTTGCGGAAACAACATATTTTGAAAGTCTTGTTTCCGGTAATAATCGCCAGAAGCCCACACAGTAGGGAGCTTTGAGGCAGTATGAACTGTATAATTTATCAAATCATTTGGGTTCGATAATTTTTGCGAGAGTTTTTCGAGTTCGTCTATAATGAGCTTTCTGTTGAGGTATAATTCAGATGAAAATTTCTCAAAAATCTCTAACTTAATTTCTCCAAACGCATGCCTTCTTTCTAAAACTTCAATCTGTTTTTCCACTTCATTTAATTTAGCAGAAAGGGCTTTTTTGTCGCTCGTGTTGGTTTCTGTTAAATTATCCCAAGTATAATGTAGTTGTACGATAAGAGGCTCTATAAATTCATCAGCGATGGTATAAGTTGACAATAGTTCTTTAAACTTATTGTGCATAATCGTCACACTTCGGTTTATTTTAACGCCTACTTTACTTATTTTATAATAGTATAATCCTTTCTTTTTTACAACATAGCCTGTGAAGGGTTCGCCTGTTCCCGCATCTTTTACAAACACTTTAAGCGGCAAATTATCGTTGGCTTTATTTATTTTGTAATTATCATTTCTTTTATGCTGATTAACTTTTAAAAATAAATCTTCGCTAATTAATGCAGGGTGCTTGCCTTTTACCAATTGCCCACCTAAAAAATTATGTGAAATCAACCCGCAGTAAAAAGGATTTTTAAAAAGTTCAGTTAACGCTTGTTTGTGAATATAAATACCTAGTAAATTCAATCGTTTAATAATTACATCATAACTATGCCCTATAGCTCTCCATTCAAAGGCTCGTTGAATATGTTGTCCCTTTGTATTAATAATTATTTTCTGTTCTTTACTTGTTCCTGTTCTATCGTATTCATATCCTGTTGGTACAGAGCCCATCCACTCGCCACGTAATAATTTTTCACGCATTCCATCAATTGATTTTTGTCGGCGCAAATCATTATCATATTTACTAAAAATAAATTGGATGTTTTGTTGTAGAGCTCCCTCGTGTGAATTTGTATCAATAGGTTGTGTAACTGCTACCACATTTACACCAATCTTTTTTAATTCGCTCGAAATATAAATTGCACTATCACCAGTTCTTGAAAATCTATCTAAACTATATACTAAAATGTAACTTACTTTTTGTTTACAAGATTTTACATATTTGAGCATACGGTTAAACTCCTTACGCTCATCACTTTTAGCACTTTCGTAAGTGCCGCCAAAATAACCTTGCACATTGAGTTTGTTTTTAATTGCATACTCATCGCAATATTTTTTCTGCCATTCCAAACTCTGATTGGTATCAGCTTGCTCTTTAGAACTTACTCGAGTATATATAACACAGTTTTGAATACTTGTATCTAATACTGCACTTTCTTTACCTCTAGCAAATGATTTTAATTTATCTTCTATACTTATTTTTACCGTCATCTTCCGTTTTATTTTTTAATTCATATTTACTACGTCTTATATTTTATTTATCAATAATCTTCAAATTTTCTTTTAAGGCCTTATCTTTTTTATACATTTCAAACATGAGTATCGAAAATTTTTCTAGTGTTGAGATTGCACTCTCTGCTTCATCTTCTGATAAATGGTCTAAGCCCTTAAAATTTCTTAATTCAGAGACCGTTAAGCGCTTTTGTTTTTTGTTAGGCGTTGATTTATTTTCAATTTCGTCTTTCATGTCTATACATCTAAATCGCTATTGTCAACTAACATTTCTTTTACGCCATTGCTTGTATCTAATTTCTGTTTTTCTTCTCGTATTCTAAATTCTTTGCCAGTAGCATCTGTCACAATAAATTCTCTAAAATTCTTTTTTCGAAAAACTTTCATTAATTCGGCTTGGGCAGTTTCTGATTTTAAAATTTCGAGGGGTTCTGTTTTTTTAGATTTATATAAAACAGTCAGTTTTTGATAATCTCCTTTTGCAACAATATTTAATGCGTTTATTTCATGCATCGTTAACAGGTTTACTTCTTGAGAAAACGTTGACATATTTTCCTCTAACATGAAATTAAACACCAAGTTTGTTAAGCTCACACATACTTGCGATTCGTATTCTTTTTTATAAAGCAAGTCTTCACTATATAAATGTTCGTTTTCTTTAATGTAGGGGAACCAATCACCATTTTTAAATACAATAATTGAAACTGGTTTTTTGGTAGAAATAATTTCTGCAACCAAAATGTGCAAATAATTAAACTTCTGTTCTATGGTTGAAAAATCAGCATTTTTATATTCACCTGATTTTAAAAACTCTAAGAATTCTTTTTTCTCTTCATCATCTTCTATATTATTTAACAGTGATGTGTCAAGTTTAGTTTCGGCAATTACTCCAAAAATATCTTTAATAGGAATGGGCTCATAAATCTCCTTTACTATTTTTTGAATAATAGACAACTCCACGCCAAAAGAGCGTAATTCCTCCACGACCTTAATCCATACATAGTCAACAAAACTATATTTACGATTTGACTCTGCATTTGTCCTACTAAAACGAATAATTCCTTTTTCGTCCCAATGACAGATGGTGCGATAATTCACCCCAATAGTTTTTGCAGATAAATTTTGCTGGCTGATTGTTGTCATTAACTCTCCCAGTGAATCGAGGCTACGTGTATCAACAAATTGTTCTAATTCTAAGTTTAACATGTTTTTTAATTTTATTACACAAATGTAATATATTTATTTTATTTATCAAAATACTTTATTTATCATAGTATTTGTTTTATCGTAAAATAAATATTAAAAAAAACACAATTAATATGCCAATGTGTTTATAAAATCATCTATTTATGATACATTTGTGAATTTTAACAAAAACTATTTATACTGTTTAACATCCATTTATTGTTGGCTTAATGTGGGTAATGCAGTGATTTATTAGAAGTCATTTAATTGTATATAAGAACTATATAAGATTATTATAAGAGCATTGTATGATTTATATACGTAAACTATAAGATATAATGCTCAAATTTGCATTAAGTAACAGTATGGATATTGAAAATATACAAACGTATCTTGAAAAAATGGTGTTGGTTAATTTAACCAAACAAGAACTTGTTGTCAAGGTTTTAGAATTGCAGGAGGCTAATAAAAAATTGTTTAACGATTACACTAACCTTTATCAATCAAAAAAAGAAAGCGCTACAAAAAATAAAAAAGAAGTTGATTTTTTAAAAGCTAAAATTGAAGAGCTGTTTGATAAATTAGCTAAAGAGCAAACTTACAAAGAACAATATAAAAAAGTTGCTGATTTAAAACTAGGCAACACCTTTAATGTTAATGCTACATGGGTTGATAAAATTGTATTTGTGTTAAAAGAAGCTGAGCGGCCTTTACGTTCATCTGACATTATTGAAATGCTGTTAAAAAACGATATTTCGTTTAGAACAATTACCAATAAACAAAAGGGTTTGTCTACACATTTAACAAAAGCTTTAAAATACGGACGCATTATTGGCACAAAACAAAAAGGCCAAAATGGATATTTGTTTAGTTTGCCCGAGTAATTTTTCACTTAATTAATTATTAATTATATACCATTTATCTACTAAATATATATTAATTATGTGTTTAAAATGTACTAATTATGTTTTTTTAAAAGCTATTTCAACTTTTTTGAGGATGATAAAAAGGCGAGAATAAAAACTAAAATTTAATTTTAAGATGTGGTTAGAAAAATGTTAAAAACATTAAATTATAAATTGCGGACTTTTTAAGGAGTATTTGATAATAAGCAATATCCAACAATAAAAGCAATAAAAATCGATTTATTTTTAGTTTTATAGGACTTTTTTATATCGAAAGTAAATACTTTGTGGTAGAAATGACATGAACCCTATTTCGAAACCATATGCTAACAGCATCGAAAGTAAATACTTTATGGTAGAAACGACATACTTTGTGGTAGAAACGAAGTAGAAATTAGGTAGAAACCGGGAGTGTAATCTAATAGACTAACCAAAGCCTATAATTCTGTCTTTATTTTACTATTTCAAATCGCACTGTACGATTTTGAGAGTCTTCACTACTTACTGTTTTATCACTACCAAAAGCTTTATTACCTAATAATCTACTTGCTTCTACACCTAACGACATTAATTGTTTTCTCACAAAATCCGCTCTCTTTTCTGATAACAGTTTGTTGGCAGTGGCATTGCCATCTTTACTAGCATAGCCTTCAATATTTACTTTCAAATCGGGGCACTCTTTAAACATATCTGCTATACGTTTAAAATGAATGTATTTACCTGTTAGTGAAGTTTGCCCTACACCAAACTGTAATTCTTTCACAGCAATGTCATTCAATATGGCAACATTACATCTATTTTCTTTAGGGAACAATGGTTCTAACTGAGTGTAAGTGTCGGCATTTTTGTTTGTAGTAGCATTTACATCTCGTATTGGTGTAGTGCGAAGGATTTTACCCTCCTTTACCATTTGTTGTAATTGCGCTATTGTAAACTGGCCTTGTTCAACACCATTAAATGTTGCCATATACATTGGTTCTTTTGGTGGGAACAATGGTTCTAATTCTGCTATTTTTTCTGCCTCAACATTGATGGTTTCTTTTTGATTACGAATTGGAGTTTCACGTTTTATGGTGCCATTTTTTACTAAATTTTGTAATTGATCCATCGTATACGCTCCTTGCTCGGCGCCATTTATTTTAGCGTAATACATTGGTGCTTTTGGAGGGAACAATGGCTCCAACTCTGGCATTAATTCGGCATTTACAAGTGCTGTTGTCCCAGCTGCTTTAATTGGTGTTTCACGTTGTATTTTGTTTTCTTTAACTAAGGCTTTTAATTTTTCAATATTATATGGACCTTCAGACTTACCATTGTTTACTACAAAATACAATGGCTCTTTTATTTCTTCTTGTTTTTTATGTGCATCTGTTTTTTTACGACACATGTCAAAACCTAATAATACCTGATGAGATGCACCTAAATTTTTATTATTGGTACCCATCGCATAATCATAGCTATAAGCAATGCGTAACTTACCTAACTCTAACCCCGCTAAAGCAAGTACACCATAATTTAAGCGATAGCCAGCACCAATAGTAAATGCTTGCTTAAACTTAAAGTTTAATAAACCCTCTATTTGATTTACGCCATTTACTGTATAACGATCTACAAACCATGGTTCAATTTCTACTGATTTGCCTTTATTAAATTTATATGCAACCATTCCGTTTAATTGTGGTTTTACATTGTAGCCAAAATTATTAAAACTTGTATTTGAATTATAAAGATGATTAGCAGATATACCAACAGTTAGTTTATCTCCTAAAATCAAAGCCCCAGCTTCTGCATCAAAATTATTTGCTGATAAACGTGTTTGCCCTGAAGATAAAGCAGCATCACCTTTATCGGTTACTACAGCGTTTTGGGAATTAAAAATATTTTGTTGCCACGCCGCTCCTAAGCCTAAATGTAATTTTGTATTTTCGTTAAGTTTTACACGGTAAGCGTAGCCTAAAGTAGCATTAGTTATTTTTAACAAACCTACATTTTGTTGTGCTATTTTTAAACCAAAACCATGTTTTTGGCCCAACGCAAACGCTGCATCTAATTGGTATACTTTAGGAGTTTCTTTAATCCCTACCCATTGAGTGCGATAATTTAAATTTGCTTCAACGCAAGTACGACCAATGGTAGCAATATTTAACTGCATTAAATCATAACTATAGGTATTAAACAAGGTGTTTTGTTGTGCTTCTAAAAAACTAGATATACTAATTAATACAACGAGTATGATGTGTTTTGTTTTCATTTTAAATTTCATTTTAAACATTTTTCAATTCTTATTTCTAACTATTTAATGGTGATTAACGAAGCACAGTAATACTTCCACTATGTTTTAATTTAGCGCCATCCATAATTAAAAAATAATAAACCCCATCTACCACATTTTTAGCGTCCCACTCATTTTCGTAGTTATTAGCTTTTGAAAAAACTTTAGTTCCCCATTGATCAAATATTTCTAAAGCGCAATCTTTTACTAAATAGGGTACACTTATTTTCCAAGTATCATTGTTTCCGTCGCCATTAGGACTTACAAAGTTATTAATGAAAAACTCATTATATATTTTAACTGATACCTCATCGCTTGCTAAACAACCTTTTGCCGATGAAACTGATATTGTGTAAGTAATGTCTGTTTGTGTAGAAGAAATAGGATTGATAATATTAGCATTATTTAATCCATCGTTAGTTGTCCAAGTATAAGTAACAGCATTGGTTTGTGTTGGATTAAACTGATGAGTTTCACCGAGCACTAAAGTGATGTCATCTCCTGCATCAATAGTTGGTAATGGATTAACAGTAACTGTTGTGATGGCAGAGTTTTTACACCCATTAATATCTGTTGCCAATACGGTATAATTCGTAGTTGCATTTGGGCTAACCACATTTGAGCCTGAACTGTATGTATAAGTAACTGCTCCATTAGCTGTTAATGTAAATGCATTACCAATACATATTTCGCCGGTATTAATTGTAACTATTGGCAATGGATTTACTATTAGAACTGTAACCACTATGCTATCGCAGCCATTATTAGCTGTTAGCACATTGGTATAAGTACCTGTACTTGTATAAGCACTCGTTCCAATAGTGTAGGTTTGGCCAACGCAAATAGCAATGTTTTGTATTTTTGTAAAGATTGGTTTAACATCTAATGTTGTATACACTGTGCTATCACATCCATCAACAGCAGTTAATACATTGGTATAAGTTCCAGCAATGTTATAAGTACTTGTTCCAATTTGATAACTGCTATTAGCGCAAATAGATATAGTTTGTGTTTTGCTAATAGCGGGTTTTACAAAAACTGATGAAACAATATAATTTGTGCAACTGTTTGCGCCAATTATACTATTGGTATATGTTCCAGTAGATGAATAAATACTACCAACCACATTAACCGATTGCCCTGCACATAAGGTATAACTTTGGGTTGTTGTAATAGTAGGGTAAACGTATAAGTTAGTTATAACTGTGCTATCACAACCATTTGCTGCTGTTAGGATGTTAGTATATATATTAGTAGCTGTATAAGTACTTGTACCTACTGTAAAACTAGCACCAGCACAGATAGAGGCAGATTGTGTAGTTAATATTTGTGAAGGTTGTGGTACTGATATAGTTGTTGTAGCTAAGCAACCATTGTTATCCGTTACCGTAAACGTATTGTTGCCTGCTAAAACTGTGTAGGTTGATACGCCTGTATATGGTGCATCACCTCCAGTTGCAGTTATTTGTACTAATCCCACACCGCCATAACATATAATACTTGAAGTGATGGCTGAACTTGCTGATACAGTAATTACAGTTACTGAACTTATTGCTATGTTCTCACAACCATTAATATCTGTACCAGTAACAGTATACGAACTAGTACTAGTAGGCGAAACGATGTTTGAACCTGAACTGTATGTATAAGTTGTTGCACCGTTTGGTGTAATTGTAAAACTACTTCCTAAACAAATATCATCACTATTTACAGTAATTGTTGGTAATGAATTTACTGATACTGTTAATGCAGCTGAGTTTTCGCAACCATTGCCATCTGTTCCTGCAACGGTGTAATTACTTGTTGCTGTTGGTGTAACTACTGCACTGCCCGAACTATACGTATAAGTACTTGCGCCACTTGGCATTATTGTATAAGATTGTCCAATACAAATTGCTCCACTCATTGCTGTAATAGTTGGTAATGAATTGACAGTAACATTGCTTGTTGATGATGAAACTGAAATACAACCATTAGTTCCAGTTCCTACAACTGTATAGTTTGTATTAATGGTTGGACTAACAACTGCACTTCCAGAGCTATAAGTATAAGTACTTGCACCATTTGGAATAATTGTAAATGATTGGCCAGCGCAAACTGTACCACTATTTACTGTAATGGTTGGATTTGCATTTACAACGATGTTAGCTGTAGCAGATGAAACTGAAACACAACCGTTAGTGCCAGTTCCTACAACTGTGTAGTTTGTATTAATGGTTGGACTAACTACTGCACTACCTGTGCTATAAGTAAAAGTGCTTGCGCCACTTGGAACCATTGTAAAAGATTGACCAGCGCAAATTGTACCACTGTTTACAGTAATTGTTGGTAATGCATTTACTGTAACTGTTAAAGCAGTTGAGTTTTCGCAACCATTGCCATCTGTTCCTGCAACGGTGTAATTACTTGTTGCTGTTGGTGTAACAACTGCACTGCCCGAACTATACGTATAAGTACTTGCGCCACTTGGCGTTATTGTATAAGACTGCCCAATACAAATTGCCCCGCTCATGGCAGTTACAGTTGGTAATGAATTTATTGTAATCATAATGGTCATTATACTATCACAACCTGCAGCATTTGGAATAGTATCCATCACAGTTTGAGAAGTCGTATAGGTACTGATTCCACTTGGAACAGTATAGCTGTTGCAAGCTGAAACGGAAAAAGAAGATGTGGTTGGTGTACAATCGCCTAAAATTCTTGCGATACGGTTTCTGCCTGTTCCGTCATAGCTTGTAAAGATCCCCCCGATGATGATTTTTCCATTAGGCTGAAGGGCGGTGGTTGCAACATAATTGTCCGCTCCCGTTCCAGGGTTGAAGGTCGCATCCAACGTTCCGTCTGCGTTCAGGCGGGCAATGCGGTTTCTGCCTGTTCCGTTGTAGCTTGTAAAGAGTCCCCCAATGATGATTTTTCCGTCAGGCTGAAGGGCTGAGGTCAGGACTGTACCGCTCGCTCCCATTCCGGGGGTGAAGGTCGCATCCAGCGTTCCGTCTGCGTTTAAGCGGGCAATGCGGTTTATGCCTGTTCCGTTGTAGTTGGTAAACCATCCCCCAATGATGATTTTTCCGTCTGGCTGAAGGGCTGTGGTCACGACTGGACCGTCCGCCCCTGTTCCGGGGTTGAAGGTCGCATCCAGCGTTCCGTCTGCGTTCAGGCGGGCAATGCGGATTATGCCTGTTCCGTTGTAGCTTGTAAAGAGTCCCCCAATGATGATTTTTCCGTCAGGCTGAAGGGCAATGGTATGGACTCTATTGTTCGCTCCCGTTCCAGGGTTGAAGGTTGCATCTAGCGTTCCGTCTGCGTTCAGGCGGGCAATGCGGTTTATGGGTGCTCCGTTGTAGTTGGTAAACCATCCCCCAATGATGATTTTTCCGTCAGGCTGAAGGGCTGTGGTCAGGACTCTATTGTTCGCTCCCGTTCCAGGGTTGAAGGTTGCATCTAGCGTTCCGTCTGCGTTCAGGCGGGCAATGCGGTTTCTGCCTGTTCCGTTGTAGCTTGCAAAATCCCCCCCCATGATAATTTTTCCATCAGGCTGAAGGGCTGAGGTCCGGACTGTACTGCTCGCTCCCGTTCCGGGGGTGAAGGTCGCATCCAGCGTTCCGTCTGCGTTCAGGCGGGCAATGCGGTTTATGAATGTTCCGTTGTAGATTGTAAAACTACCCCCAATGATGATTTTTCCGTCAGTCTGAATGGCTGCGGTCTCTATGGTCTCGACTGTACCGATTGCTCCCGTTCCGGGGTTGAAGGTCGCATCCAGCGTTCCGTCTGCGTTCAGGCGGGCAATGCGGCCTCTTGCAGTTCCGTTGTAGGCTGTAAATCTGCCCACAATGATGATTTTTCCATCAGGCTGAAGGGCGGTGGTAAAGACTAAATCGCTCGCTCCCGCTCCAGGGTCGAAGGTCGCATCCAGCGTTCCGTCTGCGTTCAGGCGGGCAATGCGGATTCTTGCAGTTCCGTTGTAGCTTATAAAAATGCCCCCAATAATAATTTTCCCATCAGGCTGAAGGGCGGTGCAATGGACATTATTGTCCGGCCCTGTTCCGAGGTTGAAGGTCACATCCAGCGTTCCGTCTGCGTTCAGGCGAGCAATTTTGTTACTGACTGTTCCGTTGTAGACGGCAAAGTTCCCCCCAATGATGATTTTTCCGTCCGACTGAAGGGCTGTGGTATAGACCTGTCCGCTCGTCCCCGTTCCAGGGTTGAAGGTCGCATCCAGCGTTCCGTCTGCGTTCAGGCGGGCAATGCGGATTCTTGCAGTTCCGTTGTACATTGTAAAATCTCCCCCAATGATGATTTTTCCGTCAGGCTGAAGGGCTGTGGTATAGACATCATTGTCCGCCCCCGTTCCGGTGTTGAAGGTCGCATCCAGCGTTCCGTCTGCGTTCAGGCGGGCAATACGGTTCATTACTGTTCCGTTGTAGAGGGTAAAGTTCCCCCCAATGATGATTTTTCCGTCAGGCTGAAGGGCTGTGGTACTGACATAAGAGCCCGCCCCCGTTCCTGGGTCGAAGGTCGCATCCAACGTTCCGTCTGTGTTCAGGCGGGCAATGTAGTTTCTGCCTGTTCCGTTATAGCTTGTAAAAGTGCCCCCAATGATGATTTTTCCGTCAGGCTGAAGGGCTATGGTAGAGACTGGAAGGTTCGGCCCTGTTCCGGGGTTGAAGGTCGCATCCAGCGTTCCATCCGCGTTCAGGCGGGTAATGTAGTTTCTGCCTGTTCCGTTGTAGCTTGTAAAGTTGCCCCCAATGATGATTTTTCCGTCCGACTGAAGGGCTGTGGTTTGGATATCATTGTCCGCCCCATCTCCATTCCCAAAGCCTAAATCTCCGGGATTAAAAGATGGGTCAATTGCCCCTGCTTGTGCATAGCTGAGTGTATATAAAATGCACAGAAAAAATGTTATTAATGTCTTTTTCATTTTTAAGTTTTTTTTATTTTTAGCGCTTTTAATATTGGTGGGTTCTAAAAATTCTTTTTTTAGAGATTTGAATAAAAATCGCAGAACCCTTTAAACGATTTTTTTTATCATGTTTTTATTTTTGATAATTTTTTTGTTGAGATGATGCTTTCTTTAAACAAAGAACAAAAGTTTCATATCCACTTTTGTTCTTTGTTTGTCAAATATACCCTTTAGTTTTTTATAATTTTCTTGTTTAGTCTTAGGTTATTTAATTTAATAAAATACATACCATCACTTAAATGAGAAATATTAAGTGATACATTTTGAATAGTTGTTGTTTCTGTTATTATTGTTTGTCCTAAAGCATTTACTATTTCTATTTTCGCTTCTTCGCCATTCAATATTCCTAATTCGATATTTAAAACGCCATTAGTTGGATTAGGATACACATGAATGTTGTTGTATGCTTTTAGCATTTCTTCTACACTCACATCTGTAATATTTACACAATTTGAGGTATCGCTACAATTGCCAACATTAACTACTACCGCATAATTTCCATTAATAATTGGTGTAAAGCTTTGCATGTTTGCACCAGCTATTGGGCTGTTATTTGCGCAATTAATCCACTGGTAAGTAGCATTTGCTTGGTTAGCCATGATAGTGCCTCCTGTTACTTGAGTGCTGTTATCAATGCTATTATACACTGTAAGGTTTGTTATTACAGTGCTGTCGCAACCATTTGCGGTAGTAAATACATCAGTATAAACTCCAGTGCTTGTGTAGGTATTTGAACCCACCGTTACACTTTGCCCTGCACATAAATTATAGATAGTTGTTTTTGTGATTTCTGCTGGTTCGCTAACATTTACGGTTATTGATTTTAAACAGTTATTACCATCTATTACAGTAAATAATTGTGTACCTGCATTCATTGTGTACGTGCCTAATCCGTTATAAGGCAACGTTCCGCCTGTGGCATTTATACTTACTGTTGCAGCGGCACCGTTACATAAAACTGGGCTTGAAGTACTACTTAATACAAGATTACTTGGTTCAGTAATTTGTACTGTTGTTGTTGCTGCACAACCAATAGCATCTGTAGCTTGGCAGGTATAAACGCCTGCTACTAAATTGTTAAGAGTTGTTCCATTAGTTCCAGTTGGTAACCACGAATAGGTATAAGCTCCAACGCCATTACTTGCCATTGCTAAGGCTGAACCATTGTTGCCACCAAAACATGTTACTTGTTGTTGAGCGTTAGCATTGATGTTAACACTTACAACTGAAACAGTTGAAATAGCAACATTAACACAACCATTAGCATCTGTTCCTGTTACGGTATAAGAATTATTAGTTGTAGGTGAAACAATGTTTGAACCTGAACTGTAAGTATATGTTGTTGCACCACTTGGCGAAATGGTATAAGAATTTCCCGAACAAACATTTCCACTATTAACTGTAATTGTTGGGTTTGCATTTACTGTTACTGTTAAAGCAGTTGAGTTTATGCAACCATTTGAGCCAGTTCCTAAAACCGTATAATTACTTGTTGCTGTTGGTGTAACAACTGCACTTCCTGAACTATACGTATAAGTACTTGCACTACTTGGCGTTATTGTATAAGATTGCCCAATACAAATTGCACCGCTATTAACAGTAATGGTAGGATTAGCATTTACAGTAATTGTAGTTATAACAGTATTAGTTGCCTCACAACCAAATCCTGAACCTGTAATTGTGTATGAAGTTGTTGTAGAAGGAGAAACTGCAAATGTACCTCCACTAATTGTATAGGTTGATGCGCCACTTGGTGTAATTGTAAAAGTATTGCCATTGCATATTGTTGCACTACTTATAGCACTAATAGTAGGAGAGCCCACTATAGTTACTTCAACAGTTGCTGAAGTAGCACAACTATTAGCATCTGTAATGTTTACCGTATAAATTGAAGTAGAAGAAGGAGTAACAACAAATGTATTGCTTGTTGGACCTGATACCCAAGTGTAATTAATAATTCCAGTACCACCAGTTGCATTTGCTGTTAAAGTACTTGAGCCTCCAGAGCAAATTGACGAATTGCTTGCAACTGCAGTAGCAGTTAAAACTGTAGGTTCGCTAATGGTTACTGTATTAGTTGCAGTACAACCGCTTGCATCTGTAACGGTAACTGTTCTTACGCCAGATATTTGACCTGTAATTACAGAAGTAGTTTGAGCTGAACTCCATAAATAAGTATAAGGGCTAGTGCCACTATTTGCTGTTACTGTAGCTGCACCTGTAGCTGCTCCAAAGCATAATACATTGGCTACAGCTGTACTCGTTGTTAATCCACTTGCTGGTTGAGTAATGCTTACTGTATTTGTTGTTGTACAACCATTTGCATCAGTAACAGTTGCTGTTTTTACTCCAGCTATTTGTCCTGTTATTACTGATGTGGTTGCAGCCGTGCTCCATAAATAAGTATATGGACTAGTACCACCATTAGTTGTAAGCGTAGCTGCTCCTGTTGAATTACCAAAGCAGAATATATTTGTTACAGCTGTTGCAGTAGTTAAAGCAGATGCTGGTTGAGTAATGCTTACTGTAGTAGTTGAACTACAACTGCTTGCATCAGTAACAGTAACTGTTCTTACGCCAGCTGTTTGTCCTGTAATTACTGATGTGGTTGCAGCTGTGCTCCATAAATAAGTATATGGAGAAGTTCCGCCACTAGTTGTTAATGTAGCTGAACCAGTTGATCCTCCATTACACAATACATTTGTTACTGCTGTTGCAGTAGCTAAAGCAGAGGCTGGTTGAGTAATGGTTAATGTATTAGTTGCCGTACAACCGCTTGCATCT
>Ga0208266_100457_pt1 | contig 13766 bp, 10 predicted proteins | sample LakWasMet67_HOW9_2_FD_183897 | JGI IMG/M metagenome (GOLD analysis project Ga0208266, IMG submission 183897) | Freshwater sediment methanotrophic microbial communities from Lake Washington under simulated oxygen tension - Sediment Metagenome... | ecosystem: Environmental > Aquatic > Freshwater >...
ACCAGCGAGACTTCAGGAATATCCAGACCCTCGCGCAACAGGTTAATGCCTATCAGCACATCAAATTCACCGAGTCGCAAGTCACGAATAATCTCAACCCGCTCTACGGTATCAATATCACTATGCAAATAGCGCACTTTAACGCCATGCTCGCTTAAGTAATCGGTCAGGTCTTCAGACATGCGCTTGGTGAGCGTGGTGGCCAGCACCCGTTCACCGACCGCGACACGTAGCTTAATTTCACCCAGCAAGTCATCCACTTGCGTATCAGCAGGCTTCACGGTGATTTCAGGGTCCACCAAGCCAGTGGGTCGCGCAATCATTTCAACCACTTGCTGCTGATGATTTTTTTCATAGTCTGCCGGGGTGGCCGAAACAAACACGCACTGACGCATGATGCGCTCAAACTCTTCAAACTTGAGCGGACGGTTATCCATGGCAGACGGTAACCGCCAGCCGTAATCCACCAGATTGGCCTTGCGAGAACGGTCACCCAAATACATGCCGCCCACTTGTGGCACGGTGACATGACTTTCATCAATAATCATCAACGCCTGCTCGGGGAGATAATCAATCAAGGTTGGCGGTGGGTCGCCGGGGTTACGCCGCGTCAAATGACGGCTGTAGTTTTCAATGCCTTTACAAAAACCAATTTCGTTCAGCATCTCAAGGTCAAAGCGGGTGCGTTGCTCGATACGTTGTGCTTCAACCAGTTTGTTTTCACTCAAGAAAAAACTCACGCGCTGGCGCAATTCTTCCTTAATCGTCTCCATGGCGCGCACCGTGGCTTCGCGCGCGGTCACATAATGGCTGGACGGGAAAATTCGAAAGTTGTGGATTTTGCTGAAGACCTGACCGGTGAGCGGATCAAACAACTGAATCGTGTCGATCTCATCATCAAATAAGCTGATGCGCACTGCGGTTTCACTGTTTTCTGAAGGAAACACATCAATGATATCGCCGCGGACTCGAAAGCAACCACGGCTAAAATCAAAGTCATTGCGGTCATATTGCATGGCAATCAATTGCGCAACCACGTCTTTTTGGGTGATTTTTTTTCCTTGATGGATGTGCAGCACCATGCCGTGATATTCCCCCGGATCCCCGATACCATAAATGGCAGAGACGGTGGCGACAATGATGGCATCTTCACGCTCAAGCAACGCCTTGGTGGCCGATAGGCGCATCTGCTCAATATGCTCGTTAATGCTAGAGTCTTTTTCGATAAACAAATCACGCGAGGGCACGTAGGCTTCAGGCTGATAATAATCATAATAGCTGACGAAATATTCGACGGCATTATTGGGAAAGAACTCCCTGAATTCGCTATACAACTGCGCAGCCAACGTTTTGTTTGGTGCCATCACAATGGCTGGTTTACCAATCCGCGCGATCACGTTAGCCATGGTGTAGGTTTTGCCAGAGCCGGTCACGCCGAGCAGCGTTTGGAACTTCAAACCATCTTCAATGCCTTGGGTTAGCTTGTCAATCGCTTGCGGTTGATCGCCAGCGGGCGGAAAAGGCTGGTGCAATTCATATTTACTGCCAGGGAAAGTGACGATCACAAGTACAATCTAGAGACAAGAATGGTATAAATTATATTTTAACTGTTTTTGCCGGGATGGGCGCAGGATTTACACATTTCAAAAACACTTGCCGCCTGAACTTTTATCGTAAGCGCCAGTCAGTTCTACAACATTAAAACAGGCATTCAGGGGATTACGTGAAATACTTACTTTTAGCATACCTGCTTATCAGCAGTGCGGTTGCCAATGCCTACAACCAACAAGCGCTCGTAGAGGCTTATTTCAGCGTGGTAATGATCCGTGGTTACAATCTCGATGGTGGCATGGCTTACGGCTCCGGTGTCGTGGTCGGAGACAACACTGTGGTCACCAACTGCCACGTATTGCGCGCCACCAAACAACCTTGGGTATCGCGTGGCGAAGACAGTTACCCGATTACCGAAGTGCGTGCAGATGCTTGGCACGATCTATGTATGGTCACCACCCATAACATGCCATTCAAACCGGTGTTGCGCGGTCACAGCGGTGATTTGGCCCGCGGTCAAGAAATCACTGCCATTGGGCACTCCAATGGCGTCCCAGCTCCCATCACCTCTGTCGGCGAGATTCAAGGCCTCTACCCAACGCCGGGCGGCAATATGATCCGTAGCAGCGCCAAATTTTTAATGGGCGCTAGCGGCAGCGGTTTATTTGATATGGAAGGCAGACTGGTCGGTATCAACACCTTTAAAACCGCAGGCAGTGGTGGCAGTGTTCACTTTGCGCTACCGGTAGAGTGGTTAGATACCCTAGAAAAAATGCCGGCAAGCACGGAGTTTCCGGTCCGTGGCAAAGCACTATGGGAAGAAGACGAAGACAAGAAACCCTTTTACATGCGCGCGGCAGTGCCTGAGTCACGCCAAGACTGGCCAGCGCTACAAAAAGTGAGCCAATTATGGACACTGCAAGATCCAAACAGTGCAGATGCATGGTTTAGTTTAGGCTTAGCGTTACTCTCTCTCAAACAACTCGAGCCCGCGGCCAGTGCATTTGATAAAGCGGTGAACTTAGACAAACAATTTATTGAAGCTTGGTTTAGACGCGGTGATGTTGCACAGCAGCAAGGTGACGAAAAAATGGTGCGCCAGATTGAATCACAGCTCCAACAAATTGACCCAACCTTAGTCCCTATCTACCAAGCGTATCTCGGCTGCGATCAGCACTGTCAGAAATAACGGCTTGATTATTTAGAAAAAACCCCTGCGTTAGCTTCCACACGCAGGGTTTTTTGCGTAAAATGTTGCGTTTTTAAAATTTTCGCAGGTTGCGTGATTGGGCCTGTTTAGCATAGTCGACCAACAAGGAAGCAATTTTGAGCCAAGCTGCCGCCAACGTGCTGTCTGCGCGCGTGTTATCCATCAAAGAATCCCCGACTTTAGCGATTACGGCCAAAGCTGCCAAATATAAATCCGAAGGTCGTCCGATTATCGGTTTGGCAGCGGGTGAGCCCGACTTTGATACGCCACAGCATATCAAAGATGCTGCCAAAGCAGCCATAGATGCTGGCTACACTAAATACACGCCGGTGAGCGGCATTCCTGCGCTCAAAAAAGCCATCGTTAACAAATTTAAAAATGAAAACGATTTTGACTACGCGCTGAATGAAGTCATTGTAGGTGTCGGTGGCAAACAAACCATTTTTAACCTATGCCTCGCGGTATTAAACCCGCATGACGAAGTCATCATTCCTGCGCCTTACTGGGTCAGCTATGCCGACATCGCCATGGTCGCAGAGGCCAAACCAGTGATTCTCGAATGCGGCATTGAGCAAGGCTTTAAATTGCTGCCCGCCCAACTTGAGGCAGCCATCAACGCGAACACTAAGTTGGTGATGTTCAACTCCCCTTCTAACCCGACCGGCGCGGTTTATACCCTCGATGAGTTAAAGGCCTTGGGCGAAGTGTTGCTTAAGCACCCGCACGTATTAGTCGCCACCGATGACATGTACGAGCATGTGAATCTGACAGGCGGAAAATTCCATAACATTTTGAATGCGGCCCCTGGCCTCAAAGACCGCTGCATCGTGCTTAACGGTGTATCAAAAGCCTACTCAATGACCGGCTGGCGTATCGGCTATGCCGCAGGCCCTGCTTACATCATCAAAGCAATGGAAATCCTGCAAAGCCAATCCACCAGCAACCCCGCGTCTATCTCACAATACGCGGCCGAAGCAGCGCTCAGTGGCTCGCAAGATTGCATTAAACCGATGGTTGCGGCTTTCCGCGAGCGCCACACTTATGTGGTAAACCGTTTTAATGCAATGCCCGGCCTAAGCTGTTTGATGGCGGGCGGTGCATTTTATGCCTTCCCGGATGCCCGTCAGGCAATTACCACCCTGCACCAAACAGGCAAAATCAAACAAGCCACCGACATGGCATTGGCTGAATACCTGTTAGAAGAACATAACGTAGCCGTGGTGCCTGGCTCAGCTTTTGGTGCCGAAGGTTATTTTAGAATCTCGTTTGCCACCAGCATGGAAAACCTGCGTGAAGCACTCGACCGCATTGAAAAAGCTTTAAATTAAGCGAAATAATGCACAACAAAAAAGCGCCCTAGGGCGCTTTTTTGTTTTAAATGCATCACGAGTCTTTGAGATAGTCTTTTAACAAATGCTGCTGCAAAGCCACCTCACTCGGCAAAGCACTATCAACCATCAAGTTAATCGCTTGCTGATGCGCGCCAACCGAATGCGCACTTGGCGCACCGCTTGCCTCTGGCATCAAATCCTCAATCTGCAACGCCGCCTCAGCCACAGGCGCCACTGGTTCATGTAGCGCAAAGGCAGCAAAACCCTCCTCCGCCTGCAAAGACCCTAATAACAAAGACAAATCCTGCGCATCATCGCCTGCGCGAATCGCCGCCAACACATGCTGCAGTAACAGTGGATTCACCGCATCGTCGCTACTATCAGCAAAAAAATCTGACCCCAGCTGCGCATTCAGCGTAATCGTTTGAGCCTCACGCACCTCAACCATGCCCCCATGCGTCGTTTCAACCGTTACGGCAGTCGCCTGCCCCGTCACCAAACGGTCGCCCTCGCGCAGCCAATCTCCCGCGACCAGCGTATGGTGTTGTCCACGGGCGTCAATCACCTCAGCCACGCCCTCAACACTTGCAATCTTTCCAACCATGGTTCGCATAATGATCTCCTATGCGCATTATACGCCAACGCCCAGACTAAGCGCGTCCTGTCAAGGTTTTACAACCGTTCACCCACAAAAAACCGCCCCTTATCAGTCATTTTGGGACGCACATTCAAAAGCCACAAAAAATATAAAATATTTCGCAAAAAGTGGTTGACCAAGGGGCACTGTCTCAGTAATATAGCGCCTTCAAACGACGTACCGATTCCTCAATAGCTCAGTCGGTAGAGCGCCGGACTGTTAATCCGTAGGTCCCTGGTTCGAGCCCAGGTTGAGGAGCCAAATAAAAGAAGCCTTGCAGAAATGCAAGGCTTTTTGCTTTTCGGCAAACGATGCGTAACACCCTTTTGCTCTAACTACCTAGCTCACCTATTAAGCTAATCAAGCCCCGCGCTAGCTAAACAAAACTTTATTGCTTGCAAAACTTATTGCTGTCAATAATAGTCTATCCTGTTAGTAATTTCGGGCAAGTCTGCCCGGCCACTACTGCTCGAGCAGACACAATCTTCGCCTGAAACATTGAGTGATGTGAGGGATGAGCATGTCTGATTTGGCACTAACCTTGGCAAGAATCCAGTTTGGTTTCACGATTTCGTTTCACATTGTTTTTCCTGCCATCACCATCGGCTTGGCGAGTTATCTGGCGGTATTAGAGGCGCGCTGGCTACAAACTAAAAACACGGTTTATCTCGATTTGTACCATTTTTGGGTCAAGTTGTTTTCGCTATTTTTTGGCATGGGCGTGGTATCTGGCTTGGTGATGGCCTACCAATTTGGCACCAACTGGGCTGGGTTTTCAAATGTGGCGGGCAGTGTGACAGGCCCGTTGCTGGCTTATGAGGTGATGACGGCATTTTTTCTTGAGGCTGGTTTTTTAGGGGTCATGTTATTTGGCTGGAACAAGGTTGGGCCGTCGTTGCACTTTACCGCAACGGTGATGGTGGCGATTGGCACCTTGATTTCGGCGACCTGGATATTGGCCTCCAATAGCTGGATGCATACGCCGCAAGGGTTCTCACTGGTGGATGGCAAAATCATCCCGGTGGATTGGTTTAAAATCATTTTTAATCCCTCTTTCCCTTATCGTCTGGTGCACATGGTGATTGGGGCATATCTGGCCACGGCGTTGTTTGTTGTTGCATCTGCGGCATGGCAGTTGTTGCGTGGTAAAGATAACGCTGGCGTGCGCAAAATGCTTTCAATGGGCTTGTGGTTGATATTATTGCTGGCACCTTTGCAAGTGATGGTGGGGGATATGCATGGCTTGAACACCCTAAAATATCAGCCTGCCAAAATTGCGGCGATTGAGGCGCATTGGGAGAATAAGGGTCAGGAAGCAACCCCGCTAGTGCTCTTGGCCTGGCCAGACATGGCGCAAGAGAAAAATCTGTTTTCGCTTGAGATCCCTGTGCTGGGTAGCCTGATTCTGCGCCATTCGCTCACAGCGCAGATTCCGGCACTCAAGGAGTTTGCCCCGCAAGATCGGCCTAACGCGACGATTATTTTTTGGACATTCCGCATTATGGTTGGGCTGGGAATGCTGATGATATTGCTGGCCTTAGCATCGACTTGGTTACGCTATAAAAAACAGTTGTATCAACACAAGCCTTTTCTCAGATTTGCGACGTTGATGGGGCCTGCGGGGGTGATTGCGATCTTAGCGGGCTGGTTTACTACCGAAGTGGGCCGCCAACCCTGGGTGGTGTATGGCGTGTTGCGAACGGTAGATGCGGTGACCCCGCATACCACGGGCGAAGTCGCCCTCACCTTGGGCTTATTCGTGGTGATCTATTTAGCGGTATTTGGCATGGGCATGGTGTATGTGCTGCGTTTGGTGAATATCGGCCCTAAATCGGGTGAAGCCTTACATGGCGATGCGATTTCTATCGCGCCAACAGAGGCGCAAGGTTTTGCACTGGCACCCGAGTTTCATCCGGCTGCTAAGTCGACTTCAAATAAAGAGGACCACTAAATGGACTTATCACTGACATGGGCCATCATCATTTTGTTTGGCATCATGATGTACATCATCATGGATGGCTTTGATTTGGGCATTGGCATCCTCTACCCATTTTTTACTGAAAAATCTGACCGCGACCTGATGATGAATACGGTTGCACCGGTTTGGGATGGTAATGAGACCTGGCTGGTATTGGGTGGCGCGGGCTTGCTGGCCGCTTTTCCATTAGCCTACTCGGTGATTTTAAGCGCCCTTTCATTACCTTTATTGTTTATGCTGATGGCGCTGATTTTTCGAGGCGTGGCTTTTGAGTTTAGGTTTAAGGCCAACGAAAGCGAACGTCATTTTTGGGACAAGGCGTTTATCGGTGGCTCGATCGCTGCAACGTTTTTTCAGGGCATGACCTTGGGCGCCTACCTGCAAGGTATTAAAGTCGTTGACCAAGCCTACGCTGGCGGCGCACTCGACTGGATTTCTCCTTTCTCGATTTTTACTGGGCTAGGATTGCTCGTGACTTATGCATTGTTAGGCAGCACTTGGTTGATTTTGAAAACCAGTGGCGATCTGCAATCCATTTGCTACAAACTATCCAAACAGATTTCTGTGGTGCTGTTGGGGATCATTGTGGTGATCAGCCTGTGGACGCCATGGATGGATAGCCGCATTGCCGCCCGCTGGTTCAGCATGCCGAATATCTTCTGGCTATCGCCGGTGCCGGTGTTGGTGGCCTTGTGTTTTTATCAGCTGCAACGCGCCTTACGTCGCAAAGCCGAAACTAGCCCGTTTATCTATACGCTGGGGTTGGTGATGCTGGGCTATGCAGGGCTGGGGATTAGTATTTGGCCGAACATCATCCCACCCAATCTGTCGATACAAGCTGCCGCCGCGCCAGCGTCAAGTCAGCAATTTGCTTTGGTCGGTGCCTTGGTCATTATTCCAATGATTTTGATGTACACCGCCTGGGGCTACTACATCTTTCGTGGCAAGGTGAGCAAGGACGAGGCGTATCATTAAGCCGATCAGCCCATGAATAAAAACGCGTCTCCTTGGTATAAAAAAATAGGCTGGTTGATCCTGATCTGGTGCTTAAGCATCGCGGCACTGGCTGTGGTGAGTTTGTTTTTGCGTGCCGCGATGCGTTTGGCCGGTCTACAGACCCCTTAATCCGCCGATTAATGGTCGCGTTTCACGCCCAACATCTTGCTTATGCGTTGCGGATCTAAGGCGCCTTGAGCATCTTGCAAGGTCGCCATCATCGCGTCCTTGCGCGCCTTTAACGTATCGCCCAACTGTTTGAGATCGAGTGCTTTCGTCTCCCGCACCAGCGGAAACATTTCGCTCTCTTCTTCATCCACATGGTGGGTGATATATTCGCCGAGCACGGTGAGTTTAGCGTCATACATGGGGTCGCGTGCATCCATGCTTAAGATTTGCAGCATGAGATCTTTCGCACTGTCATGCTCTACATCGGCTTCGTTAAACATGGCATCTTCATGGGTGGCCGCCAGCGCGGGTGGATAAAAAACCTCTTCTTCAGCGCGGGTGTGCACGATGAGTTCGGCACAGATTTGATTCGCAATCTTCACCTTGGCCGCGATATTGCCTTTTTTAGCTAACTGATCATATTGGTTAAATAGCTTTTTCACCGCAGTGTGGTCCAGCTTTAACAACACAATCACATCATGCTTCACCGGGTCGGCAGCAGGCTTTTTCTCAGACTTTTTCTCTAGTGTTTTAGTGGGTTTCATGGTCGTTTGCGTGCTCATGAGGTTCTCCAAAGTGAATAACAAGCTACATGTTGACGGCGCGCGCCATGCCTCGCTAGGGTAGATTGGCTGATAAGTCTGTCAGCAAAGCTATATGCGTTGCTTGCAGGCGGCTTCTGACACACAATTAAGCCTTAGGCACATTTTGCTTGCTGGTTTAAATCCATTACACTTTAGCTATCTATGCCATTCAACCCAATGATGCAATTGTTCGTGGGTCAAGCCACGCGCTTTTCACACTGCCTATTTCATGACCACTGAGCAAACCACAAAATGGCGCCGCTTGCGTGCCTGTCATGCTTGTGACTTGGTAAGCGCCATTCCGGTTTTGCGCCCGGGTGAGCACGCCAGTTGTCCGCGTTGCGGCCACGTGTTGGCAAGACGCTATTTGCATCCCGTGCAACGCAGCATTGCGTTGGCGGTGAGCGCCCTACTCACCTTGATCATCGCCATTGCTTTTCCGTTTATTACGGTGGATGCCCGTGGCTTGGATAACCAGATTGACCTTTCGCAAACCGCACTCACTCTGTTGCATGCCCACCAACCATTGGTTGCGCTCATTGTCGGCGGCACGGCTATTCTGCTGCCCGCCTTTTACTTGGTCGGCGTGATTGCCATGCAAGCGAACGTATTGCGCAGTGTGCCACGCACGTATAGTGATGTGCTGGCGCGGCTATTTTCGCGTTTGCATCCTTGGATGATGGCGGATGTGTTTATCGTGGCGGCTCTGGTCAGTCTGGTCAAACTCACCGGCATGGCTGAGGTGCAGTTAGGGGCGTCTTTTTGGGCCTACTGTGTGTTTGCGCTATTGTTACTGATGACAACGCGTTCGGTAGATATCGACTGGTTATGGTACCGGCTGGCAGGTGAGCCTGAGCCGCCTGCGCACATTCAATGCGGCATGCAAGCCGCCGCGCAACACGCCACTGGCTGCCCGACTTGCGGCTTGGTGAATGCATTGCCCGCTGCCCCCCATCTGGTAGCTGATTGCATCCGTTGTGGCACCACGCTACACACACGCAAACCCTACAGTTTGCAGATCACGGCGGCTTTATTATTGACGGCCGGCATCTTGTATATTCCAGCCAATGTCTACCCGATGATGATTACCACCGCATTGGGTCAAAGCCATGCTTCGACCATTATTGGCGGCATGATGGAGCTGTGGCAACATGGTTCAGCGCCCATTGCCGTGGTCATTTTTGTCACCAGCGTCATGGTGCCTATTTTAAAAATGCTGGCGCTGATGTTGTTATCTTGGCTGGCCAAACACCCGGGGCCACTCAGCGCCCTGCAAAAAACCCGCTTATACTATTTAACAGAATTGATCGGTCGCTGGTCGATGGTCGATGTATTTGTGGTCGCGATGATGGTTGCGATCATTCAATCCGGCAATTTAATGTCGGTGCTGCCCGGACCGGCAGCGCTGGCGTTTTGCGCGGTTGTTATTACCACCATGCTGGCGGCGATGGCATTTGATCCGCGCCTACTTTGGGATACGCAAGGAAAGCAATATGAGTGAATCACCCGATAACCTATTGGCCAGAGTCAGCAAGCAATCCAGACTTTCCCCAATCTGGATCGTGCCCATTGTCGCGCTACTGATTGGCATTTGGTTGGTTTATGACAACTACACCCGTGCCGGCAAGCAGATCACACTTTCAATGACGAATGCCGAGGGCATCGAAGCGGGCAAAACCAAAATTAAAGTGCACAGCGTCGACATTGGCTTGGTTGAGCAAGTCAAATTATCCGAAGACTTGGGCCACATTCAAGTCTTGGCACGCATCGCGCCAGAGGCCCAATCTATGCTGGTAGAAGACACCCAGCTATGGGTTGTCAAACCACGGATTGGCCTTGAGGGCATTAGTGGCCTGAACACGGTCTTATCGGGGGCTTATATCCAACTGCAACCGGGCAAAAGTCAGCAAGAAACTGACCAGTTTAAAGTGCTGGATCAACCGCCCATTTCACTCAATGGCGCGCAAGGCGTGCACGTCAACTTGGTGGGTAATGTGGGGAATGCCTTAAGAGTTGGCGACCCGGTGACTTATCAAGGCTTGCGCGTAGGCCGCGTGGTCAGTGCCACCTTTGACCCAAAGCAACGCAAAATGCAACACGAACTTTTTATTGAACACCCTTATGATGTGCTGGTCACGGACAACACGCGTTTTTGGACCACGGTCGGCATAGATCTCAAACTGGACTCTGAGGGATTCAAAGCGAATATCCCGACCATGGAATCACTGATTGCTGGCGGCGTCAGCTTTGGCCATGCCGATGACAAACCGATGGGCAAGCCGGTGAAGTCAGAAACCACGTTTGCGCTCTATGCCAACGAAGAGGCCGCGCGCCAACAAACCTACAGTCAATATATCGAATATGTTTTGCTGGTGGACGACACCGTGCGCGGCTTATCAAATGGGGCGCCAGTGGAGTTTCGCGGCTTGCGCATCGGCACGGTGATCAGCGTGCCATGGCGATTTAACTCGCCAGAACGTAAAAATGATTTTGGCTACGCTATTCCAGTGCTTATCCACCTCGAACCGGGTCGTCTGGCCGATACGGGCCAAGCAGATCTGGCCGAATGGAAAAACCGCATTGCGCACATGCTCAAAAATGGTCTGCATGCGACGTTAAAATCAGGTAACTTGCTGACCGGCTCGCTGTTTGTTGATTTGAATATGGAGCATCAATCGCACAAATCCTATCGTCGCCATACTTTTGAAGGGCTACCAGTGTTACCCACCAGTGCAACCAGCTTGGCACAAATTGAGCAGAAACTGTCTGATCTGCTGGATAAACTGAATCAATTAAAAGTAGAGCCAGTGCTCGCAGGCTTAGATAAAAACTTGCGGCAATCTGAACAAACCCTGCAGGAGATTCGCGCACTCAGTCGGCAGGTGAACCAATTTGTCAGCCAGCCTGAGGTGCAGCAAATGCCGAGCAACTTAAACCAGACCATGCAAGCGTTACGCACGACGATGCAAGGCTTATCCCCCGATTCGCCCGCCTATCAGGAGCTGACGACCACGCTGCAACGTCTCGAAAAAGTGCTACGTGATGTGCAACCATTGGTGCGAACGCTCAACGAGCAGCCCAATGCAATTTTGTTTAACCGCAAACCAGGCAATGATCCGGTGCCGCAAGCGCCGGCAGCACCCTAAGGAAACAGCGATGATGAAGCTCAGAACATCCCGCCAATATATGATCATCCTCTTCTGCAGCATGATGATGAGCGGCTGCCTCACGACGCACCCACCGGTGAATACCCTGCGCTACAGCCTGCCGGAGGCGGAGACACCCGCCACCATGCCCCCTGCCACACACCCTGCACCGCCCACGTTGATATTGGCTCACATTCAACTCGCAGACTATCTGGATACAGATCGCATGGTGATCCAGCTAGATGACGTGTCACTGCAAGCCACGCGTGATCATTTGTGGCGGGAAGCGCTGCCAGAAGAGTTGCGTCGTGGCCTGCGCAATCGGCTTGCAAGTCGCCTGCCACAGACCCTCATCAGCGATCCTGTATCCGGTCAGTCGATGTCCACCCCTCGTCTGCACCTCACCATTGACCAGTTTCATGGCCAACTCAAAGGCTATGCAGTCCTCAGTGGGCAATGGTATGTGCAGTCGCCCAATCAGCCGCAGAGTCAACCGCACCCATTTCACTTGAGTACGCCACTGGCTGAAAGCGGTTATCCTGCCCTCGTGCGGGCCTTGGGGCATGACTTGGATTTGCTTAGTGCGGAAATTGCCACGCAATTACATCATGACGTCACACAGTAATTTTTTTACCTAAGCATAGCGCGTGCAAGAAAAGCCAATCAATACACAATTCATTTTATAAGGATAAACCATGACCAACATCCACCGTTTCATCGCCCTCACAACGCTCTGCAGCAGCCTACTCGTTGCCTGCGGTGAACAACAAACCCCGGTCCAAAAAGCCGCCGAATCTGCACAAGCGCATGCAGAAGCCGCCGCTAGTGAAGCCAAAAATGCGGCAGCCGAGACAGTGGCAGCAGCTAAAGCTGCCGCGACAGCGGCTGAACTAAAAGCCGCAGAAACCGCCGAGGCAGCCAAAGCAGCCGTTGATCAACCATAAGCCCTGACACATCAATAAAAAACCCGCAGTCATGCGGGTTTTTTGTTACTGGGCCACCACACGTTAGTTAGTAATTCTTTGCCTTTTTTAATACTTTGGCCCAGCCGCTCTCTCCAACCTTTTCATGTACACTCCGAGCAGCTTTAATACTTTCAATGGATACTAGGCTTGCAACGTTTTCTTTACTGGATCCTAATCGCGTGTTGGATGGCGCTGATTCCGCAGGCCATGGCAGCGCCGTCTCTGCTCGGGACCACCTGCATGAACAGCAAGGGCGACATCGTCGCTAAAATTCCATTGCAAGGCGGAAAGTTCGTCTGCCAGAGCATCATTAAAATAGCGCGTGCAGACCAGTATGTGATTGATTTTAAAAACACATCGACCATTGCCCACTTTCAGCACGAAATCACCGACGCTACACAGACCCGCATCATCAAAGGCGGCTTAAGCAGCCAAGACCAAGATCCGTTTTTGCTTAGACATGGCCGGATGATTTATCTTGTGCCGGGCAGCTATCGTCTCACCACCTGGTTGCAATCTCCCTACTACCTTGCACAGCCCGAGCTATTTGTCTCAGATTTAACCAGCTATCAGCAACAAATCAACCTCACCTCCGCCGCGAGCCTACTCTTACTAGGCGTGCTGTTAGGTATTTTCACCTATTACATTGCCATCGGCGTGGCTGCCGGACACACTACCGAACGCATGTACGCATTATTTATTCTTGGAAATTTGATTTTTCAAAGTGCGGCGCTAGGGGTATTCAAACAACTCTTTTCTTGGCATTGGTTTTATCTCACCAGCTTACCGATTTTGCTTTCAAATCTGGCTTACATTAGTTTTGTCTGTCATTTGCTGGGCATTAATCAGTACCATCACACCAAGCTTTACACGCTGTCGATCGTGGCAAGATCATTGTTGCTGGCCTTGCTCGTCATCGCCATGACCTTACCAAACTGGATGCTCGAGATGGATCGACTGGGGGTAGCCATCTTCTTGATATTCGGACTGGTCTGCGGCATTCGACTCAGCCTGCAAAAACATCGCATTGCTCAGCTTTATTTGTTCGCCATCAGCGTTTTTGGGGTGCTAGGCGGCTTGTCTATTACTGCAGAACGTTTGGACTCCAACGTCTGGACGATTGAGCAGCTTGGCCTAATTGCGGTGTCGGTCGAAGCGATTTTGCTCTCCCTACTAGTGGCTTATCAAATCAATCGTCTG
>Ga0208266_100458_pt1 | contig 13759 bp, 11 predicted proteins | sample LakWasMet67_HOW9_2_FD_183897 | JGI IMG/M metagenome (GOLD analysis project Ga0208266, IMG submission 183897) | Freshwater sediment methanotrophic microbial communities from Lake Washington under simulated oxygen tension - Sediment Metagenome... | ecosystem: Environmental > Aquatic > Freshwater >...
AAAAAGCTATTCAAAGATTCAAGTTAACGTGCCATATGGAATAGGCTTTAAATGGCACCTTACTAGTATTTTTGGGTTAGGGGTTGAGTGGAGTCCAAGAAAATTATTTACAGATTATTTAGATGATGTTAGTGGCGAATATAGTGACGGCAGTATGCGCGGCAACCCTCGCACTAAAGATTGGTATTTTTTTTATGGGGCAACTTTAACCATGCGCTTGCCAAACCCTAACAGGCCTTGTTTTCAGAAACAATAACACAACTTTAATAAAATAAAAAAGCCGCTTAGTAAAAACTAAAGCGGCTTTTTAATAATTAATTATTATTATTTATTTTGGAAAAAACTTGATCCTAAATATTCTCTGTTCATGCGAGCAATGTTTTCTAATGAAATACTTTTTGGACACTCTGCTTCGCAAGCACCGGTATTAGTACAATTACCAAAACCTTCTTCATCCATTTGTTTAACCATATTTAAAACACGGTCTTGTTTTTCGATTTTTCCTTGCGGTAATAATGAAAGCTGTGAAACTTTAGCGCTAACAAATAACATTGCGCTTGAGTTTTTACAAGCTGCAACGCAGGCGCCACAACCAATACAAGCTGCCGCATCAAATGCAGTGTCAGCATCATCTTTTGGAATTAAAATATTGTTTGCGTCTTTTGCATTGCCTGTATTTACAGAAACGAAACCACCGGCAGCCATAATTCTGTCAAAAGAAGAGCGGTCAACCGCTAAATCTTTAATTACCGGAAACGCAGCGCCTCTCCATGGTTCAACAACAATTGTATCGCCATTATTAAAACTACGCATGTGTAATTGACAAGTAGTAACGCCACCTTTTGGGCCATGAGGACGGCCGTTAATGTACATACTGCACATACCGCAAATACCTTCACGACAATCGTGGTCAAAAGCAATTGGCTCCTTACCTTCTGTTATTAATTGTTCGTTAAGAACATCAAACATTTCTAAAAAAGACATGTCGGGTGAAATACCTTTTACATTGTACGTTTCAAAAGTACCTTTACTGTCTTTATTTTTTTGCTTCCAAACCTTTAAGGTTAGATTCATGTTTCCGTGACTCATATCTTTATTTATTTATAGCTTCTTGCAGCAATTTTAATGTTCTCGTATTTTAATTCTTCTTTGTGTAATTCAAAGTTGCTTTCGCCTTTGTATTCCCATGCAGCAACATATGCAAAGTTATCATCATCACGTAAAGCTTCGCCTTCTTCAGTTTGAAACTCTTCGCGGAAATGTCCACCACAACTTTCGTTACGGTGTAAAGCATCCTTACACATTAATTCTCCTAATTCAATGAAGTCGGCAACGCGGTGTGCTTTCTCTAATTCATTATTAAATTCGTTGTTAGTTCCTGGTACACGAACATCTTTCCAAAACTCTGTTTTTAATTGTTGAATTTCTGTAATAGCAGATTTTAATCCTTCTGCGTTACGCGCCATTCCACATTTTTCCCACATTATTTTTCCTAAACGTTTGTGAAAATGATCCACCGACTTTGTTCCTTTAACGTTTAACAATGTATCTATTCTATCCTGAACTTCTTTTTCTGCCTTTACAAACGCTTCGTTATCTGTTGGTATTGCTTTTGTGCGAATTTCTTCAGATAAATAATCACCAATAGTGTAAGGAATTACAAAATAGCCATCAGCTAAACCTTGCATTAATGCAGAAGCTCCTAAACGGTTAGCGCCGTGATCAGAGAAGTTTGCTTCGCCTAACGCATATAAACCTTCAACGGTTGTCATTAAATTATAATCCACCCAAAGTCCGCCCATGGTATAGTGAACCGCCGGATAAATACGCATTGGCATTTCATAAGGGTTTTCGTCGGTAATTTGTTTGTACATATCAAACAGGTTACCATATTTTTCTTTTACAACTTCTTTACCTAAGCGCATAATTTCTGCTTTGCTTGGGTTTTGAAGATTTAGTTTTGTAGCTTCAATCTTACCATAACGCTCTGTGTTAGCAGCAAAATCAAGATATACCGCCATTTTAGAAGCTCCTACGCCATATCCGGCATCGCAACGCTCTTTAGCGGCACGACTTGCAACGTCGCGTGGCACTAGGTTACCAAAAGCAGGGTATCTGCGCTCTAAGTAATAATCTCTTTCTTCTTCAGGAATATCAACTGCTTTACGCGTATCGTCTTTCTTTTTTGGAACCCAAATACGGCCATCATTACGTAACGACTCTGACATTAAGGTTAATTTTGATTGATGATCGCCCGAAACAGGAATACAAGTTGGGTGAATTTGAGTATAACAAGGGTTTCCAAAGAAAGCGCCTTTTTTGTGTGCTTTCCATGCAGCAGTAACATTACAACCCATGGCGTTAGTAGATAAATAAAATACGTTACCATAACCACCTGTACATAACAACACAGCGTGACCAAAATGACGTTCTAGTTTTCCTGTAACAAGGTCACGGGCAATAATTCCACGAGCTTTTCCATCAATGGTAACCACCTCCATCATTTCATGACGGGCTAATAATTGTACGGCACCCATTCCAACCTGACGTTGTAATGCACTATAAGCACCTAATAATAATTGTTGTCCGGTTTGACCTGCGGCATAAAACGTACGTTGTACTTGAGTACCACCAAACGAACGGTTACTTAAAGTTCCGCCGTATTCACGTGCAAACGGAACGCCTTGTGCAACGCACTGATCGATAATATTACCAGAAACCTCAGCTAAACGATGAACATTTGCTTCGCGAGCACGGTAATCACCACCTTTAATAGTATCGTAAAATAAGCGGTAAATGCTATCACCGTCATTTTGATAATTTTTTGCAGCATTAACACCGCCTTGAGCAGCAATAGAATGCGCGCGACGAGGAGAATCCTGAAAACAAAAAACCTTAACTTTATATCCCATTTCTGCTAAAGAAGCAGCGGCAGATGAACCGGCAAGACCAGAACCTACAACAATAACTTCAAGGCTGCGCTTGTTGGCAGGGTTAACTAAATGAACGGTAGAACGGTATTTTGTCCATTTATTCTCTAAAGTTCCTTCAGGAATTTTTGCATTTAATTTTGATGAAGTAGCCATATTTGAAAAAATATTGAATGTTTAATTATGAATGTGTATTATTTTATTAACCCTAAGTGCATTGTAATTGGCATTGCTGCAAATAATGCGCAAACAATTATTGAAAACCAAATTCCTGCCTTTTTTATAAAAGGAGTATATTTTTTATGGTTAATGCCTAATGATTGAAATGCCGATTGAAAACCATGCAACAGGTGATATAACAGACCTATAACACCCACTAAATATATTACTACAAAATACCATTGAGCAAAAACATCTTTCATTCCTGCAAAAGTATCATGCTCTGCATGACTAAAAACAGCCACTTTTGTAGGCAACCAAAAGTTTCCTAAGTGAACAACTAAAAATAATAACAATAAGGATCCTAAAAGCCCCATTGAACGCGAATACCACTTGCTGTTAGCAGCGCCGTTTACAACTTGGTAAGGCGTTGGGCGAGCTTTTTTGTTTTCTAACGTTAATACTAAGGCCTGAACAATGTGTAAAATTAACCCTGCAAACAACCCTATTTCAAGAATTCTAATTACCGGGTTATGTGCCATAAAATTGGCGCCCGCATTAAATGTTACGCCGCCATCGTTACAAAATATGGTACTGTTCAATCCTACGTGAACAACCAAAAAAGAAATTAGAAATAAACCTGTTATTCCCATAACAAATTTTTTTCCGATAGAGGACGATAAAAACCCTGATTTTTTACTCATAATAGTTTATACTTAAATCTTTGAAAATTACTTGGCAAATGTATTAAGCAAAACACTTAGAATCAAGTTTAGTTGAAATGTTTTTAAACCGTTTAGATTCAAGTACATTCCCCAAGTCGCTCATTAATAGTAACAAAGATAAATTTTGCTTATTTAGAATTGTTTTAAATATTAAGCTGTGGCTATACTCGAAAACCTAGCACAGTAACATCGTCCACCTGACCAAGGTGCCCTTTCCATTCAATAAAATTAGATTTAACAGCTTTGCCTTGTTCGGCCGGCGATAAATGTGAGATCTCTAAAAATAACTTTTGCATGTTTTTTTTCATCATCTTTTTTCCTTTTCCACCACCAAACTGATCGGCATAACCATCAGATCCCATAAAAACCATATCGTTTTTTTGAACGTGTATTATTTGCTCGTTAAATTTAAAGTTTGCTTCATAAGCAGATTTTCCAAGACCCATTTTATCTGGTTTTAATTCCATAAAATGTTTATCGCGTATGATGTAAACAGAATTATTTGCGGCACCAAAATGCAGTTCCATTTTTGAAGGATAAAAAATACAGATTGAAATATCCATTCCATCGTAAGCTGTTTTTTCTGAAACGTTTTGCTTTAAAGAAAAATAAAGGTCTTTGTTTATGGCGTCTAAAATTTTTGAAGGTTCGGTTACTTTTTGATCACGCACTACTTTGTTTAAAAGATTATTAGCCACCATACTCATAATTGCTCCGGGCACACCGTGTCCGGTACAATCAACAATTGCAACAAAAACAAAATCTACTCCTCTCTCTATAAAATAAAAGTCGCCACTAACAATATCTTTAGGTTCAAAAAACAAAAAGGAAGCCGGCAAAGCCTGTTTAAACTCCTCTTGGGCAGGCAATAAAATTTGTTGTAAGCGTTGCGCATAATTAATACTATCAATAATGTCTTTGTTTTTTTCTTCAATAATAGCATTTTGCTCTTCAACTTTTTTATTTTTACTGTTTAACTCTGAGTTTATGCGCTTGTTTTCTTTTAAACTTTTTAAAATAAAAAAAACAAAAATTATAATTAATAAAACCAAACCTAAAAGCCCGTAATTAACAAACTTTTGACGCTTAATTTCAAGGTCTTTAATGGCTTGATTTTTTGTTAATAGTTCGAGATCTTTTTTTCTGTTTTGATTAGAAATGTCGTTTTCCATTTTTGAAATCTTTTCCGTTAAATCGGATGAAAAAATAGAATCGTTTAATTTATATTTTTGTTCGTACAGTTCTACTGCTTCCTTGTAGTTTCCTCCAGATTTTAAAAACTGTATTTTTAAAGATAAAAGTGAGATTTGATTTTTTGGGTCGTTGTTATTAGAATAATATTTTACAGCAAGGTTAAAGTATTTGTCTGCCAAATCAACTTTGCCCCAACGATTATATAAGATGGCTAAGCTCTCATAAATGCCGGCTAATAAAGCAGTGTTGCCAAGATTTTCTTCAAACTTTAATCGCCTTAAATAGTATTCTTCTGCTTTGGCATAATTTTTTTCGTGCAAATAAATTCCCGCAATTATATCATATAAATTATTGGCGGTGTTATTTTTTGCGTTTGTTAAATCAACAAGCTTTTCGGTATAAAGCGCAAGTTTTTTTGCCTCGTCATACCTGCCAAGTTCTTTTAAAGCAGTGCAAAGGTTTACATTGTTTCGTATTAGTCCGGCAGTATCTTTAAGTATTTTATATAACGAGTCGCAACTATTATAATAATCAACGGCACGTGTTGGGTTTTTTAAATTTCTATAAACAATGCCAATATTCATGTATATTGTTGCATAACGGCTTCTGTCTTTTTCTTTATCCAACGGCTCTATTGCAGCATAATAATACTCGAGTGCTTTTATAAAATTGTTTTTGTTTTTTTCTAAAACCCCTAAACCATTATATGCCAAAGAAATTCCTTTTCTGTCTTTTAAACGCTTATAAATTTTTAACCCCGCAAGTTGATATTTTTCACAAGAATCAAATTCCTTTCGGTTTTTATGCGCTGTGCCAATAATGCATAAAATTGCTGCATAATTTTTTTCTGCTCGTTTGGTATTTGGTGTAATTTCAAGGGCCGGTTTTTTAAACTTTATTATTAGGTTTTCGTTTTCTCCCGCTAGGCCTTTAAAATATTCTTCATATAACTTCAATTTAGTGCTGTCCTGTTTTTCAATAGAAACATCAAGCAACATTTTTTCTGTTATCTCTTTTTGTGAAAAGATATTTAAAGAGTAGCAAACGATAAAAACCGCAGAGGCTATACTTCTTAGAAGGCAACTATTTTTTCTTTCTCGAATTGAGTATAAATCTACAAAAAACTTAAGGATAAATAAAGTTGAATGTATGCAACACTTCCCACTTTTTATCAAGTTTGAGCAGGCAAAAACTAGAACAATTAAAAGCACCGTTTAGTTTTTTATTATTAAACTCTGGCGCCAACTCATAAAACTTTGGCTTTTTTAAATCTCTTGATGCAACCGTTATATGCGGGTGAAAGCCGCGCATATCGTTAATCTCATTAAACAATCGTAACTCGGTTTTTGCAAAATTTTTTAAGCTTTGGTGTAATTTTAAAAGTGCCTCGGTTGGTAAAACATCCACATAAATAACCCTTGGCTCAAAAAAAGAAAAATCATTGAGTTCAATAGTTAAGGCTTCTCTAAATTTAAAAGCCTTTAGTTTTTCGATAAGTTCGTTTTCTTTATTCTCCTTCCACTCAAAGGGTCGGTGCAAAGTAATGTGTGCAGGACTTCTTAACGCGCCTTTTAAACCATGTTGTAAAAACAATGTTTGTTTAACGGTTTCTATTTTTTCAAAAAAAGGCTCAGAAATTACAAGAGCCAAAAAGTATTTTTTAACGGTCATTTTACCCAATTTCATGATTAAATTATGTTATTTTTGTGGGATAATAAAATTATATGCAAATTATAATACCAATGGCGGGAAAAGGTAAGCGCATGCGCCCGCACACACTAACTACTGCTAAGCCTTTAATACCGGTTGCCGGAAAACCAATTGTACAACGCCTTGTTGAAGATATTACTAAAGTTTGCGGACAAAAAGTAAACGAAATTGCCTTTATTATTGGGCCGGATTTTGGTGCTGAAGTTGAGCAAAATCTAATAAAAGTAGCCGAAAGTCAGGGAGCTAAAGGCAGCATTTTTTACCAAGAAGTGGCCTTAGGAACCGCTCATGCCATTATGTGTGCTAAAGAGGCTATAAAAGGCAAAACGGTTGTAGCTTTTGCAGACACATTATTTAAAGCCGATTTTATTATGAACACCGAACAAGAAGGTGTTATTTGGGTACAAAAAATAGACGACCCTAGTCAGTTTGGCGTTGTAAAGCTTGATGGAAATGGCGCCATTACCGATTTTATAGAAAAACCAACCACATTTATAAGCGACCTGGCAATTATTGGGATTTATTATTTTAAAGATGGCGACTACTTAAAAAAAGAGTTACAACATTTGCTGGATAATAATATTACCGAAAAAGGTGAATACCAACTCACCAATGCGTTAGAAAACATGAAGGCAAAAGGTACTAAGTTTATGCCGGGCCAAGTTACAGAGTGGTTAGATTGTGGTAATAAAAACGCAACGGTTTACACCAACCAACGTGTTTTAGAATTTGATAAGGGAAAAGCGCACCTTAAAGAAAATAACATTAAAAACACCAACAGCTTAATTATTGAACCTTGTTTTATTGGTGAAAATACAGAAATAACAAACGCAATTATTGGGCCACATGTTAGCATTGGTGCAAACACCAAAATTAAAAATAGCATTATTCAAAACAGCATTATTCAAAAAGATGCTAAAATAAACTCTGCAAACATTTCAAACAGTATTCTTGGTATTGGCGCCGAAGTAAGCGGTAAGGCCTTAGATTTAAGTGTTAGCGATTATACACAGATAATTGTTTAATCTAAAAAAACATACTTTAATAATACTAACGGTTTCCGCTTTGGTTTCCGCTGTTTCCTGCAAAAGCAAAAAACCTGCCGTTAAACAAAACACACAGGCAAGTGAAGCTCAATTTACCGGTAATTTTATTGATGGTTGCGCGGCTCTCCAGCCACAAAAACAAAACCTGCAATTAGCATTAACGCACTTTAATGAGTGTAAAAAATTAGATCCAAACAGTATTCCGCTTAAATACGAATTAGGAAAAACCTATAAACTATTAGGTGCAAACTCTTTAGCCATACAAAATGCAAAAGCATGTGCCGAAGCAGATACAAAAAACGAGTGGTACCAGCTTTTACTAATTGAATGTTATGTGGCGGTAAAGGATTTTAATCAAGCCGTAAAATTAAGAGAACAGCTGGTAAAAAACTTTCCGGGTAAAGTAGAATTTAAAGAAGACTTAGCGATAGAATATTCGCGCGTTGGAGATTTTGACAAATCATATAAAATATATGACGAGCTTGAACTCACATACGGAATAAACGAACAGATAACTTTAAATAAATGCAAGCTTTTAAAAAATCAAAAAAAATTTAAAGAAACCGAACAGGAATTGTTACGCCTTTCTAATTCAGATAAAACAGAACCAAGGTATTACGCATACTTAGCCGATTTTTATATTGAACAAAATAAATTAGATCAGGCAAAATTAATGTATGATAAAATATTAATGATAGATCCAAACAACCCGTCTATTAACCTTGCTTTACATGATTATTATAGTGCTCAAGGAAAAGACGATGAAGCGTTTGATTGTTTAAAAAAAGCGTTTCAAAACCCAGATTTGGAAGTAGAATATAAGGTTGACGCCGCAAGATATTATTATTCGCGTGCAGAAAAACAACCCGAATCAAATTATTATTCGCGAGGGTTAGAGCTAAGTGAAATTCTTATTAAAACTCACCCAAAAGACCCAAGAGGAAATGCTATTTATGCCGATTTTTTATTTCTTAGTGGTAATATTAAAAACGCCGCTAAATATTATTATATAGCTGCCACCAACGAAACAATAGATTTTAGAGTGTGGAGCCAATTACTTTTTGCAGATAGTGAGCTTAAACTATATGATTCGTTAGAACACCACAGCGCAAGCGCAATGGAGTTGTTTCCTAATCAACCCACAACCTATTTTTTTAATGGGGTTGCTAATATGCAACTTAGAAACCATAAAAAAGCAGCACAATCGTTAAAAGACGGCTTAGAGTTTGTAGTAGACAATAGAGCATTAATGATGAATTTTTATTCTAACATGGGAGATGCTTATTTTTATTTAAAAGACTACCAAAAGTCTGACAAGGCGTTTGATGATGCTTTAAAAATAAACTCCGACAACACCTATGTGTTAAATAATTTTGCTTATTACTTGTCATTAAGGAACGAAAACTTAGACAAAGCAGAAAAACTTTCTAAAAAAGCTAATGAATTAACGCCAAACAACCGTAACTATATGGATACTTATGGTTGGATATTATATCAACAAAAAAAATACAAAGAAGCCGAAGATTGGCTTTCTGCTGCCGCCAAAATTGGACCGCCAAAAGCAGATATATTAGAGCACTATGGTGATGTGTTATACAAATTAAATAAAGCAGATGAGGCTTTAACACAATGGGGTTTAGCCAAACAGGCCGGGGGTAACTCCGAAGCCTTATTAACTAAAATAAGAACAAAAAAACTGAATGACTAAGAGGGCGCCGATATTAAATTATTTTTTAACAGCCATTATATTGCTGTCTCTATTTTCTGTGTCGTGTAAGCACAAAAAGAAAATTCAAAAAACACAAACAGAAATTGCAATTAGCGATACCATAACCGGAAGGTGTAAATTAGATTTTAAAAATTCGAAGGCGCTTAGTAAATATGTAAAAGAAAACGAATTTGATTTTGTTTGGGTTACCGCTAAGGCAAATGTTGAAACGCTGATTGATGGAAAAGAAGAAAGTTTTGATATACGCGTAAACATTCGTAAAGACAGTGCAATGCTGGTTACTATTCAATATTTACTCGGTATCCAAGTGGCAAAAATCTTAATTACTAAAGATTCAGTTAAAATGGTTAACTATATTCAAAAAAACTACTTTAAAGGTGATTTTGTTTATATAAACGATATGCTTAACGCTGATTTAGATTTTAATGTATTACAGGCTGTATTATTTGGTAATAGTGCAGAGTTTTATGAAGACGATGATTTAAAATTAAAACCTGTAACCGATCGCGAAAACTGTCATTATTTACTTAGCACCGAAAGAAAACGAAGGTTAAGAAAGTTACAAAGTGGCGAAAACGAACTAAAAAAGGCATTACAAATACTAACATTAAACCCCGATAACTATAAGATTATTAAAAACGAATTCAGCGATCCGGCAACCAATCGCTCGTTTATAGCCAATTATAAAAACTTTACGCAAAAAGATAGCGTTTATGCACCGTACCATGTTGATATTGATATAGTGGCAGAGAAAAAAGCAAGCGTAAAAATTGACTATGTTCGCATTGAGAAAAATATACCTCAAAAACTTAGCTTAAACATCCCTAGTAAATATGAAGCCATCTCAATACAAAAAAAATAAACTGTCGCTCATTTTTGCGCTTTTATTTTCTTTTGTATTAATTCTGCAGCTTCAAAGTCAAAACGGAAACAAAAATTCCAAAAAAGACCTCGAGAATAAAAAGAAGCGGATTAATGATGAGATTAGTGAAATTAACTCCCTGCTTAGTGAAACCAAAGCGAGTAAAAAATCTTCAATTGGCGCATTAGTAAACATAAACATGAAACTGGAAAAACGCCAGGATCTAATAAATACTATTAATGCCGAAATTTTAGAATTAAACCGCGACATAAAAGAAAGCGAAAAACAAACCGAACAACTTAAAGTAAATTTAGAAAAACTAAAAAACGAATACGCACGCATGATTGTTTTTGCCCAGCGTAATCAGGACGCATACAGTAAAATTATGTTTGTGTTTGCCTCAGAAAATTTTAATCAAGCTTACGCACGATTAAAATACATGCAGCAATATTCTGAGTTTAGAAAAAAACAAGCAGCAGAAATTATTACCACACAAACACTTTTGTTGGCAAAGTTAAAGGAGCTAAAAGAACAGAGACACGAAAAAAATGTTTTGTTGGGTAACGAAGAAGAAGAAAAAATAAACCTCAGCAGCGAAAAACAAGAACAAGAACAGGTTTTAACAGAACTTCAAAAAAAAGAAAAAGAACTAAAGGTTCAACTAGATAAAAAGAAACAAGACGCCGTTGAATTACAATTAGCTATTAAAAAATTAATTGAAGCTGAAATAAAACGAAAACTAGAAGAGTCTGCAAAAGCTGAAGCCGCTGCTATTGCTGCTAAAAAAGCCAAAGAGGCAAAAGAAGAAAAAGAAAATAAAACAAAGGTGGTTAAAGAAAAAACCTCAAAAGAAAAAGAGAAGGTTGATGTTGCAGATGTTAAACCCGAGAAAGAAAAAAAGGAAAATTTATTTATGCCCGCTTTAACAGAAGAAACAGAAGCTTTAAGCGCAGATTTTTCTAACAACCGCGGTAAGTTGCCTTGGCCGGTTGGTAAAGGTGTAATTTGCGAAACGTATGGAGAACATGAGCACCCGGCAATTAAAGGCTTTATGATGTTTAATAATGGTGTGGAGATTTGCGCTACAAAAGGCACACAAGCAAGAGCTGTTTTTGAAGGGGAGGTTACGGGTATTGCTGTTTCGCCAACCGGCGGAAAATTAGTAATCATAAGGCATGGTGAATATTTAAGTGTTTATAGTAACATTACTGATGTAACTGTAAAAACCGGACAAAAAGTAACCTTGAAACAAATTATTGGTACCGTTGCACACGATGAAGAAGAAGGTAAAACATCCATGAACCTTCAAATATGGAAAGGCCAAAAAACAATGGACCCAAGCGGTTGGTTGTTTAACGCTCGTTAATTTTAGCGCCTTATTATTTTCACAAGCTTTTTTACTGTTTTAATAAATCAACCTACCGCTTTTTGTGCGAGTAAAAGGTTTTTAGATTATTGTTAGCCTTCTACAAATTACGCTTTATTTATTTTGATAAATAGGTAGCTGTTTACTTTTGTTTTAAGATGCGGTGCGTTTAAAACACAAAAGCCGTTCTAAATTAGAACGGCTTTTGTGATTACTTCAGCCATGAAGTTTTTATTGTTATTTAACCTTAATCCTCTCCTTTATAAACCGGCTTAATTTTAAGCGGAATGTATAAACCAAAAGTTAAAGTAGCATAGTAATTGTTAAAGTTTACAGGCACTGTTGCTTTTGGATCTTTAACCGGTGCTTTTGGTCCCGGGCGATTTCCGAATTCAAACTTAGCACTAAAACCTTGCTCTTTTGGTTTACGCCAAACCCAACCCATACGCCATCCGAAGTAACTTATTTTATCATATTTTACATCGTACTTTGTTCCATCAGGCGTTTTAAAATCTTTAATTAATACAACCGGTGCAAAAATACCATCAATATAAAAATCTGAGTAGCGTTTGTTTTGACGGTATCCCCAACCATCAACATCAATAGCTAATTGAACAATTTTTCTAAAATTAATTCCACCAAAAATTGCTGTAGAAGCAAATCCACCATATTGACCATCAAAATGAAGGTTAGAAGCAGAATCTTTTAATTTAAAATCAGAAGCGCCTCCTTTAAAGGTTGTTAAGCTATCTGCTAAAAATTTATAACTAAGTGAGTTGGTCATCTGATAAATACCGCCACGCAACGAATTAACACGTCTTACAGAAGCAGGAACTCCTCCTTTAATAGAAACAGTAGTTCTGGTATTACCAGAAGTTGTTTGACTTAAAATAATAGGCACATTTCTTTTTTTGTCCTTATTATAAAAAACAAAACCTAAACTGCCCTCGGTATAAAAATAATTACGTGTATTATCATTCGATATCAAGTAACCTTTAGTTCCAAAACCAGATCTAATATCAAAGCTGGCTTGAATTCTTTTTCCCATCATGTACTCTGCTCTTGCGCCCCAACCAAACGAATAACCATTCATTCCACTGAATTCAGAAAATAAAGGATCGATAGACAACGAGAAATTTTTAATATCATATGGGTCGTCTTCTAAAACTTTCCAACTAACGCTTTGGGCATTTACATTGGTAATTAAAAATGCTGTTAAAGCAAAAGAAATTTTATATAATGTTTTTTTCATGATTCTTGTTTTTAATCTTTAAAAGAATTTTGTTAAACCAAATCTAATAACAAACGATTTTACTTTTGCGTTTGTAACTGTAGCATCGTTTTTAGGCGTGTACTCAAACTTTTTAGAATAAAAAGTTGGCATAATAGATAAGCCATATTTTTGATAAATTGAGTATGCAATAGTACCTTCAAAATAAGTACCGTGTGCTTTAGTTATAAACGTTTTTGCAGAATAACGCTCGTAACCAACCTTACCAACTAATCTTAATTTTCCAAACTTTTTGTAAGCTACAACTCCTAACCCTAAATTGGTGTAAGCGCGTTGGTCAAATGTTTTTTTCAATGAATCAAGGTTAGAGGTGCTTGAACCAACATTAATGTTTGGCCCCATTCTAAACTGATCTCCTTTTCCAAACATATAACCAACTCTACCAGAAAAAAATGCCCCTTCTGCTTTAGAAATTTTTATTTGATTATCGTTTGCCTTGTTTGTTTGTGTTGCGCCATAATATAAGGCACTTAAATCGGCATTTAAATACCAATGGTCCTTAATACGATCTATCATTAATATTGGCAAACCCGCGCCATATTTATATTCTCCAAGTTTGGCATTATCGGTTTTAACCTTAACAAATCCAACCTGCAGGCCTGGAAAATATTGGCAGTTTATTCCTACCTGTGCCTTAACGAACAGGCTGCTTATTAATAAGGAAACAGCAGTAAATAGTATTCTCATATTAGTTGTTTAATTATTTATCAAATGTATAATGTATGTTAAAAAGGCACCATACCCAAC
>Ga0208266_100463_pt1 | contig 13703 bp, 10 predicted proteins | sample LakWasMet67_HOW9_2_FD_183897 | JGI IMG/M metagenome (GOLD analysis project Ga0208266, IMG submission 183897) | Freshwater sediment methanotrophic microbial communities from Lake Washington under simulated oxygen tension - Sediment Metagenome... | ecosystem: Environmental > Aquatic > Freshwater >...
CGTGGTGGGGCCGGGTGCGGCGGGCGGCGACGCGGCGGGCCCGGGCTTCCGCATCGCGCCCGAGCAGTTCGCCACGCTGCGCGACGTGATCGCGGTGCTGGAGCTGCGCATCGGCGTCGAGACCGAGGCCGCCGCGCTGGCCGCGCTGCGCCGCAAGGCCGACAACCTGGCGGCGATGCGCAGCGCGCTGGACGCGATGGCGGCCGCGCTGGAGGCCGGCCAGGACGCGGTGGCGCCCGATTTCCAGTTCCACCTGGAGATCGCCCGGGCAACGCAGAACCCGCATTTTGCCGAGCTGATGGGCACGCTGGGCGCGATGGTGATCCCACGCGCCCGGCTGCCGGACGGGGCGGCGGCCGGCGCCGCACCCGACGCCGCCCACCAGGCCTATCTGCGGCGGGTGCAGGCCGAGCACGAGAGCATCCACGACGCCATCGCCGCGCAAGACCCCGACGCGGCGCGGGCGGCCATGCGCACCCACCTGGCCAACAGCCGCGAGCGCCGCCGCAAGGCCGCCGCGCTGCTGGCGGCCAGCGCGCCCGGCGACGTCGAAGCCTTGCCCGGCTGACGCCGGCCGGCGGCCCATGCCGCGGGATCCACCGGCTTGACAGTGGCCCATCTAGTTGTACGATGTCCTACAACTCGATAGGCCTCGATCTGGAAATCCGGATAGGGCCGTCACCACCGGAGACCCCCGCATGCTTCGCCTGAGTACCCTCCTGGCCACGCTGACCCTGGCGCTGGCCACCACCACCCCGGCCTGGGCCTGGCCGGACAAACCGCTGCGCCTGGTGGTGCCGTACCCGCCGGGGGGCTCGTCCGACATCATTGCCCGCGCCATCAGCCAGCCGCTGGCCGAGGCCCTGGGCCAGACCGTGGTGGTGGAGAACAAGCCTGGCGCCAACGGCAACACCGGCGCCGACTTCGTGGCCAAGGCCAACGACGGCCACACCCTGCTGCTGTGCGATGTGGGCGCGCTGGCGATCTCCCCCTCGGTCTACAGCAAGCTGGCCTTCGACCCGAGCAAGGACCTGCGCGGCGTGAGCATGCTGGCCTACTCGCCGCACCTGCTGGTGGTGCACCCGTCGGTGCCGGCCAACACCCTGGCCGAACTGGTGGCGCTGTCCCGCAGCACGCCGCTGAACTTCGCCGTCACCGCCATGGGCAGCGCGCCGCACCTGGCCGGCATCGCGGTGGAGCAGGCGACCCAGGCGCGCTGGACGTACATCCCCTACAAGGGCGGCGCCCAGGCCATCGGCGACACGGTGGCCGGCCAGACCCAGGTGATGATGAACGGCATGCTGGCCACGCTGCCCCAGGTGCAGGCCGGCAAGCTGAAGGTGCTGGGGGTGTCCAAGGCCAGCCGCGTGCCGCTGCTGGCCAACGTGCCCACCATCGCCGAGCAGGGCGTCAAGGGCTTCGAGTCCGGCACCTGGCAGGGCCTGCTGGTGCCGGCCGGCACGCCGCCGGCGGTGCTGGCGCGGCTGGCCACCGAGGTCACCCGCATCATCCGCTCACCGGCCTTGCGCGAGCGCCTGGTGTCGCAGGGCGCCGAGGTGCACACCATGGCGCCGGCCGACTTCAGCCGCTTCTTCGAGCGGCAACGTGCGCACTGGGCCCAGGTGGTGGCCCAGGGTGGCGTCAAGCTCGATTGAGGGCCCGCACCTCGCTTCGCTCTGCACCTTCAACCTGACAACCCCTCCGAGAGGTCGACCATGAGAGAAAACCGACTGCGCAGCCTGTGGCGCGCCGACCAGGCTGCCATCAACGGCTGGCTGGCCATTCCCAGCAGCTTTGCCGCCGAGGTGATGGCCCACCAGGGCTGGGACACGCTGACCATCGACCTGCAGCATGGCGTGGTCGACTACCAGGCCATGGTGACCATGCTGCAGGCCATCAGCACCACCCACACCGTGCCCATCGTGCGCGTGCCCTGGCTGGAGCCCGGCATCATCATGAAGACGCTGGACGCCGGCGCCTACGGCGTGATCTGCCCGATGGTCAACAGCGTGGACGACGCCGCCCGCCTGGTCAGCTACACCCGCTACGCGCCCAAGGGCAACCGCAGCTTCGGCCCGGTGCGCGCGCTGTACTACGGCGGTGCCGACTACCCGCAACACGCCAACGACACGGTGGTGGCGTTTGCCATGATCGAGACCAAGCAGGCGCTGGACCGGCTGGACGACATCCTGTCGGTGGAGGGCCTGGAGGCGATCTACATCGGCCCGTCCGACCTGTCGCTGTCGATGGGCTGCAAGCCGGTGTTCGACGACGTGGATGCGCCGGTGGCCCAGGCCATCGCCCACATCGCCGAGCGCGCCAAGGCGCATGGCGTGCAGTGCGGCATCCACAACGGTGTGCCGGCCGTGGCGCAGGCGCGCATCGCGCAGGGCTACCGCTTCGTCACCGTCAGCTCCGACGCGCGGCTGATCGCTGCCGGCGCGCAGCAGATCCTGTCGGCCATGCGGCCGGCCTGAACCCAGGAACCCCAGCCATGCAACTCGGCTTCATCGGTCTCGGCATCATGGGTGCGCCCATGGCCGGCCACCTGCTGGCCGCCGGCCACAACCTGCACGTGAACACCCGCAGCGCGGTGCCCACCGCCTTGCGGGACGCCGGCGCCATCGCCTGTACCGACGCCGCCGCGGTGGTGGCGGCCGCCGACATCGTCTTCCTGATGCTGCCCGACACGCCGGACGTGGCCCAGGTGCTGTTCGGCCCCGGCGGCGTGGCCCAGGGGCTGGCGGCGGGCGCTGCCGGCAAGGTGGTGGTCGACATGAGCTCGATCTCGCCGATCGAGACCCAGGACTTCGCGGCCAGCATCCGCGCGCTGGGGGCCGACTATGTGGACGCCCCGGTGTCCGGCGGCGAGGTCGGTGCCAAGGCCGCCAGCCTGAGCATCATGGTCGGCGCCAGCGAGGCTGGCTTCCACCGCGTGCAGCCGCTGCTGGCGGTGATGGGCAAGAACATCACCCATGTCGGCGAGGCCGGTGCCGGCCAGGTCACCAAGGTGGCCAACCAGATCATCGTCGCGCTCAACATCGCCGCGGTGGGCGAGGCCCTGCTGTTTGCCAGCAAGGCCGGCGCCGATCCGGCCAAGGTGCGCCAGGCGCTGATGGGCGGGTTTGCGTCCAGCCGCATCCTGGAGGTGCATGGTGAGCGCATGATCAAGCGCACGTTCAATCCGGGCTTCCGCATCGGCCTGCACCAGAAGGACCTGAACCTGGCGCTGCAAGGCGCCAAGGCGCTGGGTGTGGCGCTGCCGCAGACCGCCGGCGCGGCGCAGCTGATGCAGGCCTGCGCCGCCCAGGGCTGGGCCGGCCTGGACCATTCGGCCCTGGTCAAGGCGCTGGAGCTGATGGCCGCGCACCCGGTGGCGGCCGAACCCGCCGTTCCCACCGCTTGACCCCCGGCGACGCGCTCACCACGCTTGATCCCGGCGGGCGCTCGAACCCAGCCATCCGGGCGGTTGTTGACGGCTCCTCCTTGATTTCGTTGCGCACGGCACCCCACCCCGGCGCTCGGCCACCCGGTGGCCTCGGCCAAGCGCCCGTCCAACGACCGTCAACGCAGCCCGCAACCCGAGGGCACCAGCACACCGCCCACCGACCTTGGGCCCCGTGTGTTCGGCGCAAATCGGTATCAGGCGGGCGCCGGCCGCCACACCGTGGCCCGCACGCCGGTGGCGCAGACCAGGCCGTAGGCGCTGATGCCCAGTGCCACGCCGAGAAAGTGGCCCTCGGGCCCCATGCCGGCCAGGTTGGCCAGGCACCAGCCGCCGACGGTGGCGATCAGCAGCCGCGAGAAGCCGGCAATCACCGGCGCCCGCATGCGCTGGGCGCCCATCGACGCGAAGTACATCGCCATGCCCAGGCCGAAGCCGCCGAAGGCCGGGCCGGTGTAGCGCAGCGCCCGCGCCGCCATCGTCGCCACCGGCAGGTCGGCCGTGAACAGCGTGGCAAAACGCAGCGGCAGCAGGCCCACCGTCAGCCCGATCAGCACGGTGGCGGCCAAGGCCAGGCCACCGCCCAGCCAGGCGGTGCGGCGTGCGGTGGGCCAATCACCGCCGCCCACCGCACGGCCCACCAGCGCGGTCAGCGCCGCGCCCACGCCCCAGGCCAGCGGGATCACCAGGAACTCCAGCCGCGCCGCGATGCCGTAGGCCGCCACCGCCACCGGCCCCAGGTGGCGCAGCTGGGCGGTGACGATCACCGTGGTCAGGTTGGACAGCAGGGCCAGCCCCGAAGCCACCGCGCCGACCTGCAGGATGCGCACGAACAGCGCGCGCGACGGCCGCTGCCGCCAGGTGGGCAGGAAGCCGGCCTGGCCCTGCTGCACCACACGCAGCATGGCCAGCGCGGCCACTGCGTTGCACAGGGCAAAGGCCAGGCCGACCCCGCTCAGCCCCAGGCCGGCGGGCTCGGCCAGCAGCCAGGCCAGTGCCGGGTAGCTCAGCCACTGCAGCGCCAGCACGCGGGCGGCCAGGGCATGCTGGCCACCGCCGCGCAGCACCGAAGCCAGGGTATTGGTCCACCAGGCCGGCACCGCACCCAGGCCGAACAGCCACAGCGCATAGGGCGTGGCCAGCCGTGCCGCGTCGGCCCCGGCCACCGCGCCCAGCAGCGGTGCCGCGGCCAGCGACACGCCGACCGCGAACACCAGGCCGCCGGCGGTGGCGATCAGCATGGCGTGCAGCACCAGGGCCGAGGCCTCGTCGCGGCGCTGGGCACCCAGGGCCCGGGCCACGGCCGACACCACGCCGCCGCCCATCGCGCCGGTGGACATCTGCGCCAGCAGCAGGGCAAAGGGCAGCAGCACCGCCCAGCCGGCCAGCGCGGCGGTGCCCTGGCGTGCCGCCAGCACGGTTTCGACCAGCTGGGCCACCACCTGCAGCATCGACAAGGCCGTGGTCGGCGCGGCCAGCGCGCCGATCTGGCGCAGCAGCGTGCGTGTGGTCGGGGCGGCCGGGGCGGCCGGGGCGGCGGGTGGTGCGGCGGCCAGCGTGGCCGTGGTGGGCATCAGGGTGGGGGGTGCGGTCACCGCGGCGATGCTGCGCCCGCCGGGGGCGTGGGCGCTGTCTCGCCGGCGACCGGGCGCCCGGGCAGTTGCACCTCGAACAGGCTGCCCCGGCCGGCCTGGCTGTGCGCCCGGATCTCGCCGCCCATCATCTGCACCAGCCGGTGGGTGATGGCCAGGCCCAGGCCGGTGCCACCAAAACGCCGGGTGGTCGAGCTGTCGGCCTGCTCGAAGGGGCGGAACAGCCGGGCCAGTTGCTCGTCGGCCATGCCGATGCCGGTGTCGCTGACCCGCAGGCACAGGCCGCCGCCGTCGGCCGGCCCGGCCTCCAGCGTGACCTCACCCTGGGCGGTGAACTTGACGGCGTTGGACAGCAGGTTCATCAGCACCTGCTGCAGCCGCAGCGCATCCCCCTGGACGACCTCCGGACAGCCCGGTTGCACCCGCAGCGTCAGCCGGATGCCCTGCTGGTCGGCGCGCGACTGCAGCAGGGCCAGCACGTCGGCCAGCAGCGGCCGCAGCGTGATCGGCGCCAGCTCCAGCTGCAGCTTGCCGGCCTCGATCTTGGAGAAGTCCAGCACGTCGTTGATCAGGGCCAGCAGCAGCTGGCCCGACTGCTGGATGCGTGCGAAGTGCTGCGCCGCCCGGCTGCCGGGCTCGCTGTCGCGCAGGCCGATATGGGCGAAGCCCAGCACGCCGTTCAGCGGCGTGCGGATCTCGTGGCTGATGACGGCCAGGAAGCTGGACTTGGCGTGGTTGGCCTCGTCGGCCGACTGCTTGGCGCGCAGCAGCTCGTCGTGCACCTGCTGCGCCTCGGTGATGTCGGTGTTGCTGCCGATCCAGGCCACGGTGCGGCCGGCGCCGTCGTGCTGGGGCAGGGCGCGGCTGTCGAAGGTGCGCCAGACGCCGTCGTGGCGGCGCAGCCGCGCGATGGCGTGGTAGGGCAGGCCCTCGCGCAGGGCCTGGTGCCAGGCGGCGTCCAGCGGCGCCTGGTCGTCCGGGTGCAGCAGGCCCAGCCGGCGTGGTTCGTCCAGCAGGTCCGGCGCCGGCACGCCGGTGTAGGCGGTCCACTGCGCGTTGAAGAAGTCGGCCCGGCCGTCGGGCTGGCTGGTCCACACCAGCTGCGGCAGGCCGTTGGCCAGGGCCCGGAAGCGCTCCTCCGAGCCGCGCAGCGCCGCCACCACCTGCGCCAGCGAGCGGTCGCGCGCCAGCAGCAGGCCCATGGCCAGCTCGCGCCGGTGCCAGGACCGCCACAGCAGGCCGCACATCACGGTGGCGGTGAGCCCCAGCAGGCAGATGAAGACCACGGTCACCAGCGCCTCCCGGCGCCAGGCCGACAGGAAGTCGCTGCGGGAGACACCGGCGATGACGTACAGCGGCAGGTCGCCGATGCGCCGGTAGCTCAGCACGCGCGCGATGCCGTCCACCGAGCTGTGGGTGCTGAAGGTGGCCTCGCGGCGCCCGGCGGCCAGGGCGGCCAGGGTGGGCGCGGCCTGCAGCGTGACCGCCTGCTCCTCGGCCATCCCGGCCGTCTCGGGCAGCGGCGGGTGCCGGATCAGCACCCGGCGCTGGGCATCGAACAGGGTGATCACACCCTCGTGGCCGGTGTTCACCGAGGCGAACAGCTCGGCGATCTTCGCGGCGTCGGTCAGGGTGTATACCGCGCCGGCAAAGCCGCCGTCCTGGTCGCGCAGTGCGCGCACCACCGGCAGCACCCACTGGCCGCTGATGCGCGACCGGGCCGGCAGGCCGAAGACGGTCTGGTCGGGCGGCGCGCTGCGGGCATCGCGGAAGAACTGGCGCGGGGCCAGGCTCAGCGGCCTGGCCGGGTCCACGCCCTCGCCGTACAGGATGTGGCCCTCGCTGTCGGTGGCACGCAGGGCCGACACCAGCGGCAGGCGGCGGTGCATGGCCTGCAGCTGCTGGGTGAACTGGCCGGCGCTGAAGCGCTGCTGCCGGTGCAGGTCGATGAACTCGGCCGCGGCGGCCGCCAGCGTCAGGTCGATGGTCTGGAAATGGGCGTTCAGGTAGCCTTCCAGCGTCAATGCCAGGCGCTGGGCGTTCTGCTCGGCCTGGGCCTCGGCCTGCCGGTAGCCGCCCGCCAGCTGGTAGCCGGCGAAACCCAGCACCAGCAGGAAACCCAGCAGCAGGAACAGCGCCAGATCACGGAAGGCGCGGTGGGTCGAGGCGGGGCGTTCAGAGGGCATGTTCAAGACGGCCCATGCACTCTCTCACAGCTCGGCCGACTGCGGTCTTGGGGCTTTCAGCGGGGCCCGGCGGTGGGCCCCGGGGCGGTCAGGCGTCCGGGGGGCGCCGGCGCCGGGCCATCTCGTGGCCCATGGCCTGCTGGCCGGCCGTGTCCAGCGCCCGCTGCGCGGCGGGAAAGGCCAGGTCGTCCTCCAGTGGCAGGTGCTCGGCATGGCGGTCGATGAAGGCCCTGGCGCTGTGGTGCAGCCGGGCCAGGTCGGGCGCCTGGCCGGCCTGCAGCGTGGCCAGCTGCGGGCCCAGCTGCGCCCACAACGTGCGGAACGCCTGGTGGTCGTCCAGCATGCGCCTGGCGGCGCCCACCAGCGGTGCATCGCCGCTGGCCAGCAGGCGCGGGATCACATGCCGCTCCTCGTCAGCATGGTGCTGCGGCGCCGCGATCTCAAAATAGCGCCACACATCAGCGGCTGCGCTGCGGGCATCGGCATCACTTTCGGGCAGGCGCCCGGCGGCGGCCAGCTGCTGCAGATGGGCCAGCAGGCGGGCCAGCAGGTCCAGCGAGCGCTGCACCCGCTCGTGGCAGGCGGCCAGCATCTCGAAGGGCTGGTCGAAGCCCGCGGCCGGGCTGTGCAGGCCGGGCAGACCCAGGTTGCCGGCGGGTGGGGAGGCGGCTGTCATGCCGGCATTGTGGCGGGCCGGCCGGCTGGGGCGCCGCTCACCGTTGATCCAACGCAAGACGGTGGGCGCGGCCCTGCACGACAGTTGGGCCAACCCTCTGGCGCTGGCCCATTCCCGGCGCCGCCCGCCCAGCCCAATCTGCCCAACCGCATGGAACACCCCTACGCCGCCCCCTCCGGTTTCGCCGTGTTGCCCGAGCGCACGGCTGCACTGCGGCCGTCCGAGGCCGCAGGTTCCTTGCGTGCCCGGTCGCCGGCGTCGCCGGTGCTGGCCGATGGCGCGCTGTGGAGTGCCCTGCTCGGCGGGCCGGCCCTGGGTGACACCGAGGTCGACGCGCTGGGCGACATTGCCCTGGCCCGCAACATCGGCGTCGGCCAGGGCGTGCTCAGCCGCAGCAACACCGCCAACACCCTGGTGGCCTTGCGCAGTGGCGAGGTGGCGCTGGGCTTCCGCACCGTCGACGGCACCTTCCGCACCGAACGCATCGTGCGTGGCCCGGCTTGGCTGGACCTGAGCTCGGCCTGGCTGGCCGAGCCGCATGCCATGGATGCCCAGGCGCTGACCGCGGTGTCGGTGATCGAGCTGCCGCGCGATGCGCTGGAAGCGCGGCTGGTGCGCCACCCCGGCCTGGCGCAGCGCCTGATCCAGGGCCTGGCCCGCGAGGTGCAGGCCCTGGCCGTCAACACCCATGAGCTGATGCACAAGGACGCACCGGCGCGGCTGGCGCAGTGGCTGCACCAGCGCTGCGAGCCGCTGGCCGGCGCCGCCGGCCAGGCCATCGTCAAGCTGCACGAGCGCAAGCGCGATGTGGCCTCGCAGCTGGCCATCACGCCCGAAACCCTGTCGCGCCTGATGCGCAGCTTCAGCCGCCAGGGCGTGATCGAGGTCAGTGGCTACACCGTGCGGGTGATCGACCCCGCCGCGCTGGCGCGGTTGGCCCAGGCCTGAGCCGCGCCCGGGGCAGGCGCCGCCTGCTGCAGCAGCTGCGCCACCACCGCCACCGCAATCTGTTCTGGCTGCTTGCCGGGGATGCCGGGCACGCCGATCGGGCAGGTTAGCCGGGCCAGGGTGTCGGCCTCGATGCCACGCTGCACGAAGCGGTGCAGGAAGCGTGCACGTTTGGTGGCCGAGCCGATCAGGCCCAGGTAGCCGAAGTCACCCCGCCGCAGCACGGCTTCGGTGATGGCCAGGTCCAGGTCATGGCTGTGGGTCAGCACCAGGTAGAAGGCGCCGGCGGGCGCGCTGCGCACCTCGGCCTCCACCGGCTCCACACACAGCCGCGCGATGTGCGTGGGTGAGTCTTCGGCCGGGAATTCCGCCTCACGTTCGTCAATCCACTGCACCCGGCAGGGCAGGGTGGCCAGCAGCTGCACGATGGCGCGGCCGACATGGCCGGCGCCGTAGAGCTGCAGCGTGAACAGCGGCAGCTCGTCGGGCCAGGCGGCCAGGGCGGTGGCGTTCAGTGGCGTGGTGCGCAGCGTCAGGGCGCCACCACAGCATTGGCCCAGCGTCGGGCCCAGCGCCACCGGCCAGTCGTGGGGGTGGGTGTCGCCGGCGGCCAGCCGGGCGCGCGCGCGGGCAATGGCCTGCAGCTCCAGGTGGCCACCGCCGATGGTGCCAGCCACCGCGTCGGCCGCCACCAGCATGCGCGTGCCGGCCTCGCGTGGCACCGAGCCCTTGTGCGCCAGCACCTGCACCAGCATCGCCGGGCGGCCACTGCGCAGCCAGCTGCAGGCGGTGTGTTTCAGCGCATCAGTCATGCGGCGGCGGGCGCCGCGGCGCTGATGGCCGCGCCCACGGCGTCCAGCGCGTCCAGCACCGCCTCGGGGGTGGCCGGCGCACGCAGCGGCGGGTCGACCTGGTGGCCGCCGGTGGCCGAGATCGCGTCGCGGATGGCCAGGAACACCGAAAACGGCAGCAGCAGCGGCGGCTCGCCCACGGCCTTGCTGCGGTGGATGGTGTCGGCCGGGTTGGCGGCGTCGTACAGCGCCACGTTGAGCACCGCCGGGCAGTCGTTGGCGGTGGGGATCTTGTAGGTGCTGGGGGCGTGGGTCATCAGCTTGCCGGTGCCGGGGTGCCACCACAGCTGCTCCATCGTCAGCCAGCCCATACCCTGGACGAAGGCGCCCTCGATCTGGCCGATGTCGATGGCCGGGTTCAGCGACGCGCCCACGTCGTGCAGCACGTCGGCACGCAGCACCTTGTGCTCGCCGGTCAGCGTGTCCACCACCACCTCGGCGCAGGCGGCGCCGTAGGCAAAGTAGAAGAAAGGCCTGCCCTTGAGCCGTTCGCGGTCCCAGTGCAGGCCGGGCGTGGCGTAAAAGCCGTCGCTCCACAGCTGCACACGGGCGCCATAGGCCTGCTGCACCAGCGTGTTGAAGGGGACGTGCAACGCCCCCGCGCTGACCTGGCCGTTGGCGAAGCGCACCGTGGCCGGGTCCAGCCCGTGCGGTGTGGCGAACAGCGTGGCCAGCCGCTCGCGGATCTGCCGCGCCGCGTCCTGCGCCGCCTTGCCGTTGAGGTCGGCGCCGGTGGACGCCGCGGTGGCCGAGGTGTTGGCCACCTTCTGGGTATCGGTGGCGGTGATCCGCACGCGGTCGAAGTCCACGCCCAGCTCGTGCGCCACCACCTGGGCCACCTTGGTGTTCAGGCCCTGGCCCATTTCGGTGCCACCGTGGTTGACCAGGATGGAGCCGTCGGCATACACATGCACCAACGCGCCGGCCTGGTTGAAGTGCGCCACGTTGAACGAGATGCCGAACTTCACCGGCGTCAGCGCCAGGCCGCGCTGCAGCACCGGGCTGCTGGCGTTCCAGGCGGCGATCTCGGCGCGGCGCGCGGTGTAGTCGCAGCGTGTGGCCAGCTGCGCCACCAGCGGCGCGATGATGTTGTCCTCCACCACCTGTTCGTAGGGTGTGATGTTGCGCTCGGCCGTGCCGTAGAAGTTGGCCTGGCGCACGGCCAGCGGGTCGCGGCCCAGGCGGCGCGCCACGTCGTCCAGGATCATCTCGATGGCCAGCGCGCCCTGCGGCCCGCCGAAGCCACGGAAGGCGGTGTTGCTCTGGGTGTTGGTGCGTGCGCAGTAGCCGTGCAGCGCCACATGCGGCAGCCAGTAGGCGTTGTCGAAGTGGCACAGCGCACGCGTCATCACCGGCGGGCTCAGGTCGGCCGAATGGCCGGCGTTGGTCACCAGGTCGGCAGTGATACCCAGGATGCGGCCGTCGTCGTCGTAGCCCACGTCCCAGGCGATCTCGAAGCCGTGGCGGCGGCCGGTGATGAGCATGTCGTCATCGCGGTCGGGCCGCAGCTTGACCGGGCGCCGCAGCCGGTCCGCCGCCAGCGCGGCGACACAGGCGAACAGCGCGCTCTGGCTCTCCTTGCCGCCGAAGCCACCGCCCATGCGCCGGCAGCTGACCTGCACCTGGTGCGCCGCCCGCCGCAGCATGTGCGCCACCACCTGCTGCATCTCGCTGGGGTGCTGGGTGCTGCAATGCACCAGCAGGCCACCGTCCTCCTGCGGCACGGCGTAGCTGATCTGGCCTTCCAGGTAGAACTGCTCCTGGCCGCCCAGCGAGAAGCGGCCCTGCTGGCGGTGCGGCGCGCTGGCCAGCGCGGCAGCGGCGTCACCGCGTTGCAGGTGCATCGGCGGCACCACGTACTGCTGCAGCGCATGCGCCTCCAGCGCCGTCAGCACCGCCGGCAGCGGCTCGATCTGCAGCACGTCCTTGGCCCGTGCCGCGGCGCGGCGCGCCGCGTCGCGGCTGGTGGCCACCACCGCAAACACCGGCTGGCCGACGTGGCGCAGGAGGCCTTCGGCCAGGATCGGGTCGTCGTGCACGATGGGCCCGCAGTCGTTGGGGCCGGGGATGTCGGCGGCGCTGAACACCGCCACCACGCCGGGCTGGGCACGCAGCGTGGCCAGGTCGATGCCCAGCAGCCGGCCATGGGCCACCGGCGACAGGCCCAGCGCGGCATGCAGCGTGCCGGCCAGCTCGGGCAGGTCGTCCACATAAGGTGCGGCGCCGGCCACGTGCAGGTGGGCCGACTCGTGCGGCCGGCTGATGCCGACGCGGGCGCCGGCGGCGTGCTGCAGCGTCTCGGCGCGGTCGGCGATGGTGTTGATGGGGGGGGTGGGCAAGGGGTTGTGGGGCGCGTTCATCACAGGCTCCAGACCGAGACTTGTGCCGGTGCCAGCGGCGCGTCAGGGCGTGTTTCCAGCCACAGCCGCTGCAGCAGATTGCGTGCGGCGCGTTGGCGGTAGCTGGCGCTGGCGCGCAGGTCGTCCAGCGGCTGGAAGTCCTGGTCCAGCGCGGCCATCGCGGCCATCACCGTCGTGCGGGTCCAGGGCTGGCCACGCACCGCGGCCTCGGCGCCGGCCGCGCGCCGCACGATGCCGGCCAGGCCGCCGAAGGCGAAGCGCGCGTCGGTGATGCGGTCACCGTCACGCTTCAGCCACAGGCCGGCGGCCAGGCCGGAGATGTCGCAGTCGTGGCGCTTGCTGAGCTTGTAGATGCGCAAGCTCTCGTCCGCCTGCGGCAGCGGCACCCGCAGCGCCTGCACAAACTCACCGGGCTGCAGCGCGTTGTCCATGTAGCCGAGGTAGAAGTCCTGCAGCGCCAGCGTGCGGCTGGCCGGGCCGCGGCGCAGCACGATCTCGGCACCCAGCGCGATCAGCACCGGCGCGCTGTCGCCGATGGGCGAGCCGTTGGCGATGTTGCCGCCCATCGTGCCGGCCTCGCGGATCGGCAGCGAGGCAAAGCGCCGGCCCATGTCGGCGGCGGCCGGCCAGTGCGCCGCCAGCGCCGCCCAGGCGGCCTGCAGCGGGGCGCCGGCGCCGATCTGCAGCCAGCCATCGGCCTCGGTGATGGCCTTCAGCGCCGCCACCTCGCCCAGGAAGACGATTTCGCCCAGGTCGCGGAACTGCTTGTTGACCCACAGGCCGACATCGGTGTTGCCGGCCAGCAACCGCGCCTCGGGCCGGGTGGCGCGCAGCATGGCCAGGTCGTCCAGCGTGCGGGGGGCGTGGAAGGCCGGCGCGCCGGGCGGCTGGTAGACCAGCGGCGGGTCGGCCCGCAGCGCCTGCAGCGCTGCCACCATCGCCGGGCTGGCCAGCGGCTGCGGCGGCAGGCCGGCCATCTGCTCGCCGGCGTCCAGGATCGGCCGGTAGCCGGTGCAGCGGCACAGATTGCCCGACAGGTCGTCGGCGATCTGCTGCCGGGTGGGTCTGGTGCCGGCGGCGGCATGGCGCTCGGCGCAGCCGGCCAGCGACATCACGAAGCCCGGGGTGCAGAAGCCGCATTGCGAGCCGTGGCAGGCCACCAGCGCCTGCTGCGCCGGGTGGCTGCCGCCCAGGTCCTCCACCGTCACCAGCGCCTTGCCGTCCAGCGTGGGCAGGAACTGCAGGCAACTGTTGATCGGCTTGAAGCCGACCCGGCCGTCGGCCTGCAGTTCGCCCACCAGCACGGTGCAGGCGCCGCAGTCGCCCTCGTTGCAGCCCTCCTTGGTGCCGGTGCAGCGTGCCTGCTCGCGCAGCCAGCCCAGCACCGTGGTGGTGGCCGGCAGGCCTTGCAGCGCGACCACGGCGCCACGGTGGAAGAAGCGCAACGGCCGGGAGCGGGCGGCGTCGGCGTGGGGGGCGGGAGGCTCTAGAGACATACCCGTAAGGTAGCGGTTGTCAGCGGCAGTGGTATCCATAATCGCTGATAACCTCTATCACCAGCACGGTATGGCGACAGACCCGGCTTTCGACAAGATCGAGCTCTCCCTCATCCGCGTCTTCCACACCGTGATCACCGAACGCAGTG
>Ga0208266_100465_pt1 | contig 13658 bp, 10 predicted proteins | sample LakWasMet67_HOW9_2_FD_183897 | JGI IMG/M metagenome (GOLD analysis project Ga0208266, IMG submission 183897) | Freshwater sediment methanotrophic microbial communities from Lake Washington under simulated oxygen tension - Sediment Metagenome... | ecosystem: Environmental > Aquatic > Freshwater >...
TTTGTTTTGCTTACAAGATAGCGCCATTCAGCAGTTTCTAAATTAATATCCGCCCATCTTGCCATGCGTAGCTCACTAGGACGCACAAAAACTAAAGGGGCAAGGCGTAGGGCGCATTGCACGGTAATTGTGCCTTTAAACCCATCTATAGCCCTCAGAAGTTCGGCTACTTCGCTAGGCTCGGTAAATGACGCCATGTGTGTGGTTCTGGTAGGAGGTAATGCCCCTTTTAAATCGGCTGTAACGTCGCGTAGTGCTCTGCCAGTTTGCACGGCATATCTGAATACTTGCCCGCTTGTTTGTAACGCACGGTGTGCAGTTTCTAAAATGCCTAGTTTCTCGATGCGCTTGAGTGCTTCTAAAACTTGCGGGGCGGTTATGTCAGCAATTGGTTTGCTGCCAATCCATGGGAATAAATAAAGCTCAAAGCGCCTTATCACTTTATCTTTATGACTTGCGGCTTTATTAGCCATGTGAGATGCAATCCACTCACGGGCTACCACTTCAAAACTATTTTCTGATTTTTCAAACTTGGCTGCTTTTACTGCTTTTTTGTTTTCGCTTGGGTCAATGTCTCTAGCGAGTAGCGTTCTAGCATCTTGCATACGTTCTCTTGCGAGCGCTAAAGAAACGTCAGGATATACGCCGAGGGCTAGTCTTTTTTCTTTCCCATTAAAACGATACTTTAAGCGCCAATATTTTGAGCCACTAGGCATGACTTCTAGATACATCCCCCCGCCATCTGACAGCTTGTAAGTTTTTGATTCAGGTTTGCTTTTTCTAACGGTTATATCTGAAAGCTTCATTTGCAATCACCTCTAAAAACCGATTTGGGGGCATCAAAAATGCACTGGGGGCATAAGTTGAATAATTATGCCCCCAATAGGTTCTAAATTGCAATGGATTAGGATGAACGGCAAAAAACAAAAAACCCGCACAAATTTAGCATTTATGCGGGTTCCGTGTACTGTACTGCATGTCTCAATACAGTTAATTGGTGGTGAAAGAGGGACTTGAACCCTCGACCCCAGGATTATGAATCCTGTGCTCTAACCAGCTGAGCTACATCACCATATTTGAAAGACCGCGATTATAGCAGTTGTCTCATACCTCGACAACCAAGACTGCCACCTTTTAGCTAAGTATTTTATTGAATTAGGTTTAGGGGATTTACGTTTGGCTTGAATTGGGAGTATGCTGGTATTCATTTACTACAATAATTAATATTACAATATGAATCTGGATCGGGTTCACGGGGGCGTGCTGAAGTTAAGCGCAGTGTTGGCAGATGCTTTGCGTCTGCGCGACGCTTATACCTGCTTGCATAGTGACCGTGTGATGTCACTTGCTAATGGTATTGGTGTGGCCTTGGGCTTGAGTGCAGACGAGTTGCGCGTGCTGGAGCTGGGCGCGGGCTTGCATGATATTGGTAAGATTGTGGTGCCGGATGCGGTGTTGATGAAGCCGGGTCGTTTAGAGGGCCATGAATTGGCGATTATGCAGCAGCATCCGGTGGTAGGCGGCAATTTGATTGCCGCTTATGAGCATCCGTGGGCATTGCGGGTGTCTGCGGTGGTGCGCCATCATCACGAGTGGTTTAACGGTGAGGGGTATCCTGATCGGCTGGCGGGGGAGGCGATTCCGCTGTCGGCGCGGATTGTGACCTTGGTGGATAACTACGATGCCATGGCGGTGCGGCGGGTGTATCAGGGCGCGCGGCCACATGCGGAGATTATGCAGGTGATGGCGTCAGAGGCGGGGACGAAGCTAGACCCGGTGTTGTTTGCGTGTTTTGCGAATGTGATTGAAGACCCTGCTTACACACGTTTTAAAGCAACGGGTGACCATTAGATAAAACAAAAAAGGCTGGAGATGCTCCAGCCTTTTTCATGGGTTTGGCGAATGCGATTAAACGTTGAAGCGGAAGTGCATGACATCGCCATCTTGTACGATGTATTCCTTGCCTTCGAGGCGCATTTTGCCGGCTTCTTGCGAGCCTTTTTCGCCTTTGTTTTTGACGTATTCGTCATAAGCGATGACTTCGGCGCGAATAAAGCCGCGTTCGAAATCGGTGTGGATGACACCGGCAGCTTGCGGGGCGGTAGCGCCTTTTTTCACGGTCCAGGCGCGCACTTCTTGCACGCCGGCGGTGAAGTAGGTTTGCAGGCCTAATAAGTCGTAAGCGGCACGAATGACGCGGTTGAGGCCGGGTTCTTCGAGGCCGAGTTCTTGTAAGAACAGCAGCTTGTCTTCGTCTTCAAGCTCGGAGATTTCACCTTCGATTTTGGCGCAGATGGTGACGACAGGGGCGTTTTCAGTTTTTGCCAGGGCTAATACTTTGTCGAGGTGCGGGTTGTTTTCAAAACCGCCTTCAATCACGTTGGTGATGTACATGACGGGCTTTACTGTGATCAAACACAGCGGTTTAAGCAGATTGAGTTCATCAGCATCGAGTGCGAGCGTGCGCACGGCTTTGGCATCGTTGAGACAAGGCACGACTTTTTCGAGCACTTTAATGAGGGCGATAGCGTCTTTGTCACCGCTTTTGGCTTTTTTGCCTTCGCGCTGCATGGTTTTTTCAACGGTTTCCATGTCGGCAAGCGCAAGCTCGGTGTTGATGACTTCGATATCTGCCAACGGGTCGACCTTGCCGGAGACGTGGATGACGTTGCCGTCTTCAAAGCAGCGGACGACGTGGGCAATCGCATCGGTTTCACGGATATTTGCCAAGAACTTGTTGCCCAAGCCCTCGCCTTTGGAGGCGCCAGCGACCAAGCCGGCGATATCGACGAATTCGACGATGGCTGGCTGCACTTTTTGCGGTTTGACGATGTCAATCAGCGGTTGCAAACGGGGATCTGGCACCTCAACGATGCCCACATTGGGCTCGATGGTACAGAAAGGATAGTTTTCTGCGGCAATGCCCGCTTTGGTGATGGCATTAAACAGGGTGGATTTACCTACATTGGGCAGGCCGACAATACCGCATTTCATAGTGGATGAACCTTAGCGTGAGTGGTGCCGCAGCATGGATGAGCGGCAAAGATTGAATAAAACCAATATTTTACCGTTAGTATGAAGATAGAGCCAGAATCAATGTTGATTTGCGGCGCTTCTATACAAGATTTAAGTTTTATTATAAATACACAACAGGCATGACGTCGGGGGCATTATATTAAAAACGTCATGCGCCTTCCTGAAAAAGGATGAGAAATGTTTAGGTTGAATATGGCATCTTTACAGCAGTTGTTGTCGTCACGATGGATCGCCGCCGTGGTGTTGTTTTGTGCGTTACAGACGACTTTTTTATTATGGATGAGTGAGCGCCATCATGCGGAGGCATTGCAGGCGGTCAAGTTCAAACAGTCGGTGCAGTCCGGCTCCGAGGCCATTCAGCAGCGGCTCAACGCTTATCGACAAATTCTCAAAGGCGTCGAGCAGCTATATATTTCGTCACAGTTTGTCTCGGCCGAGGAGTTTCGGCTCTTTGTGGACGATTACCTAAAAAGTACGGAATACAACAGCCTGAACGCGCTCGGTTTTATCAAATATATTCACCTGCATCACCCCGAGACCTTCAAAGACCTCGAGATGCCGTTGCCAAAATTGCTTAAACATCTTGAGTTTATACATGGGGATCAAGAGTTGGCTCCGGTGTTATATGTGGAGCCGCGCAACGACGCCAACCGTGAATCCCTATTAAAAAATACTTTTTTAGATGCGCAGTTGCGGGCGGATCTGCTAGAGGCTGGTGATGATGATCGTCTGGTGTTGTCTGGACATTACACAGCCAATACCAGTGTGCAACCGTATAAAAACTATATTTTTCATGCGCCGGTGTATCGCGGGCAGCCAGAGCAGATTCCGGTAGCAGATCGTCGCAGCTTGCTCAATGGCTGGGTGTTTTTGCGTTTTGATGTGGCTGCGATGCTGGCCGAGGCCTTGCACCCGTTAGAGCAGCGGCTGGTGCATTTTGACGTGTTTGACCAAGGCCGTGAAGATGGACAAGTGCCTTTGTATCACAGCGGTTCTGAAGATAGACATGTGCATGACAGTGACGCTGACTATACCGCGGCTTATACCCTGAATGTGAACGGGCAGGTATGGCGCTTGCGTGCGCGCTCAACGCCTGCCTTTGAAGCGGCCACCGATTACCGTAATGCCGATGACATGGGCTTGTTGGGATTAGCCATCAGCTTATTGTTCGCTGGATTGGTGCAGTTTTTGTTGGTGCGTCACCGCACGCGCACCACGCTCGAACAATATAGCCTTGCGCTCAATAGCAGCGAACAGCGTTGGAAGGTGGCCATGGAAAGCACCGGCGACGGCGTATGGGACTGGAACGTGCTGGAGTCAAAGGTGGTGTTCTCGGATCACTGGAAAAAAATTCTGGGCTTTGCGCCACATGAGTTAGACCATCATCCAGCGACTTGGCATCAGCGCATTCATGCCGATGATGCTGCAACGGCGACGGATTTGCATCAGCAGGTGCTTGATGGTCAACGCGAGCAATATGCGAGTGAATATCGCATGCTTTGCAAAGACGGAAGCTGGAAATGGGTGTTTGACCGCGGCATGGTGTTGATGCGTGATGAAGCGGGCAAGCCGACGCGCATTTTAGGCACATTGGCCGATATTTCAAAAATCAAGCAATCTGAAGAGGTGGTTTGGCAATATGCCAACGTAGATACCCTGACTGGCCTACCGAACCGTCGCTTATTTTTTGAGCGCTTAGATCAGGCACTCAATACAGTTAAAAATAATGGTCAGAAACTCGCGGTGATCTTTTTAGACCTAGATCGCTTTAAAGAGGTCAACGACACACAAGGCCACGACCAAGGCGATAAGCTGCTGTTGCAAGCCGGTCAGCGCTTGATGACTTGCCTGGATAATCGCGATTTGGTGGCTAGGCTGGGCGGCGATGAGTTTGTGCTGATGCTGAGCGATGCGCATGCCAGCTATGTGGAGGCGCTGGCGCAACGGGTGCTGGACACGCTGTCACAACCCTTTCAACTGGATGATACCTATGCTTATGTCTCCGCCAGTTTAGGCATTGCGATTTTTCCTGATGATGCGGGCAATAAAGAAGATTTGATGAAGCGCGTAGATCAGGCTATGTACGCCTCTAAGAAAAAAGGCGGCAATTGCTTCACCTACTTTACCCCCCGTATGCAACAACATGCGGAGTTTCGCATGGGCCTGTCCCATGATTTGCGGCAGGCACTTGGCAAAGAAGAGTTTTTTCTTGAGTATCAGCCGGTGGTCGATTTGCAGACCAATATGGTGGTGAAAGCAGAGGCGTTGTTGCGCTGGAAACACCCAACCAAAGGCTTGATTCCGCCCATGGATTTTATCGGCATTGCCGAGGATAACTTATTGATTGTGCCCATCGGCGAATGGGTGTTTAACTCTGCAATTGCGCAGTGTCGTCAGTGGCGGCAGAGTTTGCATCCCATGTTTCAGGTGGCGGTGAATAAATCTCCGGTGCAATTTGCAGCCGAGCACCGAAAAAAAGAGGATTGGTTGTTTGAGATGACGAAAAATCACCAAGAGGGCAATATGCTGGTGGTTGAAATTACGGAGCGTTTGTTGCTCGACGGCAGTTCGCAGGTGAGCGAGCGTCTGGCGCAATATCAGCAGGCCGGGGTGCAGGTGACACTGGATGATTTTGGTACCGGCTATTCGGCGCTGTCTTACTTGAAAAAATTTCCGATTGATTTTGTCAAAATTGATCGCTCATTTGTGCGTGAACTGGGGACTTCAAGCCAAGATGCGGCGTTGTGCCGGGCGATTATTGTCATGGCCCACAGCTTGGGCATGCAAGTGGTTGCCGAGGGCATCGAAAACCAACGCCAATTGCTGATGTTGCAAGAGATGGGCTGCGATTTTGGCCAAGGTTACTATTTCTCACCGCCGTTACGCCCTGAGGCGTTCGCACTCTGGCACCACGAGTGGCACCAGCATCCGGCGATTTTGTCGCGCTAAGCCTTATTTGCTGTGCAGTTGCAACATGGCTTTTTCAAATTGCCCCTGCGCCAATAAGTCGCAAATCGTGCTGGCTTTGATCAGGCTATCATCCAACGCTTGCTGTTCTTCTTTGCCCGCGGCTTTCAACACAAAATTGACCACCTCGGCCTTGTTGCCGGGATGGCCGATGCCAATGCGCAAGCGCCAGTAATCTGCTGTGCCCAACGCGGCATGAATATCGCGTAAGCCATTGTGGCCGCCGTGACCCCCGCCAAATTTAAGTTTGGCCTGGCCCGGTGGAATATCTAGCTCATCATGCACCACTAGAATCTCAGCGGGCGCAATTTTGTAATAGTGCGCGAGGGCCGCCACAGACTTGCCACTGGCGTTCATAAAGGTGCTCGGCTTGAGCAACCATCTATCGCTGTGCGGCTGCCATTTGCCGGCGATGCCGAACCATTTCGGGTCTGAAGCAAGACGGCTACTCGATTGCTGCGCCAGTAGATCCACAAACCAGAAGCCGGCATTGTGCCGAGTCATGGTGTATTTGTCGCCGGGGTTACCCAGCCCTACAATCAGTTTAATGCCAGTCATGGTGATTTTGTGTCATACCAAAAAGAAACGCGCACTCAAGAGTGCGCGTTTATTGTAGCGGATAACCGCTGGGACTGCTTAAGCGGCTGGTGTTTCTTCAGCGGCTTCGTCGCTACCGCCACGTGGTTTCGCAATTGAAACGACTGCTGCGTCATCACCGTGGGCCAGTTGTACGAATTCAACGCCTTTAGGCAGTTTGATTTCGGACAAGTGGATTGAATGGCCTGCTTCTAATGTCGCCAAATCAACTTCAACGAACTCTGGCAAATCTTTTGCCAAGCAGCTAACGTCGGCTTCAGTTTGGATGTGGGAGATGTTGCCACCACCGGTTTTCACGCCTGGCGCGACTTCTTCATTAACGAAGTGGAAAGGCACTTTCACGTGAATTTTCTCAGTCGCGGAAACGCGCTGAAAGTCGATGTGTTGAATGGTGTTACGCACTGGGTGCAGTTGGTAGTCACGCAGCAAAACGCTTTCAACTTTGCCATCCACGTTCAGGTTCAGGATAGACGCATGAAACGCTTCATGACGGAACTCCATAAACAAATCTTTGTGGTTTAATTCGATAGACAAAGCAGCTTGTTCACCACCATATACAACACCTGGCACGCTGCCGGCGCGACGCAGGCGGCGGCTCGCACCCGTACCTTTAACGTCACGTTTGACGGCTTTAATTTCGATACTCATAAGAAACTCCTAAAAACGCCACTAGGGCGGCACTGCACTAAAATCCACCTGCCGCGACCAGCAAGTGGTGTAAAACTAATCCATAAATAAAGAAGAAACGGATTCTTCTTGGCTGATACGCTTAATCGTCTCTGCGAGCAACGTCGCTGCGCTGAGCTGACGAATCTTGCTGCAAGCTTGCGCGCTCGCATTGAGCGCAATGGTGTTGGTGACAACCAGCTCATCCAGCGCTGAAGCCATGATGCGCTCGCCAGCACCACCAGATAACACTGGGTGGGTGGCGTAAGCGACTACTTTCGTCGCGCCTTGTTTTTTCAACGCAGCAGCGGCTTCGCACAGGGTGTTGGCGGTGTCTACCATGTCATCCATAATGACGCAGGTGCGGCCTTCGACCTCACCAATAATATTCATCACTTTAGCCACGTTCGCTTTTGGGCGACGTTTGTCGATAATCGCCAGGTCAGCATTGAGCTGTTTGGCTGCAGCGCGTGCACGAACCACACCGCCAACATCTGGCGACACGACGACCAAGTTTTCGTGATCTTGCTTGGCGAGGTCTTCGAGCAAGATGGGCGTTGCATAAATATTGTCGACCGGAATATCAAAGAAACCTTGAATCTGGTCTGAGTGCAAATCCATGGTCAGCAAACGGTTTACACCGACACTGGTGAGCATGTTCGCGACCACCTTGGCAGTAATGGCAACGCGGGCAGAGCGCGGACGTCTGTCTTGACGAGAGTATCCCAAGTAAGGGATGGCGGCTGTAATGCGGCCTGCAGAAGAGCGACGCAGCGCGTCGACCATGACCATGACTTCCATCAGGCTGTCATTGGTTGGGTAGCTGGTGGATTGCAATACGAATACGTCGCGGCCACGCACGTTTTCCAGCAGTTCTAACATGATCTCGCCGTCAGAAAACCGGCCAACATCGGCACGCCCTAATTCAATGCCCAAATGCGTGGCAACTTCTTGTGCCAGTACCGGATTAGCATTACCGGTAAATACCATCATGTTGGCGTTACTCAACGTTGTACCCTTTTTTAGCGATGACGATGTTTTAACCTGGCTCCATACCAAAGGCTGGGGCTTATAAAAAACTTAAGCGTGTAAATCGTTAAATCTACACGCTTATATTTGGCTGAGGAGGAAGGATTCGAACCTTCGCATGCCGGAATCAAAATCCGGTGCCTTAACCAGCTTGGCGACTCCCCAAAAACTTGTCTTACTCATTCGCTTTTATTTGTTCAATCCTCGTTTAGGACTGTCTTAAAAAGCGGATGGTATTTTAACCCTTTTGCCCAAAAACCTGAAGTGTTTTTTGGCCTATTTTCAATCAAATCGTTCGCTTTTATTTCACTATCGACGGCTACAAATACCGACGCCCCAGAACCACTCATTCGCGCATCGCCAAATTGCTTTAGCCATTGTAGCGAATCGCTTACCTCAGGATATAGCGAACAAACGATGGGTTCCATGTCGTTTCTGGCTTGCTGCCAAAAGGCGGTGGAATTTGCCCCGTTTGAAAAGTCCGCTATTCTCAATGGTTTCGAGTCTCTTGTCAATGCTTGGTGAGCAAATATTTTTGCCGTTGGCACCTCAATGTGAGGGGTGATCACCACATAGTATTTTTCTAACATATCTGTCGGCATCTTGACTGCGGATAGCTGTTCACCGACGCCTTCCGCCCAAGCCGGTTGACCAAAAATAAATACCGGCACGTCGGCACCGAGTGTGAGCCCGATCTGCATCAACTGTTGCCGGGTGTAGCCTAACTGCCATTGCTGATTGAGCGCCATCAGTACCGTTGCTGCATCTGAGCTGCCACCGCCGAGTCCGCCGCCCATGGGCGTGCGCTTGAGGCATTCAATCTCTGCGCCCAGCTGACAGCCACTGCTTTCTTGCAAAGCGCGCGCGGCGCGAATCGTCAAATCTTTGTCGGCTGGGACCCCCGGCAGTGGGTTTAGGTGGTGTAATTGACCGTCCTCGCGCACACGAATGCGCAGCGTGTCGCCGTGATCGAGCAATAAAAAAACAGTTTGCAAGCTATGGTAGCCGTCATCACGGCGACCCGTAATGTGCAGAAACAGGTTGATTTTGCAGGGCGCAGGGTAGCTGATAAATTCCATAACCGTGATTGTAAAGCATGCCAGTGACGTTCTGGCGTGCAATTGCCGCGCGATAGGGGAATCTTATTCGAGGATCATGCGGCCTTGCGCATCTTGCACTGGGCGTTGATTTAGCTCGCCAATCGCCTGCTGCAAGCTACCAAGCTGAAATTTGGAGACTTTAAGCGGTTCTTTCATGATCACCCATTGCACGCCCTCCGTGCATGGCGGTGCGGTGAGCGAGCCACTGTAGCGGTAATAGGCGGGTTTGGCTGGCATCAGGTCTGCTGGTGTGACACGTATCGCCAACGGCTTGCTCTGTTCTTTTTCTTTGGGCAGGTTGCCAAGTATTTTCTCTAATCCCGCATGTGTGCTGCCCTCTTCGAGCATGATGGCAATAATCACGCGATGGCCCGCTTTGTCTTCATGCACCATTTGCAGCTCGGCAGCATATGATTTTTGCTTGATCTGGTGTTCGCTGGGCACGTGCACGCTAATATATTTGAGTTGGTACGGCTTTTGATCCAAGACCATCATGTTGCCGGTGCCTGCATCCAAAATGAGGCTATGGTCTTTCACCGCAACATTCTTAAGCGGAAACTTTTGTAACCGTTTGATCGGTTTGAGTGCGGCCGTGATGGTGTTATCGATATTAATCGGCGATTGCTGGCTGCCTGCATTGCAGACGGCATAGTCGGGGTTTAAACTGCCCCATTTATCCGGGCCATGCGGGCCGCTATAGGCCCAAGACTGATCATTGAGTTTGTCTGATTTTTCTTTTTTGGTGGCTTTGTCTTTGTCGGGGGGGGCGTCAGTCGCTTTGGCCGATTTATTGTTATCCGGGGTTTTTGCCGGGGCGGACTTTTCCTCAGCGGGTTTCGCGGTAGGTTTTGGCGCGGCGGCTTTTTCTTCCGGTTTGCTGTTCGCTGCCTCTGCGGCAGGCTCGGCGACGCCGTCGGGTGCGGCTGGTTTATCTTTATTGCTGGCAACCGCAGGGACCACCGGATTCGCGGCACGGCGGGCAGCTGCCTCTATGCGCTGCTTTTCTTTAGCTTGCCACTTGCAGACATACTGTTGCGTCACTTCGACTTCTGATTCTGGCAAAGGCTCGATAAAGTCGGCCTGTTTAGCGGTGGTGCCGGCAGAATAGACCAGCTCTCCATTATCGTATTGAAACACCTGAATAGTGGCCGCTTTGCGTTTATCGCAATCAAAATACCACAAGGCCTTGGCGTGGTTATAGACGCGGTCGACCGACTCTACATTTTTCTGTGGATTGCGATAATCCACCTTAACCCAAGCCTTGATGTAGGGTTTTTCTTCTAGCAAAGATTGTTTATCAATCATTAGCTGGTTGTCGTCGGTTTTTTTGATCGACAGCCATTGCGATGCATGGCTTTGCCCGGACCAAGCGCCCAATAGCAACCATAGGCTGCAAGCCAGCCAAAATCGAACAGGATAGGGGGAATAAACATCACAGTGCATAGTGCCTTTATCGGCGCATGACACTGAATCTTTAATCTGCCAGAGGGGGTTGCCGGTTGCTTTTGCGCGCGACTTACCAGTGCTGAATCACTAGTTTTAGGCGCACGTCTTGCTGTTGTAGCTTGATGTTGTAAGGCAGTTGTTCAAGTGCGCCGTTGAACGCTGTCTGACGATAATCCTCATAGTCGATCTGCCATTGGTCTTGGTTAAGATTGGCCGGGCCGCCATGTGCAAGATAGTTGGCTTGATACGGACTATTGGCGTGTGGAATGCCTAAGACCCACTGCGTTAAGCCCGCCAGTGGCAAGCGCCAACCAAGGAGTTGCTCGGTGAGGCTTGCGGTATCCGTCGCGCTATGCAGTTTGCCGTTTTGGTCGGTCAGTGTCACCGATTGTGCGGTACGTTCAATCAGGGCGACTTGTTGTCCAAGCGGACTAAAAATGCGCATGGTATCTGACTGCGCCGCATGTTGCCATGCCATGCGCGCCGTGTAACCCTTGCCGGCATATTGCACCGCCAGCTTGGCCTCTAGCGCGAATGTTTGCGTTGCTTGCAAGCGTTGGGTTCGTGACAGCGCATCGCTACTGGCAGAGGGCTGTGTCTGCGGGGCCGGCAAGGTGCTGCAGCCGACTACAGACACCCCTAGAAAACAAGACAACATGCGCAACCCCGCGCGGGTACGCCAGCGCAAAGGCGGCATTTGCGACAGGCGCATGACCATCACGATTTCAGTTTTTTCGCGGTCGCGACCAGCAGTTCGTTGTCAGGGTTGGCCGACAGTGCTTGCTCCAGAATACGCTGTGCTTCTTCACGTTGACCTTGTTTCCATAATACTTCGGCCAGGTGGGCAGCGATTTCAGGATCTTGCTGAATGCCATAGGCGCGACGCAGTTGTTCGCTGGCATGTCCTAAATCACCGAGGCGATAGTAGACCCAGCCAAGGCTATCCATGATGTAATGATCTTCTGGTGCGAGCTTGGTCGCTGTCTCAATCAGGTTCTTTGCTTCCATTAATTTGATATTGCGGTCAGCATAAGAATAGCCCAATGCATTATAGGCAGGCGCCATGTCAGGTTTGCTTTTGATTACCTTGTACAAGGTCTCTTCCATGATATCGAATTTGCCTTTGCGCTCAGCGTTCAGCGCAAAGTCGTACAATAATTCAGGGCTTTCTGGAAAGCTTTGCGTGGCTTTTTCAAGCAAGGTATAAGCCTCATCGCTACGTTTGGCCTGATTCAACAGTAGCGCTTGGTTTTGAATCACCAAGGCTTGTTGCTCCGGGCTCAAACCGTCGACATTGTCTAGCATAGTGATGGCGGCATCCACGCCATCACGACGGGCAATGATTGAAGCGGCAGCGAGGCGGCCAGCCAAAAATTGCTCGCCATCAGTGATTTTGTCAAACCATTGCAGAGCGCGCGTGTCTTGTTTTTGCTCAGCCGCAGACCTGCCCAAATTAAAAAACACCTTGTTGGGCTCTTTAAAGCCAACCTGCAAGCCATGCTCAAGTGACTGGTCGGCAAATGCATACTCTTTGGCATCCAGCGCCAGCAAGCCAACAATCACATTCATCTCTGGGTTGTTTTGATGACGTTCTAGCAGCTTGGAAAATTCTACTTTAGCGTCCGTGGTATTTTTTTGTACCAACAAAGCGCGGGCGAGCGCCAAGCGAATCTGGTCAGCCTCTGGGTAAGTCTTTAAAAAGTCGCGATAAAACGCGATGCCTTTTTGTGGATCTTGCTCACTCAGCATTTGCCCGCGGATTTGTGCAGGCGGCTCCCAGCCCGGGCGCAGTTTAGAGGCTTCTTTGAGCTCGGTGACCATCAACGGTTCGTTGTGCGCAAAGTAGGCCGCTTGTGAGATCGCAAAGCGGGCTTCTGGTAGTTTTGGATAAGGTTTTGCCAGTAGCTGAATCGCTTCCAATACGCTGGTTTTGTCCGTCACCCGCATCATCAGGCTGTTTAATTCCATAAACGCATTTGGACGAATATTGTCGTTCGCAAGCACCTTCTGAATCTGTGGAATGGCTTTTTTTAGGTTGCCATTGGCGATTAAAAGTTGGGTAGCGGTTTGTGCGGCAGGAATCGAATCTGGCGCTAATTCGGACCAAAGCTCAGCCGAGGGCAGTGCCAGTTGCGGGGTGCGCGCAATGGTGGCGGCTTGTGTCGCGCGCTCAGCAAGCAGGGGGTCACGCGTTTGCTTAGCTAAATCGAGGAACAGCTGGCCCGCGAGCACAAACTCTCCGCGTTGCGCCGCAACCTCACCTAGCAGATATTTGTAAACAAACTCAGCGGTCGGGGTGGTGATGGTTGGCGAGTTGCTGGCAGACCACGCTGGGCTAGTCAATAACGCTAGGCAAAGTGCTAACGTGCTGCGGCGCTTGGCGGTGGGTTTGCGCGTGAAACGGCTGGTTTGGGGCATGCTGAATTCCTGTGTAGGTGGACTGTTTAAGGACAGTGTCATGGCTAGGTTTTAGTCGTCGGGTTATGATGTTGAATTGTTGTTTAGTCCGTGACAGTTGCGGCAAGTTCATCCATAATGTGCGATTTGTAACTGAATTGTAATTAACAGTTCGGCGCAGGTGGAAACCTCAGTAACAAGAGTCGTTTCAGCACTATAACTTTTTGATGAAATCTTTGTCTAGGAATTTGCAGATTGACCTACACGTGGTTAATGCAAGCGAATGTTCCCTAGTCGGTAGGTGTGTGAAAGAATCATGGCAAATTTGACAGTTGAAGCAATCGAATTGACGCGCTTATATGGCGGTCGTGCGGCGGTCAGTGACGTGACCTTTAGTTTACAGCAAGGGCAGGTGCTCGG